>ERZ842401.33-NODE-33-length-156222-cov-8.143782_pt1 | contig 156222 bp, 114 predicted proteins | sample MGYA00521270_ERZ842401 | MGnify/ENA primary metagenome ERZ842401 (study PRJEB31892, sample SAMEA3878208) | bioreactor metagenome | biome: Moose rumen | place: Sweden | collected 2011-10 | study: EMG produced TPA metagenomics assembly of the PRJEB12797 data set... | reverse complement strand
CCGTGTCGGTGTAAAGGCCCGTCTCGGTGAGCGTGCGGCCACGCCACTGGTAGCTACCGCCAGCGCAGAGGGTGACCGGCTGGTCGGTGTACTCGTTCGACGGGTTCACCGTCAATGCCAGCACATAGACGCTGTCGCAACCGGCAACCGTCGCCAGAGAGTCATAGTACGTGCCCGTCGTGGTGAATGTGCGGCCACGCCAGCTATACGGGGCCTCGGTGCTGCAAATGACAGCCGTGTCACGGAAAGTGTATGCTGAATTCACCGTCAGAGCCAGGTTATAGACCACGTCACAACCGGATGCGGAGACCAGGGAGTCGGCATAACTGCCGCTCGTGGTGAGCTCGCGATCACGCCACATATAAGGCAACTCGTTGTTACAAACCGCCACGGTGTCGAAGTAACGGAGCGAAGGATTGACAGAGAATTGCAGACGGGTGATGCTGTCGCAACCGTTCACAGTCTTCAGAGAATCATAATAGATGCCATCGCTCTCCAAGACCTGACCACGCCAGTAATAGGGCACTTCCTGACTACAGACGCTGATAACAGAATCGATGTGGTAGGTAGGATTGACCAAGAGGGTCCAGCTCCAGGTGCTGTCGCAACCGTTGGAGGCCTGGAAGTTTGCCGTGTAGGTATCGGATGCCGTAAAACGATGACCATTCCACGTATAAGGCAGTTCATCGGAACAGATGGTCAATGTATCCGCAAAAGCATAGACCGGCTTGAAGTTGACGGTCACTTGGTAGATGTCGTAGCAACCCGTCTGGGCATTCGTCACCGTGTCGGCGTAAGTGCCGGAGGCGGTGATGACAATGCCGTCGCGCCAGTTGTAGGATTCGCCGGCACACAGGTCGTTGACGGCAGGATCGACAATGGTCTGGGATTCATTGACATTCAAGGTAAGACGATAGACACTGTCGCAGCCCTTGCTGGTCTGCAGGGAATCGTAATAGACTCCGGCAGCGGTCAATTCACGACCGCGCCAGCTGTAAGTCTCGTAACTACAGATGGTGACGGTGCTTTCCATCAGGTAGGTCGGGGTGCTTTCCACCGTCAGGGTGACGATGCTGTCGCAGGCCTCCGGACGGGAGAAGACCACCGTATAGATGCCGGCCTGGGCAATGGTGCTGTCACCATACTGGACCGGAAAGGCGTTGTCGCAGACTTCGATATGGGCCGTGGCCGTCGGGTTCGGGTTCACGATCATCGTGACCACAACCGTGCTGTCGCAACCGTTGACCGTAGTCAGGTTCAGCGTCACCGTGCCAGCCTGTGCCAAAGTGGTCTGACCATAATGGTACGGCAGTTTGTTCTCACAAACCGTTACAGTGTCATACGTGGTATAAGTAGAATTCACATTCAAGTTGAAGGTAATCACGGTGTCGCAACCATCGGCGCTGTTGAGGGTAATCTCGTAGGTGCCGGCAGCATTGTAGGTGTTGCCTCTGTGCTGATACGGCAGCTCGTTGTCACAAATGGTGACATTTTCCGTAAACTGCGTGAAGGCGGAGACGTAGAAGGTCACATTCAGGATGCTGTCGCAACCAGCGGCCGTAGTCATAGGAACGGTCTTGGTTTGACCATTATCGGCCATCGTGAACACCGTGTTGCCAATGGTATAGGGCACCAAGCCCTGACAAACGTGCAGGGTAATATCCTCACTGTAAGTCGGGTTCACCTGCAGATGCAGATTGATGATGCTGTCGCAATAGATGGATTGCGGGACAAAGTGCATCACATAGTCGCCAGACTGATAATAGACATTATCGCCCCAGACATACGGAATCTGGTCATCGCAGATAGCGATGTTGGTGTCCTTCTCAAAGATCGGGGTCACCGTCAGGTTCACCGTCGTGTTGCTGTCGCAACCCATAGCGGTCTGCTTATATGAAGCCAGCGTGTATTGTCCAGGCAGTGCAGGCAGCGTGTCGAAACCGTACCCGACATAACGCTCGCCCTGGCAGATTGTGGCATCATACACATTATTGTAGGTGGCATTCACACGGAGAGTCAATGTGAAAACGCTGTCGCAACCATTGACAGTCGTGAAGGATGCCGTCACGGTCTGCGTGCCAGCGGCAGAGAGGTTCACACTCGTGCCGTGGTAATCCATCGGGGTGGTGGACTGGCAAACCGTCATCGTATCGAAGAGATGATAGACAGGATGCACATTCAAGGTCAGATGCACCGTGCTGTCGCAACCCGTGTTTACACACTGTTTCTGCAGGTCGCGGGTAATGGTGCCCTCTTCCGTCGGGGTGATGTTGAAACCGTTTTGGTTGTAGGTCTCGCCCAGACAGATGTCGGCCGTAATATTGGTTTCCTTCACCTGGTTGACAACCAGCGTCAAGTTGATGATGCTGTCGCAACCGGCAGCGGTGTGGAAGTTATGGCTGTAGTTTCCTGCAGCATTCAGTTCTTGTCCGCCGAAGGTGTAGGGCAGCTCATTACTACAGAGCGTGACCGTGCGGTCGAGTTCATAGCTCGGCAGGACGGTGAGTTGCAACGTGAAGATGCTGTCGCAACCGGCGGCCGTGGTGAAGGATGCCGTCACGGTCTGCGTGCCAGCGGCAGAGATGTTCACACTCGTGCCGTGGTAATCCATCGGGGTGGTGGACTGGCAAACCGTCTGAGTCTCACTGATGTTGTAAACCGGGTTCACGGTAAGCACCAGATGGATCGTGCTGTCGCAACCATATTCGGTGGTAATGACACGGTTGGTGTCGATGACACGAGCCGTGGTCGTCACGATGGTGAAGTCAGCATCGCGATAGGTGGCACCGGCGCAAACAGAAGCCGTACGCTCGGTGGTATTCAGATCGTGCACGGTAAGATATAACACAGAGGTGCTGTCGCAACCATTGGCGGCGTGCATACCGGTTTGAGTGTAAACGCCCGTGGTATTCTCGTTGAATCCGTTCAGCGTGTAGGTCTGGCCTTGGCAGATGTCAGCGTGAAGGATAGTCTCATACTCATTGGCCACCGAAAGGTTCAGGGTAATCATACTGTCACAACCGTTCACCGTGGAGAGGGTGTCGTAATAGGTGCCCGCCGTGTTCAGGATGCGGCCGTTGAAGTTGTAGGTAGCCGTCTCGCAAATGGTCTGGTTGATGGTGCGGCGGTAAACAGGGTTCACCGTCAGGGTCAGGGTCGTGGTGCTATCGCAGCCAAAGACATTCTGGCCTTGATGCACCAACGTGCGCGTACCGGCTGTGGTGAAGAGGGTGTCAAAGCCATAACCCACATAGCGGGTCTCGGCGCAAACCTCTGCACTGTATTGGACATCATTGCTATGATTGACCGTCAGATTCAGGGTGACAACACTGTCGCAACCATTCACGGTTTGGAACTGTTGCACGTATGTGCCGCTCTGGGTGTAGGTTTCATTATTCCAGGTGTAACTGTTACAAGCAGCGGTCTCGACCGTCTGGGCCACAGAATTATGGATGGTCAGATGCAGGGTCACGGCGCTGTCGCAGCCATTGACCGTCTGGAAATGTTGCACGTAGTCACCGGAAGTGGTGTAAGTTTCCGCGTTCCAGGTGTAGGTGTCACAAGCCGTGGCCTCGATGGTCTTGGTCACAGAAGGATGAATGGTCAAGGTCAACGTCACCACGCTATCGCAGCCATTAGAAGAGGTAATTGTCTGCTCATAGACACCGGAGGTGGTGTAGGTCTGGTTGTTCCAGACATAGCTGTCACAGCCCTCATCGGCGAACTGGTAAGACTTGGTCTCCTTGACGTGGATAGCCAAAGTCACCACGCTGTCGCAACCATTGGAGGAGACTGTGCTGAGCGAGCGGGTAAAGTCGCCGGCCTGGGCAAAGGTCTCCTGCACGCCGTGATTGTTGTAAGCAGCACCCTGGCAAATGGTATCGCGGATGGTCTGCGGTTCATAGACAGGATAGATGGTCAGGGCCAACGGAGCACGTCCGTTGCTTGCACAGGTGATGTCATTGTATTCCACCACATAAGAGATATAATACTGGGTGGAAGCCGTCAACTCAGGAGTGGTGTTGTTGGTGATATTCAGCGGTTCACCACCTTCGGCAGCTGCATACCATTGGTAAGTACCGGTAGCCGGAGCTTCGATGGAGAAGGTGCCAGGACCGCAATGGGATTGTGCGGCAAACTGCGGCAGCGTCGGGATGGCGCGCACCGTGGCGGTCACCGGCTGACGACTGCTCTTACAGGTCGTGTTGGCATTGTAGCTCTCCACATAAAAGGTGCTCACCGGCGCGGAAGCGTTGACGGTGTATTGCAAACCGGTTTCCTGAACCTGGGCATTGGCACTGTTGTTCAGATACCAACGGCAGGTGGTGGCGTTGTCGTCAATGGTTGCCGTGAAGGTCACGGAACCGTTGCCGCAACGCACCTGGTCGGCCACAACAGGATTGGCAGGGACAGGATTCACGGTGGCCACCACCGGCATACGGCCGGAGGCACAACCCGTGGTCGTGTTGGTCAACTGCACATAGTAGGTGTGCGTCTCGCTCAAGTCGGTCACATTGTAGGTGGCCGTCTGGCAGACCGGCATCTGGGCATCGCTCTCGGCATACCAGGCGTATGCGTTGCCGTTGGTGCCTTCAGCCACCAGGGTGACAGCACCGGCGCCGCAGCGGCTGGCTCCGGTCAGAGTGGACAACGTCGGCTGAGGATTCACCGTCACGTTCAAGGTGATGGTGCTGTCGCAACCGGCAGCATTAGGAATCACCACCGTATAGGGACCGGCAGCGGTGACTTGCGTGCCATTGAAGTTGTACGGAAGCTCATTCTCGCAGAGGCTCAAATTGACGATAGCCGTGGAAGAGTTTTTCACCACGACATTGATGTCTGCGTAACTGCCGCAGCCCTCTGTGGAGGTTTGCACCACATAACGGCCGGAAGTCGTGTAGTCTTGGCCATACAGCGTCAGCAGGTCGCACACCGTGGTGTCGATCACCGTGGTGTCGGGATAGTTGACCGTCAGGTTCAAAGTAACCACGCTGTCGCAGCCATTCACCGTTTGGAGCGTACGGGTATAGGTGCCGCTCTGGGTGAAGGTCTCATTATTCCATACATATTGGTTACAAGCCTCCTTCGTTTCAGAAATAGCATACGTCGGGAAGACCGTCACCGTGAAAGGATCGGAAACGGTAGAGCAGCCCGTAGAGGCGTTGTTATTGTTGACCGTGTAGGTCGTGGTAGCCGTAATGTTGTCAGAAGCAGTCTCGCCAGTGGCAAAGGCAGTGGCCTCGCCATCGCGGCGCCATTCGAGCTGGCAACCGGTGTTGTCGCCCTGAACGGTAGCCGTCAGGGAAGCATTGCCTGCGCCGCAGAGATTCTCAGCCGTGATGACCGGCTTGGCGGGAATGGTGTTCACCACCACCACAACCGTATCCTTGGCACTTTCGCAGGTGCCATCGTAGAAGGAGGCGTAATAGGTGTTGGTGGCGGAGAGGTTATTCAGGTTATAGGTAGGTTGTGTGATGACATTATTATTAATGTACCATCTTACCGTATAATTGTCGGGATTGGAAGCAATGGAAAGGGTTCTGCTGCCCGAGCCGCAGATGGGCTCCACCGCATTGATTTGCGGAGCGGCCGGCACTGTGTTGATGGTCACCGTCAGGGGAACCAGCGCGCTGGGGCAGTTGTTGCCATCGGTGCTGGCCACATAGTAGGTGGTGGTCGTCATCACGTTCTGCGTGGTAGCATCCAGAACAGTTTCGCCCTGTGCGTCACTGTACCACGTCAGCGGGTTGCTGCTGCCCGTCGCCGTCAGCGTCACTGTGGTTGGACCGCAGTTCTCGACAGCCGTGGTCGTGAGCTGGTCGTTGTTGTTGTTCACCGTCGCCACGGCATTGGCCACCGTGGAGAGACAGCCGTGCTCGCTCAGCGCGCGCACATAGTAGGTCTTCGTGGCGGTCACGTTCGGACTGTAGGTCGCGCCCGTGGCCGTATGGGTGCTGCTGGCATTGGCGAAGGCGTTGGCCGCGCTCTCGGCGTCAAACCAGTAGGCCGTGCCCGTGGTCGTGGCAGTCAGTTCCACCGCACCTGCGCCGCAACGGGCGTTGCCCGTGGCACTGATGGTCGGGTTGGCCTCGTAGGTCACCGTCACGGTGGCAGGCTGGCTCTCGCAACCGTTCACCACATACGTGGCGGTGTAGGAGGCGCTGCCGCTAGACAAAGTCACATTCAGGTCGCTCAGGGACGCGCCTTCGGAGTTTTTCCACGTCAAGGTATTGCTGCCGAAAGTGGCGGGAAGGGTGGCGTTGCCGTCGCAGGCGTAGATAGAGGTGGCAATGGCCGGGGCGTCAATAGACTGACGTATCGTCACCGTCACAGCCTTGGCCGTGCTGACGCAATTGCCGTTGGCAGCCGTCACATAGTAGGTGTCATCTTCTGTCACGTTCACATTCACTGATGCGCCCGTGCCCACCTGGTGGCTCAAATCTGCGTCGCTGTACCAAGTATAAGTATAGTCAGAGGAGGAGTTGTTCACAGAAAGGGTCGCGCTGCCAGCCGCACAAAGTGTCACGTCTTCAGCAGACGGGACTGACGGGGTCTCCAGCACCGTCACTGCCAGAGGCGCGCTCTCGCAGTTGGTGTTGTAGGAGGTCACATAGTACGTGCCCGCATTGGTGGCCGTGTACGGGTTGCCGTACTGCGTGCCGCCGATGGTCGTGTACCAGTAGTAGTTGCCTTGTCCCGCATTCAACGTCACATTACTGCCGGCTTCCTTGCAGAAGGTCGTCGTCTCCAGGGCCGGCATTGCGGGAACGTCGTGTATCGTCACCGTCAGGGGAACCAGCGCGCTGCGGCAGTTATTGCCGTCGGTGCTGGCCACATAGAAGGTGGTGGTCGTCGTCACATTCTGCGTGGTGGCGTTCAGGGTGGTGTTGCCTTGCGCGTCGCTATACCACGTCAACGAATTGCTGCCCGTCGCCGTCAGCGTCACTGTGGTCGGACCGCAGTGGGTGATATTCTCCGTCACAGGAGCGGCGGGAAGCACATAGAAGGTGCCCGTCACCGGCACGCGGGCCGACAAACAGCCTTCGGCGTTCTGGACCGCTGCATAGCGGGTGATGGTCGTATTTTCAGTAATGGCTTGGCGCACGATGTCACAGGTAGAACCCGTGGCAATGATGTTGGCCGAGGTAGCCGTCTCATACCAGTTGATGGTGCCCGATGCCGCGGAGGCCGTGAGGGTCAGGGTTCCCGGTCCGCAGAGGGTCGGGGCCACAGACGGGGCGGTCGGGGCGGCGGGAGTGGGCGCTTCGGTCACCGTCACGGTAGCGCTGCTGGAACATCCGTTCAGCGTGCCCGTCACGGAGTAGGTGCCTCCGGTGCTGACAGGGAACGTGGCGTCAGTAGTGGTGTTATCCGACCACAGGTAAGTGGTACCGACAAGATTGGATTCAGCTGTCAGCGTCGTGCTATTGCCCGAGCAAATGGCCGTAGTGCCCGAGATGGTCACCGCAGGTGTCGGGTTGACTGTCAAGTGATGGGTGGCCGTGTTGGTACAGTTGTTGGCATCGGTGGCCGTCACGGTGTAATCGCCGGTAGCCGCGGGATGGATGGCCGCACCCGAGCCCATATTGTTGTTCCACGCATAGGTGGAGGCACCGGAGGCCGTCAGGGTAATCTCATCCGCACTACAGGCTACAGAAGGGCCGGTAATGGACACGGACGGCAGGGGATTGATGGTCACTGTGGCCGTGGCCGTATTGGAGCAGCCGAAACTGTTGGTACCCGTCACAGTGTAGGTGCCTGATGTGGTAACCGTGAGGGTGTTGGTTGCTGTAGTGCCATTCGACCAGCTGTAATCCTGCTGAGTGGCAGCGCCGTTCGCCGTAAGGGTGGCAGAAGCACAAGCGTTCACGGTAACGTTGGCGCTGTTGTTGATGGTAATGGTAGGCAGGGGTTTCACATCCACAAACGCGGTGGCCGTGGCCGTACAGCCGTTGGAACCAGTGCCCGTCACGGTGTATTGGACACTTCCCGTAGCAGAGGTGGGGATGGTGGCCGTAGCATTACTACCCAAACTGTTGCTCCACACATAGGATTGAGCACCTGAAGCAGTCATCGTGGCATCTGTTGCACCCATACAAGGGGTGTAAGTGCCGTTGTTGTTCAGTGTGATGGTGGGAGCAGGATGGGCGTTGGTAAAGTTAATCGTATAGATAAAAACAGAACCATCATTGTGAGTCACTTCTATTGTAGCATAATGATTTGTGGTACTTGCTTGAGTGACGACACAACTTTGCACCAAACCGGATTTTGTTGTTGCAACCACTTCGGGGAAATCCCCATTATTTGAATAACAAACCAACTGAGTATAGTCAGCTGAAATTGAACCACTGTTATTAGAGACTCTATGTGTGGCATATTCTGCGGTGTTGAAAGAGGACAACATAGAAGTCTGACTTTGCCCTCCGATAGTCAATGAAGCAAGGCTTTTGTCATAAATACACCATACATCATCAAAGTAAAAAGCATCATTATAGCAACCAGCCCCTACATCTCTACTTGTTGAGAATGATCCTAAAATATAAGAAGGTGTTTGTGTATTTGACAAGGTCGGATTATTGATTGGCGTAGTTGTATTAGATGCATAATATGTAAAAGGAAAAGTATATCTTTGCCAAGATGTTTCATATGTACTACTAGTAGATGTATTAGGAGATGGCATTTCACAAAAAACATTTGCCACTTTTCCAGTTTGAGCTGTTGGAGCCGAATGACTGGGAATATCTTTATAAGCAACATTCGTATGAATATGTACTTTGAACGTAGCAATAAAAGATTTGTCATTAGTTGGTGCACTTGTACCACTTCGCTTAAACTTTCCCCATAACGAAAGTGAGTCTGGTCTTCCTGCAAAGGGGCAGGCGGCATTATGACCATATTGATTATTAATATCTGAGAAGATGTAATTGTCATCACTTGTGGTACTAGCAGCATCAACAATCATTTGTCCTGTAGTCATTGCTCCATTTGCATTAATATTAGAAAAAACCGCCCATACTTTATGAGACTGTATTTTACAAGAATATGAGCCCACAACACCTGTTTCTCTCGAACTATAATCAGAATGTTGAAGGGAAGAAAAGGTTCCTGCATTATGGGCATATGAGTGCCAATTATTCGGACAAGTTGGACTATTTCCAGACGGCCAGTTTTCAAAGCTATTATTTAAAAACTGATAGTTTTGTCCCATTGTCACGCTTGCTGTCAGTAACAGCAAGACTGAAAGAATAGATAATCTTTTTTTCATATTGATACTTTTTAATTATTATTTCCAAGTTTGTAATTGAAGCAAAGGCATTAAGAAATCAAGGATGATTCCATCTTCGTTTCTTAATTTCTTAACTTCTTAATTTCATCATTCGCTTTAATTTTAAGTGTATATACAGTTCTCCATTTTCAAAACGGGCGGCAAAAGTACACTTATTACCGTACCGTTCGCCTATTGTTGATAACTTTTTCAGTTATATTGCTGATATAATGGGTTTTATATACGTTAAAAAATGTTAATAGTAACAGATAAAGACGTAAGATTTTAGACGTAATTCCGTACATCGCAAATCGTAAATCGTAAATCGCAAATCGCAAGGAGGTTCCGCTCAACGGCCAGTGCGGGGGCAATGGAAGGGGATTCCGCTCAACGCTGGCGCGTTGCGCGGAATGGTGCGCGCAGGCGGCGGGAGAGAGAAGATGGGCGGCGGCGCACAGGACGTGCCCTCCTGCCATCGCCACCCGCCGCCGCCCATTACTCCCCTCACCCAGCGGGCATCACCATTCCGCTGCGAACGCAGTGAGCGGCGGAAACTCCTGAAGTGCCGTGGGTCGTTGAGCGCAAGGGGGTTCCGCCGGCGGCTAATGCGGGGGCAATGTAAGGAGGTTCCGCTCAACGCTGGCGCGCTTCGCGGAATGGTGCGCGCAGACGGTGGGGAAAAAGAATGGGCGGCGGCACACAGGACGTGCCCTCCTGCCATCGCCACCCGCCGTCGCCCATTACATCCCCTCCCGGCAGGCACCACCATTCCGCCGCGAACGCAGTGAGCGGCGGAAACTCCTGAAGTGCCGTGGGTCGTTGACCGCAAGGAGGACACCGTCGGCGATCAGTGCGGGGGCAATGGATGGGGGTTCCGCTCTGCGCTGGCGCGTTGCGCAGAATGGTGCGGCGCAGGCGGAAGCCCCTGAATTCAAACCTCAGAATGTCCTTTCAATTCTTTCATTACCCTCTTCACCTTCTCTGCCCACGGTTCGGGTTTACTGCAAAAACCGTTCTCCGTCACGAGTTCCTTCCATTCTGGATTAGTCTTTTGTATAAGATCCAGCTTCTCCTGCCGGCTCATATTCTTGATCTGGTTTTCTCGCTTGATGGATGAACCGTAATCAGAAAGCTCCTCGTAATAGACACAATATTCGCAGTTATACTTGTCGGTGAAAGACCCTTTGTAAAAATGTGTTTTGTGTTGCCAAACGCGTCTGACAATATCGGTGGTGCATCCAGTGTACAACACGTTGTGGTGTTTGTTCGTCATAATGTATGTAAATCCAGATTTCATAATGGTTTGTTTTAGAAATAAAGTCTGCAAAAGTAATAAAAATTTCAACACATTGAATACCAATATATTATTAACAATTATCAGTTAAATTTCGGGGAAGCGCAAGGGGGTTCCGCCAGCGGTTAATGTGGTGGTAATGGATGGGGATTCCGCTCAACGCTGGCGCGCTTCGCGGAATGGTGAGGCGGAATCCCAAAACAAAAAAAAAGACGCGGCACGCCGCGTCCACAATTCTCAATTCTCAATTCTCAATTCTCTACTAAAGCCTTCTCTCCCGTGAGGAAACGCACAATGAAGGTGTAATAGGAGCCGTCGTTGTGCTCCACCCGCAACTCGGTGTAGGGCTCTACCCTACTGGCCTGGTGCAATGTCTCTATGCCACGGATCAGCCCGGATTCGGCCTCGGCATAAACGATCGGGAAAGTCTCGCCCATAATGGGCTCGGGAAAGACGTAGGTGGCCACACCGCCGGTATTGGCACCGTCACCGTCGGCAGAGGCATACGCCTCGGCATTGAGCGCCGCCAACTCGGGCGCACTCAACTCGTACCCGCCCACACGCATATAGGACAACTTCTTGTTGTAACGGCACCAGAGCTCGTCAATGTATAGGGCGTCCTTGTAACAGCCCCCGCCATTTTTCTTGTTTGTGGAAAAAGAGGCCAGTATGTGCGTGGGCGCCGTGGTGTTGCCTAACGTCGGATTGGCAATGACCTTGTTGTCGGCGTCGTAATAGACAAACGGGAAGGCGAATTTCTTCCAGGAGGTGGTGTAGGTGGTGGTCGTGGAACTGTTGGGCGAGGCCATCTCGCCATACACATTGCCCACCTTGCCCGCCTGCGGCACACTCATCGTATGGCTCGGCACGTCCTTGTAAGGCACGTTCGTGTGCAGGTGCGCCTTGAAGGTGGCCTTGAACGACCGCTCCTTGTTGGGACCATTGGTGGAACTGCGCTCAAACTTCACCCAAATGGAGACCGAGTCCGGACGGCCCGTGAAACTGTAGGCCGCCTTGTGCCCGTACTGGTTCTTCACATCCGAGAAGATATAGTTGCCGTCGTTAGTGGGACTCGTCGAGTTGACAATCATCTGCCCGGTGGTCAACGCGCCGTTGGCGTTGACGTGATAGACCAGCAGGTTGACGTGGCGCGCAATGATCTTGCAGGAGTAGCTGCCCTTCACGTGCGACGTGGAACGTGCGCTGCTGTTGGTGTTCGACATCGAGGAGTACTTGCCGGCATTGTCGCTAAACGAATGCCATCCCTCCGGCACAGAGGTGGTGCTCTTGTCGGTGGTGTTCGCCGGCCAACACTCGAAACCGTTGTTGGGCAGCTGCGTGTGCTGCGCAGTCAGGTCCGTGCACACAAGCCCCAACAGCAACATCGCCGACACTATGGGTTTCCAGAAAGTCATAGTCCTTTATTTGTCTAAGAACGAAAAAATGCTCTTCTCGAAATGTTCTTGTGCGTACTCTTTGGTAACACGCACTTTGCGTTTGTTGAGACTGGGGAAATCGTACATCGCGTCGGTCATAATCTTCTCCACGATGGCGCGCAACCCACGGGCGCCGAGCTTCAGCTCGATGGCCTTCTCCACGATGTAGTCGAGCGTCTCCTCGTCAAAGGAGAGGTCGATGCCGTCCATCTTGAAGAGTTTGACGTACTGCTTCACGAGGGCGTTCTTGGGCTGGGTGAGGATCTGCTTGAGCGCGGGAGCGTCCAGAGGATTGAGGGAGGTGATGACCGGGAAACGGCCGCACAACTCCGGAATCAACCCGAACTGCTTGACATCCTGCGCTGACACATATTGCAACATATTGGACTTGTCGAGCGTGTGGTTCTTCTTGTTGTAGCCGATGGCGTTGGTGTTCATTCGCTCGCTGATGATGCGCTCCAGGTTGTTGAAGGCGCCGCTGGCGATGAAGAGGATGTTTTTGGTGTTGATATGGATAAACTCCTGCTCGGGGTGCTTGCGTCCGCCCTCTGGGGGCACATTGACCATAGAGCCCTCCAGCAGTTTGAGCAGCGACTGCTGCACGCCCTCGCCCGACACGTCGCGGGTGATGGAGGGGTTATCGGCACCCTTGCGGGCAATCTTGTCAATCTCGTCGATGAATACAATGCCGCGCTCGGCCTTGGCCACGTCGTAGTCGGCGGCCTGCAGCAGGCGGCTCAGGATGCTCTCCACATCCTCGCCCACATAACCGGCCTCGGTGAAGACGGTGGCGTCGGCAATGCAGAAGGGCACGTCCAGCAACTTCGCAATCGTGCGCGCCAGCAGGGTCTTGCCCGTGCCGGTCTCCCCTATCATCAGGATATTGGATTTCTCAATCTCCACCTCGTCGTCGGTGGAGGGCTGCATAATGCGCTTGTAGTGGTTATAGACAGCCACGGAGATGACCTTCTTGGCCTCGTCCTGCCCGATGACGTACTCGTCGAGCTTGGCCTTGATTTCGTGCGGCTTGATGAGTTTCACCTTGAAATCATCGGCCTGCTGGCGATTGTGGCTCTCATAATCACGCAAGATGTCATTGGCGATGTGGATGCAGTGGCTGCAGATGTGGCCGGACACGCCGGCCAACATAAATTCATCGTCTGGAATCGGCATACCGCAGAAGCTACAGCGCCTGTCGCTATGTTGTTTTTTAGCCATTGTCTTTACTATTTTTTGAACTTATAGCCAAAAGCGATGCCTACAAAATGGATGTCCGGCAATTGGTCATTGCGTACCGCTTTTGTATATGAGTATTTGAAAGAATAATCGTAAAAAAAGCCGATAGACGTCTGCGGGGAGACCATCACGTCCATCTGCACACGGGCGTCCAGACTGCCGTGAAGGTACAGGGTCCTCGTGGAATAATGATTGTTGATCTTTTCATAGAGAACGTCCCAGTCCACCCCGTTCATCACTCCGAATTTGAGCGACAGCCTGTCACCCATATCAGCCCTGAAGCGTGCCCCGATGGATGTGGAGGAGACAGTATATTTGGGGTACTGCACATCCCATCTCTGTCGTGTGCCGGCACTGACGCTGGTGGAGACAAGCAGGTCCACTATCGGTGCGGGACCGAAGGCATACTGCACCTGGAAGGTCACGCCCGACACGGAGGCGCGCCTCGCATAGCCGGTATATACATCGAGCTCGTGCCTCAATTCGTATTTCTGCGCGAACAGCGACAACGGCAGCAACAGTATCAGAAAGAGTGTCTTTTTTTTCATAATATTCATCATTAATTTATGAAAGAAAGACCAGTCCCGAACCCTGTCCGGACACTGGTCTTATCATTATGATGTTCGTCGGCGATTAAATTTTGGGAATCTCCGAACTACTTATTCTGATCCTTGACCAGCACCTGGTCGATCATACCGTACTCCTTAGCTTCGGCGGCCACCATCCAATGGTCACGGTCGCTGTCCTGCCAAACCTGGTCGAAGGACTTGCCGGTATGGTGGGCGATGATGTCGTAGAGTTCTTTCTTGATTTTCATAATCTCCTGCGCTTCGATTTCGATATCGGAAGCCTGGCCCTGGGCGCCGCCCATCGGCTGGTGAATCATCACGCGGGAATGGGGCAGCGCGAAACGTTTGCCCTTGGCACCAGCGCAGAGCAGCACGGCGGCCATAGAGGCGGCCATACCCGTGCAGATGGTGGAGACGTCGGGCTTGAGGTACTGCATCGTGTCGTAGATGCCCAAGCCGGCATAGACCATACCTCCCGGACTGTTCAGATAAATCTGGATGTCACGGTCGGGGTCCTGCGACTCGAGGAAGAGCAGTTGCGCTTGGATGATGTTGGCCACATCGTCGTCGATGGGCACGCCGAGGAAGATGATTCTGTCCTTCATCAGGCGGGAGAACACATCCAGCTGGGTGATGTTCATCGGGCGCTCCTCGATGATATAGGGGGTGATGTAGTTGCGCGTCATAGAGACATAGCGGTCCATTTTCAGGCTGCTGATGCCGTGCTGCTTGAGCGCATAGTTTCTGAATTCGTCTTTAAGCATCATAATGGTTTATTTTTCAGTAGTGGTTGATTTCTTGGCACGGGGTTTCTTGGCCTCCTTGGGTTCCTCGTCAGAAGTCTCCTTCTTGGCGGCGGGCTTGCGCTTGGCCGGAGCCTTCTTGGCGGGTTCCTCCTCATTTCCTTCCTTCTCCTCTTTCTTCACGCTCTTCTTGGTGCTTTTCTTCTCCTCCTTCTTGGGCTCGGCACCGTGACGGGAGGCAATCATATCGACGAAGGCCTTGAAATCGCCTTCTTTGCGGTCGATGTTCAACTTGGAGCGCAGGAACTCGGTGAGTTTCTTGTCGTAGAGCAGGTCATACACGCTCTTGACGTTCTCCTTGTTGGTCATCGCCTGGTTGACGAGCTCGTCAAGACGATCCTTCACATCATCCAGGTTGAAGTTGCCGAAGTAGTTGTCGATGAAATACTGGCGGAAATAGCCCTTGACATCGTCCATCTTGACCTCCACGTCGGCGTCCTTGACGATGGCGTTTTCGAGAATCTGCCACTGGAAGGAGCGCTTGTAGTCGTTGAACTTAGCCTCGAGGGTTTCGTCGGTCATATCCTTCTGGATGGCCTTGATGTAACGTTTCATAAAGTCATCGGGCAGCTCCACGCTGACATTGTCGAGCAGCATCTCGATGGCGTCGTTCATAAACTGGCGGTCAAGTTCGGGCTTGTATTGTGCAATGACGAACTTGTCAGCAGCCTCGTTGAGTTCCTTCTCACTATTGACGGAACCATCGGGGAATGCTTTCTTGAAGAAATCCTCGTTGAGTTCAGCAAGATCCATACGGCCGATATGGGTGATAGTGAGGTCGTATGTGTAATCGTTGCCCTCCTCGAGGTCCTTTTCCGTCTTCTTGAGGAAACGGGAGAGGTTGGAGACATTGGCGAAAGCCTTGCGCAGGGAGAGGGTGACGGTCTCGTCCTTCTTCTTGCCGATAATGGCCTTTTGGCCCTCTTCGGTCAGGTCATAGACGAAGAAGAAGCCCTCCTGGCCGTCGCCGTACTTGGCGGAGACGCTGTCGCCTTCAGCCACAGTTTCGGGCTGGATGTAGTTGCCGTGACGGGTGCGGAGCTGCTTGATGTAGCTCTGGCGGTCCTCATCAGCAGGAGTCAGGTTGAAATCAACCACGGCGGGCAGCTTGCCGAAATCGACATTCACCTCAGGGGCGAGAGCGTATTCGAAAGCGAACACAAAGCCGTCAGGGTTCTCAAAGTCGATCTTCGACTTCTCGTCCACGGGCAGGGGCTCGAAGATGAACTTGACGTTGTTGTCCTTGTAGAACTTGTCGAGGTTCTCGGTGACCAGCTTGTCCACCTCATTGGCGATGATGGACTTCTCGTACATCTTCTTGATGATGCCCATCGGGGCGTTGCCGGGACGGAAGCCCGGGACGCTGGCGTTGCGTCTCTGTTTCTTCAAAGCGGCCTCCACATTGGCGGCGTAATCTTCCTTGTTGATCTCAATTACCACTTCCTGCACTTGGTCAGGAACGTTTTCGTGCTTAATATTCATCTTTTTTCTGTTATTTATATCACAACAAAAGACACACAACACCTGGCGGCATTGTATGTCTATGGGTTAAAAATATCTAAATGTTATTCTTCAGCATCAGCATCTGCGGACTGGGTCTGCTCGGTCTGGGCGGGGTTGGAACGGAGGGAGTTGACCTCGTTCTTGGACATAAAGGCGCAGACGAAACAGAGGACCATAATGAAGGCGGCGAGGCCCCACGTGGTCTTTTCCAGAACGTCAGTCGTCTTGCGGACACCCATTATCTGGTTGGAGGAGGCGAAGTTAGAGGCAAGGCCACCACCTTTGGAGTTCTGAATCAACACGACAAATGCTAATACGATACAAGCTAAAATGATTAAAACGACGCAAAATGTGAACATTTGTTTCTGAGTTTTGAATTATTATTTCTTCTTTTGTTAATTTTTACGTTAAAAAGCGTTATTTTTTATTTTTTCAATTTGGGCTGCAAAGTAACAACTTTTTTCTGGAAAATGCAACCTCAAAATTTCGAACATCTGGATAGCCTTCTCGGTGCATCCTTGTTGGGCGTAAATATTTGCCAATGTTTCACTTACGATATTAGGATCCTCCTCCAAGCTCTCTTCGCCGTAGTTGGCTTCGGCATCGTGTGTTTCGGGAGAATAGATGATTTTGGGGGCATCCTTTGAAAATTTTTCAATCAGTTGGTCAATAAGTTCCTTCCGGCTCTCCTGTTCTTCGGTGGGGTGTTTGACGAAGACGGGGTGGAGGTCGTCATCGACGACGGTCTTGTGCACCACCTGCAGGGGGCGACGCCCTTCGGTCGGGATGGCGGTCACGGGCTGGAGCTCGACCTGGAGGTTATGGAAGCGCTGCCGGTCGGGCAGGGTGAGCAGCAGGCGGGCACGGTGGCGCGACTGCACGCGGGTGGGCTGCAGCTTGAGATAGAAGAGGTTCACCAGCGCGGAGGCCGGGTAGCGCCGTTGCAAATCCGACAGCACCTTCAGGGCGTTGTCGGTCGGGTCCATCTTCACATAATCACTGAAAATAACTTTTTCCATCACAGTTGTTTAGTGGGGTGCAAAAATACAAAAAATCACCAATTCACGAACGCCTTATTGAAGATGTCGTCAGTGAGGGCGTCGTTGATCTCGCTCACGAGCGTCGCTTCCACGCTGCTGAGGTTCTGCGTGCTGGAGTAGTCGGCGTAGCGCGAGAAGGTCTGGTCGAAGTTCTGCGTGTCGTCAAAACTGTTGGTGAAGCGCACGCGCACGGAGATGGTCAGGCGGTTCATTGCGGCGGTCTCGTTACCCTGGATGGCCACGGGCGAGACGTTATAGTTGACAATTTCGCCCTCCAGCTCATAGTCGCCGTTGGTGGCGACAATCGTCAGCGGGGTCTGCCCCTGTATCTTGTCCTTGAGCGCCGTGGTGAAGCTCTGGCTGAGCGTGGGGTTCACCAGCGAGGCATTGTTCTGGAACGTGGTGATGGCCACGGTCTTGGCACGCGGATCGACCGTGCCGCCTGTCAGCGACACCGACATCCTGCAGCCCGTAATGAGCAACAGCAGGGCCATCAGCGTCCCCACGGCCCGGCCACGGTGCGCAGTCATTGTCTTGTTACAGTCCATATTCCTTGATTTTGCGGTAGAGGGTGCGTTCTGAAATCCCGAGTTCCTTGGCGGCCTGTTTCCGGTTGCCGCCATTGCGATCCAGGGCCTTGGAGATGGCGCTCTTTTCGACGCTGTCAATGGAGAGGTCATCCTCCTCGATGACGATGGTGTCGTCGAATCCGGGCAGGTCGCTGACGGCGGGCGCCCGGTGCTCGTGACTGATCTCCAGGTCGAGTTCATTGTCGCGGAGCTTGTATTCGTGCAGACTCTTGTCGGAGGCAGGCACACGGCCGGAGATCAGCTGGTTGACGACGCCCTTGAGTTCGGAGATTTCGCGCTGCATTTCGGCGATGAATTTGAAGAGGATCTCACGCTGGAAATTGTCGCCATTTTCGCTTTCCGATGGCCGAAGGGCGGGCAGGTTTGAACCCACAGGGGCCGTCAAATAGGGAGAGAGCTCCTCGGAGGTGAGCACACGCTCCTTCTCGAGGAGAGAGATTTGCTCGGTGACGTGCTTGAGCTGACGCACATTGCCAGGCCAGCGGTACTCGCGCAGCAGTTTCTGGGCCTCCTCGTTCAGCTGAATGGCCGGGAAGCTATATTTGGCCGAAAAGTCGGTGGCGAATTTCATAAAGAGGGGGTATATGTCGCCCTTGCGCTCGCGAAGGGCGGGCACGTGGATGGGCACCGAGTTGAGACGATAGTATAGGTCCTCGCGGAACTTGCCCTTGGCGATGCGGTCGGCGATATCGACGTTAGTGGCAGCCACCACGCGCACGTCGGTCTTGAGCACTTTGGAGGAGCCCACGCGGATGAACTCGCCGTTTTCGAGCACGCGGAGCAGCCGTATCTGGGTAGAGAGAGGGAGGTCGGCCACCTCGTCAAGGAAGATGGTGCCACCATCGGCCGCCTCGAAATAGCCCTTGCGGGTATCGACGGCCCCGGTGAAAGCCCCCTTCTCGTGGCCGAAGAGTTCAGAGTCGATAGTGCCCTCGGGGATGGCGCCGCAGTTCACGGCGATGTAGTTGCCGTTCTTGCGGCGGCTGTTGTCGTGGATGATGCGCGGGAAGTTCTCCTTGCCCACGCCGCTCTCGCCGGTGATGAGCACCGACAGGTCCGTACGGGCCACCTGCACGGCCACATCGATGGCACGGTCCAGGGCCGGGTCGAAACCAATGATTCCGTAACGTTGTTTTATGCTATTCAGATTGGCAATCATCACTTGATTTTTAAGCCCGCAAAGGTACAAAATTTTATTGTATCTTTGCGGGCCGCAAAATTGAAGTTTGCAGCCCACTTGTAATCACTAAAAAAGCACAGCTATGTTATATATGATTATCTTCATTGTCCTTATGATTCTGAGCTTCGTCGTCAGCAGGACCTTGAACGCCAGAATTGAGAAATATAGTAAAATCCGTCTCAGCAGCGGTCTCACCGGCAAGGAGGTTGCCGAGAAGATGCTGCGCGACAACGGCATCTACGATGTGAAGGTCACCTGCGTGGCCGGCACGCTCACCGACCACTACAACCCGCAGACCAAGACGGTCAACCTCAGCCAAGGGGTGTATGGCCAGAACAGCATCGCCGCCGCAGCCGTGGCCGCCCACGAGTGCGGGCACGCCGTGCAGCACGCCACCGCCTACCAGTGGCTGACAATGCGCTCGCGTATGGTGCCGATGGTGCAGTTCGGCTCCCAATGGGCACAATGGATCCTCCTCGCCGGCATCGTCCTCTATGGATTCTCCGCCCTCGTCGGACGCTGGGTGCTCCTCGTCGGCATCGTCCTCTTCGGGCTCACCACCCTCTTCTCCGTCATCACCCTCCCGGTGGAGTACAACGCCTCCGAGCGCGCCGTGGCGTGGCTCGACCAGACCGGCATCACCTCCGGCAAGGAGACCACGATGGCCAAGGACGCCCTCAAGTGGGCCGCCCGCACCTACCTCATCGCCGCCCTCTCCTCTCTCGCCACCCTGCTCTACTATCTGATGATTTTCTTGGGCAGAAGAGACTAACAAACCTTTATCCTTTCGAAAAACCAAACCGCTATGATAAAAAGATTTTTTGGGACTTTAACCCTCTGCGCGCTCTTTCTCCTCACCAGCGCACAACAGAATGTCTATCAACTGCCGTTGAAGGACGGCACAACCCTCAAGGGACAGTCGTTCTGCTATATGCTGCCCACCACCGGCTTCCAGGTAACCCTGTCGGTAACCAAGGTGCGTGAAATCAAGGGCTACTACGCCGACCAGGCCGAGAGCCTGCTGGGCCTCACCAACGTCATCCAGGACAACCGCACCTATTACAAGGTGAACGAGGTGAACATCAAGTCGGTGCAGATGCCCGACAGTGCACAGGCCTACCTCGTGCAGCTCTCGAAAGACCAGATCAAGGCAGGCTTTCTCGAGAAGATGATCAGTTGCAAGAAACGCCATCCCGCCACCACTGGCAAAGTGCAGAGCTACACCACCGCTGCCACACCCATCCCGGATTTCTTCAAAAACTACGCCGAACTCTCCTACTCGGAGCAGGAAGACGCCTATATGGAGACCAAAGTCATTGACGGCGTGGTGACACAGGTGCCTGCTAACAAGACCAAGAAGGTGTCGAAGAGCAATAGCCAGAAGGCCCAGGAGGCCGCTGACGCCATCAGCAAGAGCCGCAAAGATCAGTACAGTCTCGTGGCCGGCGAGCAGGAGACCCCCTACTCTGAAGAGGCCCTCTACCGTATGCTGCAGGAACTCAAGCAATGGGAGGAGAACTACCTCTCGCTCTTCACTGGCCTGACCCTCGAGGACGAGATCACCTACACCTTCTACGTTCTCCCCGACCAGTCGCTCACCTGCCCTCTCTTCGCCTTTGACCCCAACACGGGAGTCTCTTTCGACAACCTCACGGGCAACAACGTCTATCGGCTTGTCCTCGGCCCCAAGGTTGACTTTGAGCCCATTGCAAACGAGGTCGGCAACATTCAGGCCAACTCCAAGAACAACGGTTACCGCATCCGCAGCACCATTCCCATACAGGTGATGATGACCTTCCAGGGCAAACAGATCCACGACTTCGGCTTCTTCGATATGAGCCAATACGGCCCCATCCAAATCCTGCCCGCCCATCTCGACGATTTTGACATCCACAAATACGGCTTCATCTTCTAATATGAATCGCACTTCTCTCCCCCGCCCCATCCTCGCCCTGCTGCTGTTATGCGCTCTGTGGGGCACTTCGTGCAAGGACTATGCTACGAACAAACTGCAACGGCAGATGAAACCGTTCGCCAAGCAGTATCTGGCGGAAGACCAGGTCAAAGACTACTCCGGCCTGACCATCAAGTGTGTGGACACGGTCACCGAGGTGGGTTATGCCCAGCTGACCCTTGAGTTGTTAGGCAATATGGAAGCCGCCAACTCGGAGAGCGGATACAGTCCGGAAGTCCAGAACCTGATGCTCAAAGACATCCACGACATCCAGCAGGTTTTGGAGGCGCTCCTCTCCGAAGGCATTCTCGACAGCAAAGGCGTGCTGCTCTATATGGTAACCGCGAGTTACCTCACTCCGGAACAACGGGAGAGGGAGTTCATCTTCTTTGTCAATGCCGACAAAAAGAGCCTGCACACGCTGGATCCCTTTGGCGACAATCTCGTCTTACAATAATATAATATAGCGACGGCATCTATGGACGACATTCTCTATCCGTGGGGCGACGACCGCCGCTACTATTCCTACACACACTATTTACGGAAACATTTCGGCGGGCGGCTGCTGAAGATCCCCGTTGATGCGGGGTTTACTTGTCCAAACCGCGACGGCACCGTGGGCACGGGTGGCTGCACCTATTGTCTCAACGAAGCCTTCAACCCCTCTTATTGCACACCCGTCAAGAGTATCACGGAACAGCTGGAAGAGGGCAAGGCCTTCTACCGGCGCCGCAACCGGAAGATTGCAGGCTATCTGGCCTACTTTCAGGCCTTCTCTAACACCCACGCCCCGGTTGAACAGCTGCAAGCGCTCTATGAGGAGGCCCTGCGCGTGCCTGACATCCAGGGCATCGTCATCGCCACCCGCCCCGACTGTCTGGGGGAGGAGGTGCTCGACTATCTGCAGGCGCTTTCCGAGAAGACCAGTCTCTGCGTGGAACTCGGCATCGAGAGTTGCCGTGACGAGACGCTGCGCCACATCCATCGGGGACACGATTTCCAGTGCACGCAGAAGGCCTTTGAGCAGCTGCACACCCGAGGCATCGAATGCGGAGGCCATCTCATCTTCGGCCTGCCCGGCGAGAATCCTGACATCTGGCTGGAAGACATCCAGCTCATCAACGACCTTCCGCTGCAGATGCTCAAGTTCCACCAGCTGCAAATCATCCGCGGCACGGAGATGGAACGCGAGTATCAAGCCCATCCCGACAACTTCTATCCCCTGCCCTTCGACACCTACATCGACTTCATCACCACCTACATCGAAAGATTACGGCCAGACATCGCCATAGAACGGCTCGCCGGGGCCGTGCCGACACACTACCCCGCCACCGAAGGATGGCACGGCATCCGCTACGACGCCGTGGTTAATGCCGTGGAACAACGGTTGCAGGAACGCAATACACGTCAGGGTAACGTTCGTTAGTTGTAGAGACGTTTTATGAATTTTCTCTACTGGGATACCACCCATTTGTATTTCGGCATCACGAAATAGGATGTTTTGGTGGTTTTCACCACACCGTTCTGTATCAGGTCTGCCTCCATCATAAAGTGGTTGCGACCACGGTGAAGGGTCGCCACCTTCACGGCTCCGTCAGAGGGCACGGTCACGGTCTTGTCCCCCCTGTCCATCAATTCAGGATAATTCTCTTTTATGATCCGCCATTTCACCTGACAGGTCACATCCTCTATGGAGTCGTTTACCACAAAGAGTTCCATCGTGGTGTCGTTCACGTGGCGTACGGCGAGCGCCACGTTGGCGTAGGCGTCCTGGAGGCGGTGGTGCAGCAGTTTCCAGCGGCCCGTGCAGTCGATGCTGCTCCAGGAGGCCACCGGCCAGCAGTCGTTGAGCTGCCAGTAGAGCGTGCCCCGGCAACGCTCGCGGTCGATGCGGTGGGCGTCGATGGCCTGCACAATGCCCTCGGCCTGCACCCACTGGCTGACTTTGGCGAACTCCGCCAGGTCGTCGGTCCTGGTATAGCCCATCTCCTGCATTGCCTTGCGGATAATCTCCACGCCACGTCCGTGCTTCTGGTGGTTGTTCATCGAGGGAGAGCCCAGATGCCGCTCGTTTTCGGGGACATATTGCTCCCAAAGCGCATATTCCGGATAGGACTGGAATCCATATTCGGTCATAAAACGGCCGGTTTTTTCAGGCCATACGGAGAAAGGCAACTCACCCCACCAGACGCCCCAATAGTGGGAGCAGCCGTGGGTGCAGCACTCCTCGTGGCCCCATCCGTAGGTGGGTGAAGAGGAGATATAAGGGGTTGTAAAACTCAACTCATCTATCGTTTTGGGCAATATTTTCTCAAAAAGCTGATGAAAATCGGTATATAATTGTGCATTCACCTCGTCGGGCCATTGCAGGGCAGTTTGCCAGCCCCAGTCCTCGAGGCCGTTGTGCACCTCGTTGTTGCCGCACCAGATGGCAATGCAGGGATGGTTGCGTAGGCGCGTGACCTGCTCCACAGCCTCCTGCTTTGCATTCTTCAGGAAGGCCTCATCGCCGGGATAGGGATTGCAGGCATACATAAAGTCCTGCCATACTAAGAGCCCAAACTGGTCGCAATAGTTGTAGAAGGCGTCGTCCTCGTAGAAGCCACCGCCCCACACACGTATCATATTCATATTGACGGCCTGAGCATCGTGCAACAGCTGATAATAGAGGTCGTTGCCCTCGGGACGGGCCATCATGCCGGGATAGGAGGAGGCGGGAATCCAGTTGGCGCCCCGCATAAAGCAGGGCTTCCCATTGACCTCAAAAGCAAACGACTCTCCAATAGCATCCTTCTCACGTACAAGCCGTACGATGCGGCAGCCGTGACCAACGGGGGGACACTCGTATTGGTGTTTACCATCCTGCAACTTGACTGTGTAATAGTACAGATGGGGCTCGCCCATACCGTTGGGCCACCATAATTTCGGGTCCTTGATGTCAACCGGCAGATAAAACTCATTCCTTCCGGGCTTCATCTTCACCTTTTGTTTCACAGTGATATTTGCGCCATCGGCATCGTTGACCTCCACCAGGAGGGTGGCCTTTCGGGCGATGTCGGACAACACCGTCACGCATACGGTAGTGCCCCAAGTGTCAGGCTCCTCCTGTACCGGGCGGCCGTCTCGCACATAGACATCCTCCACCCTGTAATCGCTATAGCTGCGGATATAGACATTCTTCCAGATGCCGCAAGTAATCAGCTTCGGGCCCCAGTCCCAGCCCGACTCATACTGGGCCTTGCGGGAGAAGACGCGGCTGTCGGGCAGCCGGTACGGGAGGGCCTCGGCCGCCGCACGCTCGATGGGCACGGAGGGCAGGAAGCGCACAATCAGCTCGTTGTCCTTGTCGCGCAAGTCGTCGGGAAGGTCAAAGGTCCAGCGGCGAAACATATTGTCGGGACGCACGGTGCCGTCCGTGGCGGTCAGTCTTTGGCCGTTGAGGAAAACCTCTGCGTAAGTGTCAAGTCCATCGAACACCAGTTGCCGGTGGTTGAAGTCGCGACTGCCGGCACAATCCTTGTCGAAGAGCAGCCGGTAGGTCCAGACGCTGTCGGCCACCCACTGCACGGAATCCTCGTTGGTGCCGTAGTGCGGGTCGGGGATCAGGTGGTTGTGCAGCAAGTCGTCGTGAATATTGCCGGGCACGGTGGCCGGGTACCATTGGCACTGGTATTGAAACTCCCAGCTGTTGCTGATGCAGCCGAACTTGGAGTTCAGGTAGCGCACCTCCTCGGTAGGGGCAAGCATTTGGGCACGGTGGCAGGAATGGAAAAGTATGGGCAGCAGGGCTGCCAAGGACACAAGATAGAGGATGCGTTTCATAGGAACGTTATTGGTTATCAAACGGAGTCTGCAAAAGTACGAAAATATTTCTTGTATAGCAAAATACAGTATATGACCTTGTGACGTGAAATCCACTACGATATGCACATTCCTTTTGTTGAAAAAAAACAGACAACCCTCAAAAAGAGTAAAAAAGTATGCTTACCTTTGCCAATGATTCCTGTTTTTCGGACACTTTTCTCAAGAAATTAACGAACAGACAATTAGAATAACAATGGCAAAAAAGAAAGCAATCGCAGAAGAGATAAACACCACCCTGTCGGAAGACGAAATGGCCGCTGCAGCCGCTATCGCCCTCGAAGCAGCCGAAGCCGCCGAAGAAGAAGCGGCCCCCGAAGTCAACTACCCCCAACCCGACACCTGCTACTCCCATAAGGACACCCTTACCCTGGACATCGACGGACAGCCCGTCACCCGCAGGATGAACGACTGGGTGCGCTTCGATCCCGTGAACCTCCACATCGCGATGAACAAGGTGCCCTTCCTCATCGCCCGCGACGACTTCCGTATCCTGATGAGCACCCTGCGCGCCAACCATATCGACTACTACCGCCGCGCCGTGGGATTGGACATTTTAGTGGACATCGACGGCAAGGCACAGCTGGTGGCCGCCCGTTGCCTCTACAACTACGAGCCTGCCAAATTCTACAAATGGTGGTCCCGCAACGAGGAGAAAGTCTATATGACCTCGTCGGAAAAAATAAAACTCTTCCTTAAAGTGGAATCCCTCAAGGCCGGCACCGTCTCCAAGAAACACCTGGAACTGATGGACCGCCTGCGCGTCAGCAACAAGAAATAAGCCCTGCCGCTAAAAACCCTGCTTTGCCAAGGTCTCTTTCAAGACATTGGCAAAATACTCATTGTCCTTTTTCGTGTAACGACGCTGGGTAAAGACCTGCGCCAGATTATCCAACTGGTTCTCTTCCAATATATTCCTCGTCTCTTCAGAGGCCTCCTTCTCTGCATAGATACGGTTGATGGCCGCCTCGTCGTAGTCGTGGTAGGTCTCGCGATGGACAAAAGCCTCTACAGGAAGCTTCTGCGTCATGGCGGGGCGAGCAACGGGATAGCCCATCGTGATGCACGCCACAGGGATTACGTGGCGAGGCAACTCCAAAACCTCCACAAACTTGTCCACATTGTAGGTGATGGTCCCGAGCCAGCAGAACCCCAAACCCAACGACTCAGCCGCCACACAGGCGTTCTGCGCCGCGATAAGCGCGTCCGTCACCGCCCACTGGTAGCTCTGAAGATTGCTGTACGCCTCCGTCTCCGCCTGACGAAACTCGCAATAACGGTTGAAACGACGGAAATCGGCACAGAAAGTGAGAATCAGAGGGGCCTTCGTGGCCATCGGCTGGTTGAAATGGAACGGCGCCATCTTGCGTTTCATCTCCTCATCCTGCGTCACAATGATGCTGAAAAGCTGCATATTGCCCATCGTGGAGCCACAACAGGCGGCCTTCAGCACCTGCTGCAGCACCTCCTCTTCTACCGGACGCTCCTGATATTCTCTTATACTAACGTGATTATAAAGGGTTTGCAAAGTCTCGTTCATATCGGGTATTTTTAGAATTCACGGCGCAAATGTACATAAATTTTGAATATACACTGACGCGATGTTTTGGCCGTGCGTAGAGACGGGGCGTGCCCCGTCTTAGTTATTAATCGCGCGTAGAGACGGGGCGTGCCCCGTCTTAGTTATTATCGCCCGTAGAGACGGGGCGCGCCCCGTCTTTGCGAATAACAGAGGAAAAAACAAATATTTGGACATATAGTTATTCACAGTTCCATTCAGAAAACCACATAATGCCGCAACTTCTCCATCAACTCCGGATAGGCGTGCGTCACCTGCTGCAACTCCTCCAAGGAATGAATGGCCCCGTGTTGTTCGCGATAGTGCAAGATGGTCTTGGTCAGATAGGCGTCAAAGTAGGGATGCGACACCATTTCCTTGTAGGTGGCCGTGTTGATGTTGATTTTCCGCACATCGCCGGAGTTCACATAGAAATACTTCTCCATATGGGAAATGTCCATATCCTGCAGCACATAGACCTCCCGCACCTGCGCCAAGGAATAAAACCCACCCAGCTTGTCTCGGTACTCCACCAAACGCGCCGCACGCTTGCTTCCGAACAGCGGCACCACCACAATGTCGCCCGTGTCGCAGCGGTTCAGGTCGAGCCTGACAATGTCGTACATCGGCTTCTTCACACTCCTGCCGTTCTTGGGATTCGTGTCACGGACGGACCAAGGGCGGCTATAGTCGTGGCCGCGCCGCGCACGAGCCGCCTCCACAGAGTCGCGCAAAAGTGCCTGTTGCCTGTTAAACTCCTCAAACACTGCCGTATACCGCCACATCTCGGCCACTGGACGCGGGCGGTCATACAAAGCATAAAACAAGTAGCCCGCTAACATCAGGGCCAACAGAGCCAACGCCGCCACCCACTCCCCTCTCGTAAAGTTCATATTCCATTTCATAGTGCAAAAATACAAAAATATTTTAATCTTTCATAAGAAAGATTAAAATATTTTTAAAAGAAATGAAATATATCTTTCTGCCTATCGTATGATAGTAAGCGTGCCGTTATATTTGACCACCTTGGCCTTTCCCTTATAGTAGAAACTGAAATAATAGACACCATCGGGCAGGTTCATACCGTCAAAGGCCTGCATTCCCTTCTCAACCTGACCATTGCGGGCGAAAGTGTCGTAATTCTTGGCTGAATAGACCAGTTTGCCCCAACGGTCATAGATGAGAAGCTCGTTGTTGCGGAACGCATCCGGGTCCTCAAGATTCACATTGGTATTCAGGTTCTCAATGGCAAACACATCGTTGATATTGTCGCCATTGGGCGTGATGACATTGGGGAAGATCAGGTCTTGTTCAATGACCACGGTATGGGTGATTTCACTGAAGCATCCCGCGCCGGTTTCCACGTGAAGGGTTACGTCATAGTCGCCCCACTGGGCATAGGTATGCTCGGGTGAAAGGGAGGCGCTGTCCACCTCTCCATCGCCGAAATCCCAATAGATATGGGCACCGGGAGAGAGCGGTGCGACGTCAAACAAACTGGGGTCGGCATAGTTTTGGAACAGGACCACACCGTTACTTTCTGACATAAGGGAAATCTCGGGATTGGCAAGGAACTCCGCCACGGGCTGTTCGTTGGCTTCCACGGAGCTCCAAAGTATGAGGGAATCGACGCAGCCGTAAGGGGTTGTCACACGGTAATAAAGACTATATATACCCGGATCCACTATCTGGAAAATAGGTTCCTGCGAGATGGAGGAATAAGCCATCGTGCCATCCTGATTCAGAATATACCACAGGTGCTCGGCATCGGCGGGCGTGGTGTTGTTGTGCACTTGAATGGTCAAGGGCACGCAACCGCTCATCGGGTCGGCTTCAAAATCGATGACCGGTTTCTCTACCGTGGTGACCCGGATAGTGTCGTGTCCGTGGCAAAGAGTATTATCCATCTCGTTATAGACAGAGGCATCTATCGTGTAAATACCATCAGCGACCACCAGAATATGGCGTGAAGTATCGCCCGTGTTCCAGACAAGGGTGGTATTCGCAGGCACAGAGTCCACGCCGATGGAGACCATCGAACCATAACACAGGTTGATATCGTCGCCCAAGTCAGGGATGGGGGCAGAGAGCACACGGATAGGCATTATGGAGTCATAGATGCAACCGTACTCGTCCACCACACGAACAGTGTAGTTGACGATGCCGTCCTGCACAAAGTTGATATGGGTGCCATTGGCACCGGGCCCAAGCACAGAATAGGAGGTGGGGTGCACCTCATAGTACCAGGTGTCGGGCAACAAAGTGGAGTCGAGTGCCATCTCCCATTCAGTGATATAGCCGTTGTCGCCACTCCAGCCGTCGATGACCGTGATAGCCCAAACGCCGTTCAGCGGACATCCAATCAGGTTGGAGAAGGGCTGATCGGGGTGATACAGGTGGGTCATATTGACCGTGTTGGTGGAATCGACGATACCGTTGTGGATATTGGACATATCATACACACGGCCGCCACCCGGCGCGTAAGTATAATGATATGAAGGGTCGGTGTTGTTGGACCAGCAATAGTTCCAAGGAGTGCCAATCTCGTTCCGTGCGGGGTCGCACTTGTAGTCGGCATTATTGGAGAAACCGATGACACCGAAATGGGCGGCGGGATAGACGTTGGAGGTTTGCATCCAGCCCCACGGCAACGGGATGGATCCGGCACAGGATGCGGAACCGGAGGTACCGTACTTGTTCATTATCTTGACAGACTGCCCGTTGGGACAAGTCAAAGCAATATAGATATCGCCGATATAGGAGTGTTCAATCTGGACACGGACGTAGAGAATATCGTCAGGACTGGTAATAGTAGCCGTCGGGGAGAAGGCATTGAAGGTGACCGGGGACTGATAGGCGCAACCGCCGCCGCAGTTCACACCGTCGGGCAGGAAGATGGTGTCTGACACGTTCAAGATGGCCAGTTGCTCGCTGTACACGGAATCCAGATGCACAATGCCGTCATCGAAGTAGCTGAAGGTGATGTCCATCTCCGTGCCGGCGCAGACTGGCGACGGGTTGGTGAAACGTGCCACGGGCGTATGGGATGTGCGCACACGGAAGGCCACCGGCATCGTGGACATACAACCGCCCACATCGGAGGCGTTGACCAGCACATCGTAGCCGCGGCCCGGCATAAAGTGATAGTTGACCACATTGCCACCCAGCGTATCGATCTGCTCCGTACCCATATCCCAGATGAAACGGGAGGAGGCATCGGATTGGGGATAGCTGAAGTTGTTGTCGGGATACTCACCACGGACAGCCAAGCGTACCGTATCGTAAGAACAGACATTAATATAATAGTAGCCGTCAGCATCAAGCATCGGCACGTGTGAGCAAAGGTTCGTATCCAGTTTCAGGTTCACGCGCTGGCAGGGAGCCACGCAGTCGGTCTCGATCATAAAGCCGTTGCCCTGGGCCGCTCCATTTGAGACGAATCTCAGAGTGATGGAACCGGAAGAATTCTGTATAGTGGCAGTGTATATGATGCTCGTGCTGGCATACGGGGTCGTCATAGCATCATTAATCATGCCCAACATCGGGGAGTTTGTGTTCGGACCATCGTATATGAAAAGCGTGTCGGAAGGATCTATATTGAGATTAGACAGAGCTATGGCCACTCTGACCGCACCCGCGTTCGGGTTGTCGGAAGTGATGGTGAGCACGTCATTGCGGTTGGCCCCATAGCCTCCGTTTATGCCTCCGTTGTCATAAACAATAAAACTGCATCCTGTGACCGAGGCCACCGACCCCATATTCACAGGCGTTTGGGCGAGCAAGAATGATGGCAGACAAATCAATGCCAGATAGAGTAGAGTTCTTTTCATTTTCAATTTGGTTTGGTTATATATTCAGCTCCGACAAAAGCTGATTTACACCCTCACTTCCACCCTTGTCAACAAAAATCGGAACATCTTTTTTTCCTTATAAAATCAAGGGGCAAATATAATCTTTTTTTTTATACTTCGCAGAAAAAAAATGCTATAAAATTGGCTCTTGTCCAGTGCCAAATTTTTGTCAATGGCACGCAAACAAGAGCCAACGTATGCAGTAACGAGAAGCAACTACCGTATGATAGTCAGAGTTCCGTTGTAATTCACAGTTTTAGCCTTACCTTTGTAGTAAAAGCTGAAGTAGTAGACGCCATCGGGCAGGTTGCTGCCGTCAAAAATCTGGGTGCCGGGCATCACTTGGCCATCCTTGGCGAAGGTGTCGTAGTTGATGGCTTCGTACACTTTCTTGCCCCAACGGTCGAAGATCTGAAGCTTGTTGTTGCGATAACGGTCAGGATCCTCGGCATTGATGCTGGTGTTCAGGTTTTCGATGGCGAAGACATCATTGAGGTTGTCTCCATTAGGCGTAATCACATTGGGGAATTTCAAGTCTTGCTCAATGACCACCGTGTGGGTGATTTCGCTGAAGCAGCCGGCCTCGGTCTCCACGCGGAACGTCACGTCATAATCGCCCCAAGAGGTGTAGATATGCTGCGGGTTGAGGGAGGCGGAATCTATATTGCCGTCATCGAAGTCCCAGAAGAAAGTGCTGCCGGGTTCCTGCATCACCGATGCGTCGGTATAGCTGTGGAATTCCACCAGACCGCCGTTCTCACTCATCAGGGAGATGTCGGGGTTGGCCTCGAACTCGGCGATGGGCTGGGAGTTCACCACGAAGTAGTTCCATTTGATCAGGGAATCCTTGCAGCCGTCAGCGGTAGTCGCCTTCAGATAGACGGCGTAAGTGCCAGGCTCGTCGATGACGAATGCAGGTTCTGGCAGGAGGGAGCTGTAGGCGAGGGTTCCGTCAAGGCGCAGAATCATCCACTCGAACTGCGCGCTGGTCGGCGTGGAGTTGTTCGTGAAGCGGACCGTCACCGGAGCACAGCCCACCGTGTCGCTGATATCAAAGTTAATTCTCGGTGCCTCAAACACACCCACGTGGATGGTGTCGCGGCCATCGCAGGTAAGTGTGCCCGTGGCATTGGTAGTGGACACGTAGAGGATATAGTCGCCTTCAGAGAGGACGTATATTTCCTCGGTCTCATCACCCGTATTCCATTGGTAAATAGTGTTGGGCTCATTATAGTCAGCACTGAGGGTAACCATATCGCCGTGGCAGATGTTGAAGTCGGGGCCAAGGTCGGGTTTCGGGCCAGGAGTAACGTTCAGCACCGTCGTCGTATCATAATGGCAGCCGTATTCGTCATACACGCGGATAGTGTAGTGCAGTGTACCGGCAGTGTCAGGGACCACATAATCGCCATCTGCGCCCGGTCCGATGAGGGCGGTGGAGTCCACCAGCACCTGATAGGACCAGTCTTGTGGCAGCAGGGAGGGGTCAAGGGCCAACTCCCACTCGGTCACATAACCATCGTCAGCGCCCCAGCCATCGATAACGGTGACAGCCCAAGTTCCGTTCAGCGGACAGCCGATAAGGGAGGAGAAGGGCTCGTCAGGGTGATAGACCTGCGTCATCGCTGCCACATTGGTGGAGTCAACCGCCTGGTTGGAATAGCTACCGATGCTGGCATTATGCATATTGACGGTCTCATAGACGTGGCCTTGTCCGGCTGCATATTGGTATCCATTCACATTGTTGTCGGACCAGCAGTAGTTCCAGGCTTCGCCCTGCGGGCCGGGAGTACAGCCACCGCCGGAGTCATCCCAAGCGCGGCCGAACCAAGCGTATGCCTGTGTGCCCGAAGTGACAGCCCAACCCCACGGAAGAGGAATGGTACCGGCACAGTTGGCGGAACCAGAGGAACCATACTTACGCATAATCTTGGCCATCTGTCCATTAGGGCAGGTCAGACCGATAAAAATATCACCGATATAGGAGTGTTCAATCTTAATACGTACATACAAGATGTCGGCAGCGCTTTGGATAGTGGCAGAAGGAGCGAAGGCCGTGAATGTGACCGGTGACTGATAGGCGCAGCCGTTACCGCAGTTAATGCCGTCAGGCAGGTAGATGGTGTCACACACCTTCAGGGAGGTCATCTGCTCGCTTCCCACGGTATCCACCTGGACCGTGGATAGGTTGTCATAACCTGTCGAGATGTTAAGGGTCTGACCGGCACAGATTTCCGGCAGCGGGGCCAGTCCGCGAATAGGGTTCTGCGAAGTGCGCACACGGAAAATATAGGGCATCATCGACTTGCAGCCGGCGCTGTCCTCGATATTGATGGCCACATCATAGCCGCGTCCCGGGGTGAAATAATAGTCCAGGACACTCAGTCCGACGCTGTCGATGGTCTCGAGGCCCAGATCCCAGCTGAAGCGGGAGGTGGGGTCGTTCTGGTTGTAGCTGAAATTATTATCCGGATACACACCGTTCACCACCAAATGCACCGTGTCGTAGGGGCATACGTTGATGTAGTAGAAGCCATCGTCATCCACTTGGGGGTAATGGGAGGAGAGCAGGGAGTCGAGTTGCACCTCCACGCGCTGGCAGGGGGCCACGCAGTTGGCGTTGATGACGAATCCAGTGCCGTGGTCCGCGCCATCCGTGACGAACTTGAGCGTGATGGCACCGGAGGTGTTGGTCACCGTGGCCGCCAAGATGATGTTATTGGCGGAGATGGTGGCCACTACGTCGTTGTTCAGCGCCGCCAACAGCGGGGCTTGTTCGTTGAGGCCGTCATAGACAAACAACGTGTCCGAAGAATGCACGTCAAAATCAGCCAGCACAATGGTAACCTGCACGCAGGCGGCCGACGTGTTATTGGAGTGGATAGTCAGCTTGTCGTTGCGGTTGGCCGTATAGTCGCCGTGCAGACCGCCGTTGTCGTAGATGACAAAGTCGCAGCCCGTTCGGTCCATCGAGTCCGCCATCGTGACAACCGTTTGCGCTTTAACGCCCCAAAAGGCACAAAGCATTACCAGTAAAAAGAGTATTTTTTTCATACAAAATAGTGATTATTAGCAAATTGAAAATTATTTCAAACCGTACATCTGGAGGTAGGCCTCCAGGTTTCTGTCAAATTGGGCCTTTGACAAAACAATGATATAAGCGCCGGTGTTGCCGAGCGGATAGACATTCTGTTTGTAGGGATCTTGCTCTAGGTTGAAGTCGTAGCGGTTGATGCAGCCGCGAGCGATAATCTTCTGGTAATCGCAGCTCTTGCCGGGTTTCACATAGTTCTTCAGGTCACCCTTCATCTTGTAGGTGCCCTCTTCCTCCGTCATCTTCATAGCCAAATAGCAATAGGATACGAGGTTACAATTCTCGCGCACCAGCTGGGCAGGATTATTGGCGCGGAGGTCGTTGATTTGGGATTCCGTCAACACTTCGTACAGCATCGGATCCACGTGGATGGGAGTGTTGGATTGTTGTGCAAATAAGCACACCGTGAAGAGCATCAATGCAGGAAGCAGAATAATTTTTTTCATATTTAGGGTATTTTAATTCAAGGCTGCAAATATAAAAATTTTTTTTAAGCGACTGTTGCAAAAAAATCAACAGCCGACATCTTATAGATGCCAGTTTTCGCTTTTTTGTTACAAAAAAATATCACATTTGTTTATTATCTGACAGCCAACGAATTACAGACTCAATTTGTTGTTCATCGTACTGTTTCGAGAGTTTCTCGAATATGGATTTCGGAGTTTTGCCCTCTTCTTTAGCCATCTTCAATACCAGCTCGCAGAGTCTTTCCATCGCGGCTTCGTCGTCGCGGGTGCGTCTCCGGGAGCGACACACATCGCACCCCCCGCAAGGCGGGCTGTCGAGTTCCCCGAAATAGCGGAGGAGAGCCTGGCTCCGGCACACATCATCCGACTGCACATACTGTCGCACGGCATCCAGCCGCTCCTGCGCCTTGCGTTTCCGGTCCTCATACACTTGGGGGTCAAGATAAAGATACCGCTCGTCCTGCCGATCCAGCGTGAAAATGAGCAACGGGATGTTACTCTCCTGCTGATAGGCAAGCACATTGTGGGAACGAAGCGTGCGCAAACGCTCTACCGTCTCCTCAACGGAAATCTCAGCACGCCGTGCCAACACCCGTTCGTCAATATTGACGTATTGTGTGAAAACACCCGCGTATGAACGCAACAGAAGCACCACAAAATCAGCGAGATCGGGATGTTGTTCCTCATAGTGGCGAAGCTGCTCGTCGTTCATCTTGAAGTGTATCTGCGAGCAGTCGCGAAGATGTTCGGAGAGAAGGAGCCAGCCCGCCTGTTCCAGGAGTTTCAAGGCATTGAAATACTGCACGGCATCCATCCCCATCCGCTGCGCGTGCTCATTGATATAAAAGGGGAAAATGCTGTTCTGTCCCGTCCCCATCTCGATGTAGAAATGCTGGCAGAGGTCTCGATAGACATCACGCACGCGCTCGAGGGGTGGGAAAGAAAGAGTGAAACTCCTTTGCAACTGCCGCAGGTCATATTCGTCGTAGAGCAGGATGGCGACAGCGGGTTTCTCGTCACGACCACCGCGGCCCGCCTCCTGGAAATAGGCTTCCAGGGAATCGGGCAGGTCAATGTGCACCACAAAGCGCACGTCGGGCTTGTCGATGCCCATCCCGAAGGCGTTGGTGGCGACGATGACACGCGTCTTGCCGGTCATCCAGTCGTTCTGCTTCTGGTCGCGCAGGCGCGGGTCCAGGCCGGCGTGGTAGTAGTCGGCGGTGATGCCGTGCTTGCAGAGGAATTCGGCGGTCTCGGCCGTGCGGCGCCGGTTGCGCACATAGACGATGCCCGTGCCGGGATAACGCTCCATAATGCGGAGCATCCGGCCCAGTTTGTCGTCCTCCTTCACGACAAAATAGGTAAGATTGTCGCGTTTGAAACTCTTTTGGAACACATTGCGCTGCTTGAAGCCCAGCCGGAGCTGGATATCCTCCACCACCTCCGGCGTGGCGGTGGCGGTGAGGGCCAGCACCGGCACTTTCGGGAAAAGTTGCCGCAGCGTGGCAATCTGCAGGTAGGGTGGGCGGAAATCGTAGCCCCATTGCGAGATGCAGTGCGCCTCGTCCACGGCTATCATCTTGACAGGCATTCTCTTAAGGGCAACCTTGAAGTTCTCGGTCTGCAATCTTTCCGGCGACACATAGAGAAAGCGGAACTCGGGGTCGAACATCGCGTTGGAGAGGGCGTCCTCGATCTGGCTGTTGGTCATACCGGAGAAGATGGCGGCGGCCTTGATATCGCGCTCCCGCAGATGGAGCACCTGGTCTTTCATCAGCGCGATGAGGGGCGACACCACGATGCAGAGTCCCCGCAGGGCGAGGGCGGGCACCTGGAAGCAGATGGACTTGCCGCCGCCGGTGGGCAGCAGGGCCAGCGTGTCACGCCCGTCCAGGACGGAGAGCACGATGTCCTCCTGCAAGGGGCGGAAAGAGTCATAGCCCCAATATTGCTTCAACAATGCGCGGATTTCCGCTAATCGTGGATGTTCCATAACGGGTGCAAAAATACAAAAAACGGAGAGGCGCAACAGGGAAGCGAAAAAAATTGTATCTTTGCCGCCTTTAAAAACTCAGCCTGATGAATAAGCGTTCTCATTTATTCAGTACGTTGACGCTCCTTTTATGCGCCATTCTCATCGGATTCACCTCCGTGTCTTGTTCCTCATCGAAGAGCACCACGCGGAAAAAGCCCTCGTACGCCAAAGGCCGGGATATGCGTCCGCGTTGGAACACCACCACCTCGACGCACCAAACCTATTATATCAAAAAACGCAAACCTCATAAGAGGTACAATCGTTAACCCATTTTTTATATGAAGAAAAACAACCTGATAACCAACATATTAATCGTTTTAACAATATCTTTCACCGCCGTCAGCACCTTATCCGCCCAAGAAAACCACATACAATTCAGCGTCGTCAACGACACTGCGCGCATTGACAGCTCAATTCCCGAAGACTCTTTGGGAAGTTTGTTAGGTGGTGATGATGAATCCGACCTCGACAACGTTGACCACGGTGATGGAATGCTGTTCACCTATTTCACTTGGATGCCCGGTTACAGCCGTTACCAGAATTTTGACATCATCCGCATCCACTACCGGCACACGGGCTCCGCTCCGCGCGACACGGTGGTGCTGACCGGCTACCATCATCCGGCCAACTACCCGAAGACCTCCGATTACGGATGGCGTTGGCGCCGGATGCATCGCGGCGTTGACCTCGGCTATCCCGTGGGCACGCCCGTGGCCGCCGCCTTCGACGGTATGGTGCGCATCTCCAAGGGCAGCAACACCGGCGGCTATGGCAATCTTGTCGTCATCCGCCACGACAACGGCCTGGAGACCTACTACGCCCACCTCTCCCGACGTCTCGTCAACCCCGGCCAGATGGTCAAGGCTGGTGACATCATCGGCCTTGGCGGCAGCACAGGCCGCTCCACAGGTCCCCATCTCCACTTCGAGATCCGCTATTTAGGCATCGACATCAACCCCAACAAGGTGGTCGATTTCGAGAACTTCAAGACCAAGTTCGACACGCTTTACATCTCTGGCTATAGCGTTTCCACGCCGAACCCGCCCTCCCACGAGCAGCAACAGGCCGCCGCAGCGAAGAAAGCCTCCACCTCTGGCGCCGTGTACTACAAAGTGCGCAAGGGTGACAACCTGGGCCGCATTGCCCAGAAATACCACACCACCGTTTCCAAGATCAAGAAACTCAACCGTCTTAGAAGCGACTTCATCCGCGAGGGCCAGCGCCTCCGCGTCCGATAGCGTCCCCTTATGGAACCTCCCGCCCTATCCGTATCTTCCCTGAACCGCCACATCCTTGCAAGCATCTTGTGGCTTCTCCTCGTTTGGTTCCTCCCCCACCCTGCCATCGCCCAGACCTACTACGACTTCGGCTTCACCCGACGGGCCGACATTCCGGTCTTCATATCCGGCGACACCCTCCCCGCGCCCTGGGTCGGAGGCATCAACGGCGTGCGCTTCTCTGAAATAGACCTCGACCTCGACGGCACCCCGGACCTCGTCGCCTTCGAAAAGCACGGCAACCGTATCTTACCCTTTCTTCAGGAAAACGGCCGTTACCAATTCGCTCCGCAATACATACACCGGTTTCCCAAACTGCACGACTGGGCCATCTTCCAAGACTACAACCAGGACGGCCAAGCCGACATCTTCACCTACGGACTGGCCGGCATCGCCGTCTATAAGAATGTATCGCAAGACTCGCTGGCCTTTGAGCTCGTCACCGAGCAGCTGACCGCCTACTACTACAACGGATACGTCAACCTCTTCGCCTCACCCGACGACTATCCTGTCATCGGGGACATTGACGGCGACGGACATCTCGACATCCTCAACTTCTGGGTGTTGGGCAAATATGTCCACCATCTTCGCAACCACAGCAGCAATCCCGAACTTTTCGACTTCCGGCTCGAAAGCGAGTGCTGGGGCCACTTTGCCGAGGCCGCCGACAACAACACCATCTCGCTCTTCACCGACTGTGACGACAAGCAGGGCGACGGGCCCACACGCCACGTGGGGTCCACGATGCTGCTCCACGACTTCGACGGCAACGGGCTCCCGGATTTGTTGGTGGGTGACATTGACTCGCCGCTTCTCATCCTTCTCTCCAACCACGGCACGGCCACGGAGGCACGGATGACCGAACAGGACACGGCCTTTCCCGCGGGCGCGCCCGTGACCCTCTACTCAATGCCCGCCCCCGCGGCGGTCACCCTTCCCGGACAGGCGACGCCCTCCCTCCTCGTGTCACCCGCCGACCCCTCCTTGACCAAATCGCAAGACCATCACAGCGTGTGGCGCTACGACTACGACTCGTTGCTGCAGCAATACGCCCTCGTGCAGACCGACTTCCTGCAAGGGGAGATGCTCGATGTGGGCAGCGGCTGCCGCCCCGTGCTCTATGACTGGGACCAAGACGGGTTTCTTGACCTCTTCCTCGCCAACTACGGCAGCTTCGACAGCGCCCGGACGGTCAACGGATTCCTCTCCTCCTCGTTTTCATCCTCTATACAATATTATAATAATGTAGGAACCGCCGAGCGGCCCGCCTTCCAACTCCGCGATGACGACTTCGGTTCGCTCAAGGGGCGCAACCTGCAGGCCCTGCACCCCACCTTCGGCGACCTCACCGGCGATGGGCAGCCCGATATGCTTTGCGGACAGCGCGACGGCACGCTGCTGCTGGTCAGCCACAGCCGATTGACAACGCCCACAACGGCCACCTCCAATGCAGGGATTACCGAGCACTACCAGAACATTGACGCGGGCGACTTCAGCGCACCGCAGTTATTCGACCTTGACGGCAATGGTCGCCTTGACCTGGTCATCGGCAACCGGCGGGGATTGTTAAGCTACTACCGTGACGAGAGCACCTCTGAGGCGCCCCAGTTTGTGCACGTCACCGACACGCTAGGCGGCGTGGATGTGCGCAACTTTGAACTCTCCTATTTCGGGCACAGCGTGCCCTGCCTTTTCCGCGACCCGCAGCGTGGCACCGTGCTCCTGTGCGGCAGCGAACAGGGCAGCATCTTCTACTACAACCACATTGACAACAACTTGGAAGGCACCTTCACCCTGGCGGAGCACAATCTCGCCGAGGAGGTAGAAGGCAAGGCCATCCCCTTCCGCGAGGGCACCCGCACCGGCGTGGCCGTGGCGGACCTCAATGGTGACGGGCTACCCGATATGCTCGTAGGCAACTATGCCGGCGGGTGCGCCTACTTTGAGGGGAGCACGCCCCTGCCGCACGGCATTGCCGAACGCCTTCCCGACATCGACATACGCCTCTACCCCAACCCCACCACTGGAGTTGTGCATATCCGCACCGATGGCCCTGACATCCGCCGCATCACCCTTTTCAACATCCACGGACAACGATTGGCTGCCCAAGCGCCGAACAGTTCCTCCTGCACGATGAACCTAACCGCGCAACCGGCAGGCCTCTATATCATCCAAGTGGAAACCGAAAAAGGGGCTACCACAAAACGAATTGTGATTACAAGGTAATTTGAAAAAAGTGTATCTTTGCACAAGCTAAAAAGAAGCATTCATATTACTCTATGAACGCTAAAACATCATACTCTGTTAGAATCTTGCGCATATTGGATGCTATATCCCACCTATTACCACCTTGAATAAAAACAGGAATTTATGAATCGGAAACACTGGATACTTTTAGCCATCAGCATCTTGACATTACTGACAGTAATCTGCTGGCCCGCAAAAAAAATCGACAAGAAATCGCCCACCGCGAGCGAGATTGTGGGACTGTTGCAGGAACAATCGCAACTGGCCTCTACTGAAGTGACCATCCGTAAGATGGGGGTTTACAACTCTGAGACGCAGCTGGTCACCCTGAACCCCTCCAAATGGAAACTGGGCAATCGTCTCTGCGTCATCCCCGTGGATGTGAAGATCCGCTATGGCATCAACCTCGCCGAACTCTCCGAAAAGGACATTCATATTATAGGCAATGACACCGTCGAGATAAGACTTCCGAAAGCGAGGATCATCGACAAGTCTTTCGTACCCTACACCAACAAAGACGAGATCGTGGTAATCTCCACCGGTTTACGCGACAATGTGGGAGAAACCACCATCCAGAAAATCAAGACTATGGCTTTCGAGGAGGTTATCAAGCAGGACAAAGACATTCAGGAACAATTATCCAAACAGCTTACCCACAACACTGAAACGGTATTCACTTCAATGTTGGAAGCCATCGGCCTACACCCCGTATTCATTCACTAAGACCCTCCATTATGAAACCGAAGAATATCATTATCGTCAGCATACTCATCTTTCTCACCGCTGCCGTATGCCTGCTCAGCCGGCTGAGTCTCAGCCGCTCTGAAAACGACATCCGTCTGGAGAATACGGCCACCGTCATTGAAGCCACCCGGCCTGTCGGCATCCTGTACCTCTATTCGACCATCACGGAAGAGTACGCAAAAGACAGTTTCTGGGGCAGTGGCCTGGGCAGTTCCATATTGGGCAAAGACAACGGCATCCTCAAGCGCAAGCACGACTGCGTGCAAATCCTCAAACAGCAGGTCAACCTCACGATGGATATGGACAAGATACGTTACCAGATGGCTGGGAACTCTGACACCGTAGTGGTGTTCCTGCCCGATGTGGAGTTTTCGCAATCCACGCTCTCCTCCTGGTTCAAATCCGACAATGAGAACGAGGAGGGGGCTGTACAGTACAACGCCTCGCCTCTCATCAAGCGCGTGGAACGCAGGATTGAAGCCCGCTACAACACACCCGAAAACCGTCGGAAAGCAGAGAACCAAGCGAAATCCATCATAGCAGAATTTCTGAAACAGTGCGGCAAAACCGCTGTCTTCACCACCCTTTAACACCAATCATAAACCCACTATGACCATTTATCAAAACGACCAACCCATAGATCCAGAACAGGTGCGCGACCACCGTCTCATCCACGCTGCCGGCGGCGTGGTGTTCAACGAACACAACGAAGTGCTGATGATATACCGGCTCGACAAGTGGGACTTCCCCAAAGGCAAAGTGGAGGCGGGCGAGCAATACAACGTAGCCGCCTTGCGCGAGGTGGAGGAGGAAACCGGGCTGCACGGCATCACCCTCGGCGAGTCGCTGCCCTCCACATTCCACACCTACACCCTGCACGGCGAGCCCATCCTCAAGGAGACGCACTGGTACCGGATGTCCGCCCCCGCCCAGCCCCTCACCCCGCAGACCGAAGAGGATATCACACAAGCCACTTGGGTGCCAGCCGATCAAGTGCAGACTCTCCTCCAAAACTCCTACGCCACACTACGCGACCTCTGGAAAAACATTAAATTATTAAACTATTAAATATGAAGTTATTACACCCAAATATATAACACTCCCTTTATATCTTAATATTTAATATCTTAATTTCTTAGTTTTTTAATTTCTTAGTTCCTCTATGCGTTCCTTTCTCCTGCTTTTCATAACGATATTGTCTGGGACTCTCGTTGCCCAGAACATCAACGGCTATTGGGAGGGTTTCCTGAAGATCACCCCTCGGGACTCCTTGCGATTGGGGATGTTCATCGAGCAGATCGGCGACTCGCTGCACATCGAGCTCGACAGTCCCGACCAGTACGCCCTCGGGATGTCCGCGCAACAAGTCAGCTTCCGCAATGACACACTGAGTTGGAAAGCCTCCTCGCTGAACGCCTCCTTCCGGGGAGTACTCATTGAGAAAACGCTGTGGGTTGATGAACATTTTCCTGACAGCTGCCGTTTGACGACACACGACAGAAGTAGCATTGAGGGCACGTTCATCCAAAACCGACAGCGCTTCCCCATCACGCTGACACGGGCCGAACGCACGGTGCTGCGCCGCCCGCAGACTCCAGAGCCGCCCTATCCCTACGCGAGCGAAGAGATCCGTTTCCGCACCCGCGACGGCAAGCTCGTGCTCATTGACGGCACCCTGACCAAGCCCGAAAGCGCCCCGCCCACCGCACTCTACATCCTTATCAGCGGTTCAGGATGGCAGGACCGCGACGAGAGCCTTATGGGACACAAGCCTTTCCTGGTCATCGCCGACCACCTTACCCGCACCCAAAACGCCGCCGTGTTCCGCTACGATGACTTTCCCCAAGCCCTCTTTCTCAAATCCACCACCCTCGACTTCGCCGACGGCGTGCAATTGGCGATGGACTCGTTGCTTGCCCGCCCTGACCTGGCAGGCCTCCCCGTTGTCCTGCTCGGCCACAGCGAGGGCAGCATCGTGGCCTTCATCGTGGGATCCAAAGACCCGCGAGTGTCCGAAATCATTACCCTTGGAGGGGTGGCGCAACCCATCCACGAAGTGCTCCTTTACCAAATCCGTGCCATCTACGAGACCGACACCGTGCTAACACCCGCCGAAATAGACAAAACCGTACAGCTCTCGGACCAGCTGTACCGACTTGTCCGCAAATCGAAAGACAGCAAGGAGGCCGCCCGCCGTATCGGTGACTTCTGGGACGAACAAAGCGCGAAACTCACTCCTGAGGAGCAAAAACGGTACAATATGACGCCCCAAGGCAAATACACCTCCATCCAGCAGCTCACCTCCCCCTGGTTCTTCACCCTGTTCCATCTCGACCCCAAAACATACCTCAAAAAAGTACACTGCCCTGTGGTGGCCATCAACGGCGAAAAGGACTTGCAGGTGGATGCCGTGGACAACCAACAGTTGATGCGCAAGTATCTGAACAAAAATCAGAGCCACCAGTTCCACATCATTCCCAACGCCAACCACCTGCTCCAACCCTGCACCACTGGAAGCCCTTCCGAATATGCGACCATTGAGGAAACCATAGGCGAAGAGACCCTGAGACTGCTACATCGCTAAGGAGCGGACACCCCAACCTCTTGGCACAAAAAAAGCAAAGCCCCAAGTCTTCGCGACCTGGAGCCTTGCCTTGTGAGTGTTGAACCCGCCTGTTTAGTATTCCATAACAGGGTCAAGTCCTTTGGCGAACTCAATCATCTTCTCCAATTCGGAAACAGAAGGCACGCGGTTGCAAAGATTCTTGACGGCGTTGACCTCTTCCAATTTGGGTTGGAGATTGGCGGGAACACGGTGACGGAACTCCTTGACGGTATCCACGCCAGCGGCTTCCAGCAGTTCGGCGAACTGGCCGGCGATACCCTTCACGCGGAAAAGGTCTGAATGGTTAGCCCATTTCAGGATGAGCTTTTCACTGATTTCAGTCTGCTCGGCCAATTTGGCACGACCGGCCTTCTTGGCACACTGCTGGAGCAGATCGTCCGTGGTCACAATGCCCACGGCGTTCAGTTTCTGTTGGTAAACATCACCAATTCCCTCAATTTGTTCGATTTTGTAAGCCATAGTAGTTTAAATTACATTATTTATTATAAGCAACACCTACTCTTTTCCGGATTTTCGGCTTCCTCCGCTTCTCATAGAAGATACAGGCTGCAAAGATAAATAAAATACTTATTGTAATGGCAAAAGTACTTAAAAGATTTTTTTTAGAAAAAAAATACAAAACCGTTGTGGTTATTGTTTTTTTTCTATTTTTGCAAGCGATATCATTTTGATATCATTTTAAAAGCAACTAATACTAACACCTTAAAAATCACCACAATGGAAACTCAAGAATTCATCAAAGTCCCCAGCGCAAAAAACAACGGTTTCTTGCATCTGTTTCTCAACCTTCTTATGTTGGTTGTTTTCATCCTCATTATCGTCGGTTTGGCGAAGCTCGACTGTATGACCAAGCCGGTCGTCAATGCCAACAACATCGGGGAAGTGATTGTCTCCACTCTGAACAACACGCCCGTACCCACAGAGCCCACGGGCTGGATTGCATTGCCCATCGTGTTGGGATTTTTGTTTTTGTTCTGCTACATCCTCCATTTGGCGGGTTTCTTCATCGTGCAGCCCAACCAGTCGCGGGTGCTCACCTTTTTCGGCAAGTACGACGGCACTGTCAAGGAGAACGGCTTTATGTGGATGAATCCTTTCTATCACAAGGAGAAAATCTCTTTACGCGCCAGCAATATGGACGTGGAGCCCATCAAGGTGAACGACAAGAGCGGCAATCCCATTATGATCGGATTGGTGCTGGTGTGGAAAATCGCGGACACCTACAAAGCCTGTTTTGAGATTGATTCGGACTTCACGGTGACCACCACGCCGAATCATTCCACGGCGGTCAAGAATTTCAACTCGTTTGTGCGCGTGCAGAGCGACGCGGCCCTGCGAATGGTAGCCGGCCAGTACGCCTATGACAATATGGACAAAGACGACACCGGCATCACCTTGCGTTCCGGTGGCGAGGAGATCAACGAGCGTTTGGAAGAGGAGTTGCGCAGCCGTCTTTCCATCGCCGGCATTGAAGTCGTCGAGGCACGCATCAACTATCTGGCCTACGCCGCCGAGATTGCCAGCGTGATGCTGCGCCGTCAGCAGGCCGACGCCATCATCTCCGCCCGTGAAAAAATCGTGGAAGGCGCCGTCTCAATGGTGGACCTTGCCCTGAAGAAACTCTCCGAAGACCACATCGTCGAATTGGACGAGGAGCGCAAGGCCGCGATGGTTTCCAACCTGCTGGTGGTGCTCTGCGCCGACGAGTCGGCCTCCCCGGTCATCAACACCGGCACCCTGTACCAATAGGCCACCCGCATACCGGATGCAGCTATGAAAAAGAGTTTTGCATTACGGATTGACACGGAGTTGATGTCCGCCGTCGAGCGATGGGCTTCCGACGAGTTCCGAAGTACCAACGGGCAAATCGAGTGGATACTGTCGGAAGCCCTCAAGAAGGCCGGGCGTCATCCCAAGCGACCCGTCACGCCCGCACAACCCGAAAACAAGGAGAATCACTTAACGCAAGAATCATAAATTATGGCAGACAATTATCTGGAATCCAAGATGGAGGAACTCCGGCAGCAAGGGCAGCGCAAGACCGCCTCGAAAGGCACGGCACGTACCCTGGACACCTTGCTGACCCGAAACCGCAGTTATCGCGGCTACGACAAAAAAGTCGTTGTAACCCACGACACCCTCACGAAAATCGTGGCGGTGAACAGCAAAATCCCGAGCGCCCGCAACCAGCAGGTGCTGCGCTTCAAGCTGGTCACCCGCGACAGCGGTGCCGAGAAGGTGCTGGAAAACATCAAGTTGGGCGGGGCGCTCCCTGAGCTGCATTTACCCTTCCCCGGCACAGAACCGGAGGCCTTTATCATTATCTGCAGCACCGCACCCGAAAGCAAACTCGTGGACATCGACCTCGGCATCTCGGCGCAGAGTATGCTGCTGCGCGCCGTGGAGATGGGACTCAACGGCATCATCATCGGGGCCTTCAACAAAGCCGCCATCATCAAAGAATTCGGATTGGAATTGGAGCCGCTGCTCATTCTCGCCATCGGAAAAGGAGCCGAGGATATCCGGCTCAAGCCTATCGCAGCAGGCGAAGAGCAAAAATACTACCGGACAGAGGGCATCCAGTACGTGCCCAAACTGCAAACATCAGACCTCATTCTCCCTTAATACGTCATCTGTCTCTATTCTGCCATATTGGTAAGCACGCGAAAGGCCCGGGGCAGAATAGAGACTTTATACTCGCCCGTTTCCAGCAGTTCGCCCTCCACTTCGCCACGGCAAAGCGCCTCGCTGGTGATGGAGACCTCTTCGGCGCGGCTGATTTTAACCAAGCCCTTCGACTTCTCGATATGCCGGCCCGAAAAGACGTAGAGCATCAGTCGCAAGACTCGGAAAGCATTGAGCTTCGGTATAATGACCACATCCAGCTGGCCGTCGTCGGGAAGGGCATCGGGCGCCTGGCGCATACCACCGCCATTGTACTGACAGATGGCAGCCACCATCATAAACACTTTATCTTTGAAAGAGAACCCTGGCGTGCGCACCTCCACCACAGGATGTTTATAGCCAAACAGGCATCGCAATGCGCTGAGGACATAAACGGAAATGCCGAGGAAATGGGGCTTGTTGTAGGTGGTGTCGTAAATCACCTCGGCATCAAAGCCAAAGCCGGCGATATTGATAAAGAAGCGTTTTGACACCTCCCTACCCTCTTGAAATGTCTGTACCTTGCCGATATCGTGCCGTATGAACGTGCCGCGCAAAAAGAGCTCCACGCACTCCTGGGCCTTGGTGGGATAATGGTGCGTGCGGGCCCAGTCGTTGCCGCGGCCCAACGGGAGCACTGCCAGACAGACATCGTTCACCTCCACGCCTGACATCATTATGCCGTTCACCACCTCGTTGATGGAGCCATCGCCGCCCACCACCATCAAGTGCCGGTGGCCCTCACGGCACAATTGGGCAGCCTTCTCGATGCCCTTTCCTTTTTTTTCCGTCTTGCAGAGTTCGTATTTCAGTCCCACCTCGTCAAACCGTTTGGCCACTTCCGACCAATGGTCCAGACTCTTATTCTCACAAGCATTGGGGTTAGCGATGATATGCCACGTATAATCGAGAACAGGTATAGTTTCGAAATTCATAGAAACACATTGAAAAAGAAAGACGCCAGATGGGGGGTCTGGCGTCTTTCACTATAATCGGATAGGATTAGTTCTTGCTGATTTTGATAGAGCGCACTCCGTTGTCGGTTGTCACCTTGAGGATGTACATTCCGCGGGAGAGGTTGGAGATGGAGAGTTCGTTGACATTGCCGGACTCCGTCATCACGCACTGGCCTTGCAGGTTGTAGAGCGAGACACTCTGGATATTGCTGCCGTCGATATGGAGCATATCCGTAGCAGGATTCGGATAGACATTCACTTCCTCGTTGTCATAATCCTCAACGCCCACGATTGTGACCTCCACCATAGCATTGGCTTCCGAGGTGAAGGAGGTGCCGCCGATGTTGAAGACCATAGCGCCTGCGGCGTCATAGAGACGTGCATAACCGCCGGAGATGCCATCACCGTAGGAGTCTTTCACCTGAACACGATAACAGCCAAGTTCAGTGGGAGTGAACGGGAACTCATTGACCGTGCTGTTGGTGAGACCGCTGCCTTGTTGTACCACATTGCCGTTAGGACCGTAAATCTTATAGGAGGTCTCGCTGGCATAGCTGTCGGTCTTGATCTTGAGCACCATCTCACCTGCGCCCCAGCCCTTGATCTTCTTGATGGTTAAGGAGGCCTCTTCCGTCTCGAAAGCGGTGGAGTTTGCAGAGACAATCTTCGCCTTGACACTCTGATTCACGCTGTGAGCGACAGTAATCGTAGGCAGTTCGATATCCTGTTGTTGCATAGAAGGAATGTTACCCGTCCATTGGTAAGTCATCGGATCCCCGTTGGCAACCTTATATTCGAAAGTCAACGCTGTAAGCGGTTCAGTACCGATGTTGGTCACTGTAGCGGAGACCTTGGCATCGGTGGAGCAGTCAAACACCGGCACATCGTTCAGAGCATCCACACGGGGATTGATAGCGGGCATATTGACATTCGTGATTTGAGCCTCGCAAGCGGTCAGGACTTCCTGATGACCTTGGGCCACGAAAGCGATGAAATGGAGGTCCTCCAATTTGGCCAAGATAGCATTCGGTGAGCCAAGAGAAGAGGGGATGGTGTAGGTATAGGTCTTCTCCACGAAAGAGCCCTGGGTGGTCGTGGTGATTTCCTCACCCCACTGGCCGGTAATCAGGTGGCGCAACATATGCATATGGCGGTATTTGCCACCCACCACCTGAGAGGGGTTGTAAGAGGAGCCCTGCTGGGAGCCGATCACATTGTCTTGAGTGATGGCCACATTGAGCATATTGGTTGGGTTGGCCTCATCGGCGGTGTAATACAGCTGCACCGTAAGGGAGAGCTCGCGGGTGGACCAGTCCAAAGTGCCTTGGGCGGCGATGTTGACCGGGGAAGACTGACCCAAGATGGTGTTGGCGTTAGCAGTCCATTTGTCACGGCCCAGCGCAGTGTTACTGCCAGTAAAGACGTGACGGTTGATCGTGCCGGAAGGATAACCGGTCAGACCCGTCTGGTTGGCCAGAGCATTGCCGAACTGGGTGGTGTAGGTGTTGGCGGCATAGGAGCCGGCGTGCACATTAATGATGAACACCTCACCGGGGTGCGCAGCTGCAATTTGATTGGCAATTCTGTGACCGTCAGGACAATAGCCACAGTTAATACCCGTATATTCCTCCAAAAGAACATTCTTGTGGGTAGGAGTGGTGGAAACAAACTGATCGCCTTGTGCCGACAAGGTAAAAGAAGTCAGCAAAGCGATGACAACAAGAGATAAAATTTTCTTCATAAATCAATGTTTTACAATATGTTAGTAATTAAAATAAAATGTCAAACAATGCATTCCTAATGGAAAGCGCAAAGATAAAAAAAAAGTGCAAAGTGCACAATTATTTCTAAAAAAATATGTAATAAAAAAAATCCCAGATTACTCCTTTGTCTCGATAGCGGCCAACGCCTTCTCGGCCGCGGCCTGCTCAGCCTTTTTCACCGACTGTCCGAGAGCCTGCGCGCACTCCTTCCCGTCAATGGAGAGAATGGCCCTGTACAGATGGTCGCGTCCCTTGTCTTCATTCTGGATGTCGAAAGTGACCTTGTGGCGATTATGCTGCGCCCATATCAGGATGCGGCTTTTGTAGTCGTCGTCCTCCGCATAGACCTCATTCATATCCAAAAAGGTGAGGAAAATGTTATGGATAATGATATCGTAGGTTCTTTTGAAGCCTTGGTCAATGTAGATAGCCCCGACCACCGCCTCGAGCGCGTTGCCGTTGGGCGTGTTGGAGGTGATGTGACTATCCATCCGCATCATCTCGGGCAGGCCAAGTTTGCGTGCCAAGTTGTTGAGGCGGTTGCGGTTGACGAGCTTGGAGCGCATACGGGTAAGCACCCCCTCCGATTCGAGGGGATACTTGTGGTACAAGAAATCAGCGATGATGGAGCCCAAAATGGCGTCACCGAGATACTCGAGCCGCTCGTTGTTGAGGCGGCCACCAATAGCATCGTTGGAAGAGACAGACTTATGGATAAGCGCTATGCGGAAGGGTTCCACATTCCGGACCCGGAATCCGAAAATATTCTTGAAATAGCGCCTGATTTCCTTGTCCGTCTTGTCCATCTACTATTTCTGGAACTGTTTGTATAGCAGGGTCACGTTGTGGCCGCCGAAGCCGAAAGAGTTGGAGATGGCGGCGCGCACTTCGCGATGAATGGGTGCATTCGGGGCGAAGTTCCAATCCTGCGGGATACGGGCGTCGAGGGTATGCAAGTTGATGGTGGGATGGACAATACCGTCGCGCATTGACATCAGGATGGCGATGCTCTCCACGGCGGGGCCGGCACCCAGCAGGTGGCCGGTCATCGACTTGGTGGAGTTGAGCACCATCTTGGCGACGTGTTCGCCGAATACCTCCTGCACGGCAAAACACTCGGCCACGTCGCCCAGCGGCGTGGAGGTGCCGTGCATATTCACATAGTCAATCTCTTCGGGCTTGGTGTGCGCATCCTCCATCGCGAGGCGCATCGACATCACGGCTCCCAATCCTTTGGGGTCGGGGGCGGTGGCGTTGAAAGCGTCGGCGGACATTCCGATACCGCACAGCTCGCCGTAGATCTTCGCGCCGCGCGCCAGGGCGTGTTCCATCGTTTCCAGCACCAGCACACCAGCACCCTCACCGATGACAAAGCCGTCGCGGTCTGCGTCAAACGGGCGGGAGGCGTGCAGAGGATCATCGTTACGGGTGGAGAGCGCACGCATCGAGTCGAAGCCACCCACAGCACCTTCGACCACGCTGGCTTCTGTGCCGCCGGAGATAATCACGTCGGCCTTGCCCAGCTGCAGCAGATGCATCGCATCGCCGATGGCGTTGCCCGCAGAGGCGCAAGCGGCCGTGGTGACGTAATTGGGGCCACGGAAACCGAAACGGAGGGAGATGTAGCCCGTCACCATATCGGCCAAGACCTTGAGCAACAGATAGGGGCTGAACCGGGGGTTGCGGTCGTTTTCAATGAAGACGTGAGCCGTCTCCATCATTGAGGTGAAGCCGCCGACGCCGGTGCCCATCACCACCCCAACGCGGTCCTTGTTGACCTTGTCGAGGTCAAGGCCGGCATCGCGGATGGCCTCCATCGCAGCCACAGTAGCATATTGGGCGCAAGGGTCCATACGCTGCGCCTCCTTGCGTGGCATATAGTCAAGCACGTCAAAACCTTTCAGCTCGCAGGCAAACTTGGTCTTGAAATTGGTGGCATCAAAGCGGGTGATTGGGCCTGCACCAGATACGCCCTTAAGCAGGGCATCCCAGTACGACTCCACCGACAACCCTATCGGTGTAAGCGCTCCCAAACCAGTAATGACTACACGTTTGAGATCCATCTATATATAAGTAATACTATAGAGCTATACTCTATTACTTTTGCATTCTTTCTTCAATGTAGGCAACAGCGTCGCCAACCGTCTGGATTTTCTCGGCATCCTCATCGGGAATTTTGACACCGAATACGTTTTCAAATTCCATAATCAGTTCAACAGTGTCCAGGGAGTCTGCACCAAGGTCGTTGGCGAAGCTCTTTTCAGGCGTGATTTCTGCTGCATCGTAACTGAGTTTCTCAGCGATGATTGATTGAACTTTTTCTAAAATTTCAGACATAGTGATTACATTTTAAAATTGGCGGCAAAAATACAAAAAATATAATACCGCGCAACCCCTCTTCAAAAAATGCCTTCCGCGATACCCCCACCCCACTCTTGTGCATCAACGCGTTTTTCTCCCCATCGGCAAGTTTTCTTCCGAAAAGAAGAAAGAAAAACAACGTCATCACCCCTCAAAATCCCTTTTTCAAAGAAGAGAAACACATCCCGAATAAAAAATATATCTTTCATAATCAGTTTGTTATAAAATATTTTCAAAAAAATATCAATATCACAGGGGAACGAAAAGAAAAAAGCGTATTTTTGCGGCCTCAAAACAAAGCGAGTTCTTTGACAACGCAGTGCCGATATAGCTCAGTTGGTAGAGCAGCTGATTTGTAATCAGCCGGTCGTGGGTTCAAGTCCCTCTATCGGCTCTTTAGGCACTACAACACACGAATGGGAGAGTTCCAGAGCGGTCAAATGGGACAGACTGTAAATCTGCTGGCTAAGCCTTCGGAGGTTCGAATCCTTCCTCTCCCACTCTTTTTTTAAAACCGCTGCGGAAGTAGCTCATTTGGTAGAGCGACAGCCTTCCAAGCTGTAGGTGGCGGGTTCGAGCCCCGTTTTCCGCTCACATTTTTCATATCATTATATTTAATTACATTATTTGTTTTGCTCCGGGATGCGTCAACAGACGCATCTTTTTTTTGTATCTTTGCCGCCACAAAACCTGTTAACTATGCATCCTGCCGACTATATCATCAATGCCCTCAGAGGCCGCAAGATCATCATCCTCGGCTTCGGCAAGGAGGGCGTCTCCTCTTACCTCTTCCTGCGCAAACACTTCCCCGATATGCCCATCACCGTTGCCGACGGGAACCCCAACCTTCGCACCGACGAGTTCGACGACCCCGCGCTCACCTACATCACCGGCGAGGGCTACGACCAAGGGCTCAACAACTACGACCTTATCCTGAAAACCCCAGGCATCAGCCTCAACCACCTCAACTATTTCGTGGACACCGAGCGCATCTCTTCGCAGAGCGACCTCTTCCTGCAGGCCTGCCACAAGCAGGTGGTGGGCGTCACCGGCACTAAAGGCAAGAGCACCACCTCCTCGCTCATCCACCACATCCTCAAGTCGGCTGGCCGCAAGACACTCCTCGCCGGCAACATCGGCGTGCCCTTCTTCAACATCGTCGAACAGCTGGACGACCAGACCACCGTCGTGGCCGAACTCTCCGCCCACCAGCTCGAGTTCATCCACCGCTCGCCCGACTACGCCGTGCTCCTCAACATCTACCAGGAGCATCTCGACCACTTCAACTCCTTCAACAACTACCAGATCGCCAAGCTCAACATCACACGATATCAGGACGACCGGCAGTTCCTCGTCTATAACGGCGACGACGAGCACATTCCCGGGCTCATCAAGAGCTACGGTCTCAATCGCGACCGCTGCATCTTCGGCTCCGAGCCGCAGGATGGACCTTATGCCTGCTGCCGCGAGGGCGTCATCCACTTTGCCATCTCCGGCCACCTGGAGGACGAGTACGACCTGACGCACTACCACAACCTCCCCGGCACGCACAACTACTATAATATTATGGCCGCCATCGCTGTGTGCCGCAAGCTGAACCTGACGCACGAGCAGATTATGCACGGCCTCAACACCTTCCACGGCCTGCCCAACCGCATCGAGTACATCGGCCAATACCAGAGCATCTCCTTCTACAACGACAGCATCTCCACCATCCCGGAAGCCACCGTAGCTGCCGTCAGGGCCCTGCGACGCGTGGACACGCTCATCCTGGGCGGCTACGACCGCGGCATCGAGTACGGGCTGCTCCTGAAGTTCTTCAAGGAGGAACCGATGGCCAACATCGCCTTCACCGGACCCGCCGGCCTGCGCATCCTCAATGAGTGGAAGGCCAGCGACACCCCGCTGCCCGAGCACTACATCCTCGAAAACGACTTCCGGAAAATCGTCCAATTCTGCTTCGAGGTCACCGCCCCCGGCAAAATCGCCCTGCTCTCCCCCGCCGCCGCCTCCTACGACCAGTTCAAGAACTTCGAGGAACGGGGACGCGTGTTCCGCCAACTGGTGCAAGAATGGAAAACCGAATAGTCTTTCTTCTCACTTGACATAAAAAAAGCCGGATTTGCTCCGGCTTTTTTTATAACATATATACTATAAATTATTGCTTGACAATCTTGGCCACGCCGACCTGGCGGTTCTGCACATACAGACGGGCGAAATAGAGACCGGTGGGAAGGCCTGCCACGGAAACCGTGTTGTCGCTGACCTCAGCCATCATCACGCGCTTGCCGTTGACGTCGTAGAGGGCGATAACCTCAACGGGAGTTTCCGTCTCGATGCGGATGTTGTCCACTGCAGGGTTGGGATAGACGGCGACACCGTTCTCCTCATAGTCGCGGATGGCGACGGCCAGGAAGTCGGAAGTGGTGCGCGGCACAATATAGTAGCCGAAAGGCGGGTGGTTGTTGCCAATCTTGCTGGTGGCGAAGTTGACACCGCGGATGTTCAGCATATTGGTGGGGATATCCGAACCTATGTAGTTGGCATCCTGAAAGTAGGGATACACAGCCGTCAAGGTGGTGCCGTTCTGGTTCAGCTCATAGGTGTTCAGCACTTGGAAGGTGCCCGTGCCCGTGAAGGTCACATCCTCAAGTTGAATCAGCTCAGCCTGGTGATCAATCATAAAGTTATTGTCAGCCAACTGGGAAAGGGTGATGGTCAGCGGAGTTACATCCTGGAAGATGTCGATGGCCGGACCGCACGGGGCCGTGGGTTTGAACTCGAGGAATCCCCAATAGTTGGTCAGAGTGCCATAGACGTCCTTAATCTTGTCGCCAACGTTGTAGTTGCCCAGAACGCCGCTCGGGTCGTAGATGAGGATGGCGCCGGTGGCATCTTGGATGACCTTCTGGTTGTTATATGCGGCCACAGCGGTCACAATCACTTCGCCCTCGAGCTTGTATTCGACATTGTCATTGAAGGCGGCGCTATTGTCGGTGAAGGGGAACTTGCTTCTCAGCTCGGCGATATTGGCACAGACAAACTCGCTGGAGACGCCGTATGAGAACACGATGGTATCGGGGGCCATTGCATTGCCGGCGACATCTTCCACATTGTTGACAATCAGGGTGTAGGTGGTGCCTTCCGTCATCGGGCTGGTAGTCAGGGTGACCACATTGCTGTTGAGGGTGGCGGCGGAGACCGTCACATTATTGTCCATCACATAGTTGGCAGCCGTCTGGGCGGTGGTGGCGTCAAGAGCCTCGTTGAAGGTCACCGTCACCGTGACAGAGTCGTTGGGGACCACGGTGGAGACGGTGGGGGCCCACACGTCGGGACCGGCGGGATAGGCGGCGATCAGCACGTTGTCAATACGGAAGGAGGCGCTGGCCGACTGGGCGCCGTCGTAGGTGCAGCGCAGATAGACGTTGGCCTGGTCTTCGATGGCGGTGATGCCGTTGAAGTCGAGCGTCTGAAGCTCATAGTTGGCAGCCGCACTGGGTACAGTGGAAAAAGTGGCGGGCAGCGTCGTGAAGTTGGTGCCGTCGGTGCTGTAGGCCCATTCGGTGCTGTTGAAGCCCTGGGCAGAGCGGCGGGCGGCCATCGTAAGCACCACATTCTGGAATCCCGTGGTGGAGAAGTGGAAGACGATGGATTTGCCATTGGCGCTGTTGTTGATGGTGGCCAGGTCCTTGTCGGCGGTCTCACCGTATTGAAGGTTCAGGGTAGAGCCGCCGTTAGCGGTGAGCTCGGAAGCCTGCAGCCAGGCGGAGGATCCGTGGGTGCCATCGAGGTAGAGACCTGCGGTACCGGCCTGGGCGCCGTACGCAGCCATATAGGAGGTCGGGGTGTTAGGGGAAGCCGAATTGCCCGTGAAGGGGAAATAGGCCAGGTTGGTCAGCGTTTGCGCGGAAATTCCCAAGGCCACGCAAAGGCAAAGGCATAAGGCATAAAATTTTCTCATAGCGATAAAGGTATTAAATTAAGAATTGTCTGTTAATAAGCAAGGCGGCAAAAGTACAAAAAAAATCTTCGTTCTTCATTTTTTTTTGTATTTTTGCAGCCTCAAAAAAAAGAGGCCCGGAAAGTTGGCCGAGTGGCTTAAGGCAGCGGTTTCGAAAACCGCCGTAGTGTCACAGCTACCGGGGGTTCGAATCCCTCACTTTCCGCAAGAAAAAAAAGCAAGGCGACGCCTTGTTTTTTTTTGTTTACAGACATTTGTCGAACGCTGCGTTTGTAAAAAGGGATGGAAACAAAAGTCCTTGCGGAGCAATGTTTTTTTCTTGCAAGGACGCCCGCAGCCGCGACAGAGATCTGCAATCCCTCACTTTGAGCAGCTTCGGCGGCAGCTTGCTGAAGCAAAAAAGAGCGCAAAAACACCCCCTCCGCCGACGTAAAAAAAATAACTACCTTTGCCGCCGTTTTTCAAGAAGTGCACTTATGTCAGAAAACACCACCGACACCATCCGAGCCATCGTGGACACCATCCGCAACACGCAGGATATCAACCTTGAACAGCTGTCCGCCATTCTGGACACCGACGACCGCGAGGCCATCGACTATCTGCAAGCGCAGGCCCGCGAGGTGGCCCAGAGCATCTACGGCAACGCCGTCTATATGCGCGGCCTCATCGAGTTCAGCAACCACTGCCGCAACAACTGCCGCTACTGCGGCATCCGGCGCGACAACCGGCTGGCCGAACGCTACCGCCTCGACGACGACACCATCCTCGAATGCTGCCGTCTCGGCTACAGTTGCGGACTGCGCACCTTCGTGCTGCAGGGCGGTGAGGACGGCCACTACACCGACGAGCGGATGGTGGCCCTGGTGCAACGCATCCGCACGGAGTTTCCCGACTGCGCCATCACCCTCTCGCTCGGCGAACGCAGCCGCGACAGCTACCAGCGCCTCTTCGACGCCGGCGCCAACCGCTACCTGCTGCGCCACGAGACCGCCGACCCCGACCACTACGCGCACCTCCACCCCGCCGAGATGAGCTGGGAGCATCGGATGCAGTGTCTGCGCGACCTCCGCGACATCGGCTACCAGGTGGGCGCGGGCTTTATGGTGGGCTCGCCCGGCCAAACCCACGCCACTCTGCTCAAGGACCTGCACTTCATCCGCGACTTCAAACCCGAGATGTGCGGCATCGGCCCCTTCATCGCCGCCCAACACACCCCCTTCGCCCACGAACCCAACGGCAGCGTGGAGCAGACCCTCCGGCTGCTGTCGCTGATACGGCTGCTGCACCCGCACGTGCTGCTGCCCGCCACCACCGCCCTAGGCACACTCAACGCCTTCGGCCGCGAACGGGGCATCCAGGCCGGCGCCAACGTGGTGATGCCCAACCTCTCCCCCACCGAAAACCGCCCCAAATACAGCATCTACGATGGCAAAATCTGTCTCGGCGACGACATCAGCCACTGCCGCAGCTGCCTCGAGACACGCATCGCCTCCGTGGGCTACCGGATGGTGGTGGACCGCGGCGACTACAAATCGTGACAATATCTTAAACAATCATAAACTCCTTATCGTATGAAACCCATCAACACCCTTTGTATGAGCATCTTGATCTGTATGACAACACTGGCTTCCAGTCCCGCGGCGAGCGCCCAGAAGAGCGGCGGCGATTCTAAAACACCCAAAGAGTCCGACTTCAAGGAGTTCGACTGCTCGAAAGAGTTCACCGGCAACCCCTTCACCTGGTTCAAGGGCAGCGGCCTGCTGCTGGCCTCCGGCGACCAGAAGAACCACAACGCGATGACCATCGGCTGGGGCTCGCTCGGCAACGTGTGGGGACACCACATCAACACCATCACGGTGTATGTGGCACCCGCCCGCTACACCTACCAGTTTATGGAGAAATACCCCTACTTCACGGTGATGGTGTTCGACGAGGAGCGCAAGGACGTGCTTGACTATATGGGCACGCACAGCGGCCGCGACGGCGACAAGGGCGAGGCCCTGGGACTGCACATCGCCTACACCGAGAACGGTGCCCCATACTATTTAGAGGCCCGCGAGGTCTATGAGTGCGAGGTCATCTACCGCGCCCCGTTCGATCCCGCCGGCTTCGGAGAGATTCCCCAGAAACGCTACGAGAACTTCCCCGCTGGCATCCACCATATGTATATCGGCAAAATCGTGAGCGCGAGAAGGAGATAGTCCAACACCTTACGAACCACTGAGACAACACCCAATAAACAATGGACGACAACAGCAAAATCATGGAGCTGGCCTACGAGGCCGGGGCAATCCTGCTGGAGAACGGGGCGGAGATCTCGCGCGTGGACGAAACTATGCGGCGCATCGCCGGCCACTATGGCGTGGACGATGAGAGTTTCTTTGTGCTCAGCAACGGCATTATGGCCACGGCGAAAGGGTTCGCCCGCAGCAGATTCATCCCCATCAAAGGTGCGAGTCTCGACAAGGTGGTGGCAGTGAACCAGCTCTCCAGAGAGGTTTCCGAGGGCAAGTGCGACCTTGACCAGCTGGAATCGCGGCTGAAGGCCATCCGCGACTTGCGGCCGAAGCCCGCGTGGGAGCAGATCTTAGCCTCCGCATTCGGCAGCGCGGCTTTCTGCATCATCTTCGGCGGCGGCTTTGCCGACAGCATAGCGGCGTTCGTGGCCGGACTGCTGCTCTGGGTCTATATGCTGTTCGTCGGCTACCGGCATCTCTCGCGCATCGCCGGCAACATCACGGGCGGCCTGCTGGCCACCGCACTCTGCGGGGTGATGTACCAGTTAGGATTGGGCACCCACCTCAGCAATATGATCATCGGCGCCATCATCCCGCTGATTCCAGGGGTGCCCTTCACCAACGGCATCCGTGACCTGGCGCACGAGGACTACATCGCCGGCGTGACGCGGCTGCTGGACGCTATGCTGGTCTTTTTCTGCATTGCATTAGGCGTCGCCTTGGCTTTCATCTTGGACGCGGCGATATATGGACAAATGCAAGTGTTAGAAGGACTTGCCGCCGCTCCCGAAACCGAGGGAATGCTCGTGCAGCTGGCATCCGCCTTCATCGGCACGATGGCCTTCGCCGTGCTCTTTGGTGTGCCCCGCAAGTACTATCTGGATAGCGGCTTCTGCGGCATGGTGGGCTGGCTGCTCTACCTGCTGTTGGTGCGCTACACGGGCTTGTCGATGCCGGCGGTCGTCTTCTTCGCCACAGCCTTGGTCGCCTTCACGGCGATGGTACAGGCTATCGTGCGCAAGTGCCCAATCACCGTCTATCTGATTTGCGGCATCTTCCCGTTGGTGCCGGGCGCAGGCATCTTCTGGACTACCTACAATCTTGTCTCCGAGCAGCTTGGCGCCGCCCTCCACTCGGGCATCACTGCCCTGAAGGTCACCGTAGCCATCGCCTTCGGCATCATCTTAGTGGCGGAACTGAACGGGAAGAACCGGATCGGGAGGTTGCTGACGAAAAGGCGGAAATGATGGAAAATGAGATGATTGTTTGCTAACCAAATGAAAAAACATAGTGCTATGAAAAAAATCACATTCTTTGCATCATTCATTCTGATGTCGCTGTTCGCGTGGGCACAGCCGGCGGGCCATTTCTCCTCACCTATGGCGCTGCGCCAAGCGACACCCTTTTCTGATGCGAAAAACGATTACCAATGGAAGATGAGCAACTTCCACACGGACGACTATTACCAGATCTGCAACTTCTCATACAATGCCGACCATCGTCTTTTGGCGATGTCAGACTCCATCTATGGCGAGTACAACGTCATTGACTCAATGAGTTACGATGCCGCGGGCAACCTGATACGCCTGTCGGGTTGGCAAGTATTGGACGGGGTGAGGCAGAATGTCTATTACATCGACTACACCTACAATGCCGCGGGGCTGATCACTTCGAGGAGCAACTACAACAACTTTGACGGCGACTGGGTGCTGGGCGGCATATACAGCTACACCTATAACAACCGCAACCAGTTGGTGCTCACCACCTTGAACTTTGGCGGCTTGTTGTATCAGAAGACGGAGTACCAGTATAGCGGGGACGATTGCGTGCAGGAGTTGTGGTATAGCTACAGCTTTGACTCCGGCACGTTGTTCCCTTCGGAAAAATACGTGACGAGCTATGCCGACGGCCGCAAGGTGCTGCGGTTGGACAGCATAAGTGACGACGGCATCTATTGGCAGTACAACGGCAAGTTCACGTACCAGTACGACAGCCGTGGCAACTGCACGGAGTACCATCATTACGACGGGACGGACTACGAGGTGGAGCGGAGTCTCTACACCTACGACTACGGCAAGCCGCTCAGCAGCACGTTGATCCCGTGGAATCCGGAGCTGGACCGTCCGCGTATGTACGACAACGTGGACGCCTGTGTGCGCGAGGCTTGGTACAGCCTGGATGTGGACTACGTGCTGCAGTACGTTTGCGACTACGTTTACGACTACAACGACATCACCACGGGCGTGCAAAATCGTGTGGATCAAGAAGTCTCGTTGTATCCCAACCCAGCCTCGGACCGTGTGGTTTTAGACGGCTTGCAGGATGGCGAAGCCGAGGTCCGCGTCCACGACCTCTCGGGCCGTCTCGTCCTCACCCGCCGCGCTTCTGGCCCCACGACTGCCCTTGACATCACCACCCTCGCCCCTGGCTGCTATGTGGTCCACGTGGTGGAGGGAGATGAGGAGAGGGTTGTGAAGGTGGTGGTGAAGTAATCCCTTTTATAAATACGCTCTATTCGTGATATAACTCTTTGAGTTCCATAATGTCGAGCATATTGAACTGCACCCCGTCAATCTCGGCGTGCCAGGATTGATGGTAGTGTGCGTAGAACCAATGGCGAAGAGGATGATTATTTTCTTTTAGATGTTTGAAAAGATTATCCATAACCTTCCGCTCGTATTTCACGTCATCCATCAAACTCTCGTCGCGCATAGCCCAATCGTGCAGTCCCTGATGCGATGACAACTCGCAAAAAGACGGGGAAGTGTGCGTAATCACCACATCAACGGCACACGTTTCGTCAATCATTGATAGTTTCTCCTTATCGAAAAACGGGCTCTCGTTTCTCCAAAAGACATTTGGTGACAGCGGGTCATCGGGATTCGGCAGATGGTATTCTTTGGCCGAGATGCGCCATAGCCTGTCAATAGAGGTGGCACCGCCGACACATAGTATGGTGCGCCCACAGGCTTTCACCACGGAATAGTCGGGCAGTGTCATCCACCGCTGGTACCGGATGGGCTGGAGGTTGAAATAGGCCGGATTGTCGTGGTTCCCGCGGATGAACACCAGCCAGTTGTTGGCTTTCGACAGTTGTTTGTCGCATTTGCGATATAACGCCTCATAGTACCCCGCCTTCTCAAATCCAAAGCCGCAGTCGCCTGCCACAACAATCAGTGTGTCCGTTATTCCGTACTGCACACAGCATTTGTGGACAAGCTGGGTGAAGTCGCCGTGTATATCGCCGCAAACTACGACACCCTTTGCTTTGGGAAAATCATATATGTCAACTTTGTTCATCATACAGGCTGCAAAAATAGGAATAATTTGGTTGTGTTGTTTCAATGGATAAGTATGGGGAATGGGAAATTGTTACAAGCAAAAAATTAATCAAAAAATTTTCTTTGTAAAAAAATAGTTGTATATTTGCAAATTGATTATTAATATCCATATCGCAGTTATAACATATTGAAAATGAAATAATTGAAAATATAGAAAGAAATGAATTATCATCATACTAGTTAAACGAAAATAAAAATTATTATGAACATTCAAAAGATTCAACAGTACAAAACAGATTTCGACTTAATTGTCAAAACCGTAACAGATGATGACGGGCAGGAGATAGAGGTTTGGTATGCCCGGGAATTGCAACAGGTGTTAGGGTACTCCCGATGGGAAAATTTCGTGACCGCTATCGGACGTGCTATGCAATCGTGCAAAACATTAGGTATCAGCATTGACGACCATTTTCGTGAGGTCACGAAAATGGTCATGTTGGGCAGTGGATCGCAACGTGAGGTGCAGGACTTTATGCTCACCCGTTATGCCTGCTACCTTATTGCCCAAAATGGTGATCCGAAGAAGGATGAGATAGCCTTCGCCCAAAGCTACTTCGCCGTACAAACTCGCAAAATCGAACTTATTGAAGAAAGACTCCGTCAACTTTCACGTATCGAGAGCAGGGACCGGTTACGTGCATCTGAGAAACAGCTGAGCAAAAACATTTACCAGCGCGGGGTTGACGAAAGAGGGTTCGGGCGTATCCGTTCAAAAGGAGACCAGGCTCTTTTTGGCGGTCTCACCACCGAACAAATGAAGCAACGATTGGGCATCAAAAGCGGAGCCTTGGCTGATTTTCTCCCCACACTTACCATTGCTGCTAAAAACCTTGCAACGGAGATGACCAACCATAATGTAGAACAGAAAGATTTGTATGGGGAAGCTGGCATCACGACGGAACATATGCAAAACAACACGAGTGTCAGGGGAATGCTGGGACAACGGGGAATCAAACCGGAAGAACTTCCTCCCGCAGAGGACATCAAGAAAGTGGAACGCAAGATGGCAAAAGATGAGAAACAGTTGCAGGAGAAATCGCAGAGGCTGCCGAAAGAGAAGGATTCTTAACACAACCGATAATCCAACAATTATTTCCAAACCAAAAACATACAATTATGAATAACTCATTAAAATCAAAACTTGAAAACGAGGCTTGTTTCCTCAGAATTTCCATCCCTTACGACAAACGCGACAAATACACAACGGTCCACTTCGACGGCTGTTTGGCGTCAGAATTGGAGTGTGATGAATCTTTCGTACCTCCGATGTATGACGAAAAGACCAAACTGTTGGAGTATTGGGTAGATTTAAGGGAGCAAAAGCTGAAGGACTGGGACGAAAACAATGGCTATTTGCACGTTTGGGCAAAAGTGCGCGACGAAGGCACTTACACCCTGTATGACAATGAAATGAAGCCGCTTTGGCAGATTCACGGATACGTCCCCAACGCCCTGATTCCTCCATACGATATGGGGTTCGACGATTACTTGGAACTAACCATCGAAGCCGACGGCACATTACCTGAATGGCAGAAAGCGCTTGATTTCTCTGACTTTCTCGTGAGAGGCCGTGAACCCGGGCCCGTGATGTCCTACAGATGGAACCACGCGGCGACCGCCTATTACGATGTTCTGAGTTATAAGCTCGACAAAGAAGAGGCCATTTGGCTGGTGCAGAGGCTGATGGGGAAGTATTCGATAAGCGCGGAAGAAGTGGCGGAGAATGTTTCGTGAACGGGAAGCGGGTTGCTGAGACAAAAGAAAAAATGCGTATCTTTGCGGGCTTGATTTAAATTAGCGATAGATGTCGGCAAGTCAGACACATAGAGCGAGTAACACCCCCACGGTGATTGACCTTTTTGCGGGAGCGGGAGGGCTGTCGGAAGGGTTTGTCCGTGCCGGTTTCACACCAATCGCCCATGTTGAAATGGATAAAGATGCTTGCGACACTTTAAGAACACGCTGCTGTTATCATTATCTTCGTTCTCAAGAGCAATTAGACGTCTATTATGATTACCTGAAAGGCAAAATTTCTAGGGACACACTGTATTCAAGTGTACCACAAAAAGTTATTGGTTCTGTTATCAATGTTGAGATTTCTGACGACACCATTGCTGACACCTTCAAACGAATCAAAAGGCTTGCTGGAAAGCGCAAGGTGGATATGATTATCGGAGGTCCTCCTTGCCAAGCTTACTCGTTGCTTGGGAGACACAACAAGGACATGGAAGATGATCCTCGTACGTTGTTGTATTTGCAGTATGGAAAGTTCTTGAAGGAGTTTAGACCTAAAGGTTTTGTTTTTGAGAATGTGCCAGGACTATTGAGTGCGAAAAAAGGAGAACACTTCAAGAACCTGCAAGATTATTTTGCAAAATTGGGATACAAAGTCCACTATAAGATGCTGGATGCCTCCGATTATGGCGTTCTTCAGACCCGAAAAAGGCTTATTATTGTGGGGTGGAAAAAGAGATATGATTATGGTTATCCCGATTTTGAAAAGAACAAATCGGAGGCAGTTGTCAGTGACATATTGGAAGATTTGCCCATCCTAAAAGCCGGTGATGTCAAACCAATAGCGTCATACATCAAACCAACCAATAGTTACCTACAAGAAAGTGGCATCAGAACAGAAGAGGAAGCCTTTGTCACACAAAACATTGCAAGGCCATTGAATGAAAACGATGCTGCCATATACGCCTACGCCTTAAATATGTGGAACAGCAAGCACCAACGCCTCAAATACACAGATTTGCCTATGATATTACGCACCCAAAAAAACGAGAAGTCTTTTCTTGACAGATTCAAAGTCGTGGATGGCGAAGGAAAAGCACATACTTTGGTAGCGCATTTGTCGAGAGACGGTCATTATTATATCCATCCCAACAAAAAATATTGCCGCTCAATTTCGGTTAGAGAAGCAGCACGAATGCAGTCTTTTCCCGACAACTTCTATTTTGAGGGAAGTCGGTCTGCTATGTTTAAGCAGATTGGAAATGCGGTACCTCCTTTAATGGCCGCATCTATTGCAAAATCCATAAACGCATTATTATGAATGAACTCATTCCTATTATAAACGAAACAGAAATAACCGCCAAGTTTAAGCCAAGAGCCAGACTGCTGTTACAATTAGGCGACCAACTTATCAAAAACGAGAGCATCGCCCTTTTGGAATTGGCAAAAAACGCATACGATGCCGATGCCTCCAAAGTGGACATTGTTATGCATCATCCGGATTCGATAGAAACTGGATATATTGAAATCGAAGATGATGGTTTTGGAATGACCGCTGATATTGTGGAAAATGTTTGGCTTGAACCAGGTAGCAGTTACAAGCAAGAGCAATTTATACAACGAAAAGAAACGCCCAAATACAAAAGATTACCAATCGGCGAAAAAGGCATTGGCCGCTTTGGTGCACATAAGTTGGGAAACATTATCGAAATGACCACTAAAAGCGCTAATTCAGACGAGGTGTTTGTTCGTATAGATTGGAATAATTTTGCAGAGCATCGGTATTTAGAAGAGATCCCCATTAAAATAACAGTTCGCGATAAGCCAAAACATTTTACTAATGGGAAAACAGGGACAAGGATAGTTATTCATGGTTTTAGAAAACCATGGGAAAGAGGTACCGCAAGAGAAGTAAAAAGAGCAATCACATCGCTTACTTCTCCTTTTGACACGATTGATTCCTTTACTCCATCATTTGAGATTCCAGATAAATCTGATTGGTTTGATGGTATATTAGACTGGGAAGGGGTTAGGGATTACTCTCTTTTCCAATTTGACGCGACACTACAAGGCCCTTCGATAACTGCTTTTTCATACAAATTCACGCCTTGGAACACAATGACAAAACTGCGTGAAAGAAGTGCTGATATTTCTGATTCAATTGTAGAAAACTACACAAGCATTAGAGATTCTGAAGAGAACCCTGTTGATTTGAATAGACATAATATAGGAACCATAAGATTCCGTGGTTATATCTTTGATCTGGATACTTTCGTGATGAAAATGGGAGTTTCTGACAAATCTGGATTTAAGAAATACTTAAAGACCAATGGCGGTATTCGGGTCTTTCGGGATAAGTTAAGAGTATATGACTATGGCGAACCTGAAAACGACTGGCTCTCACTTGATTATCGCAGATTCCAACAGCCAACTAAAGCCATTAGCAACAATCTTGTCGTTGCTGCAATAGATTTGAACAGGGATGAAAGTTCTGATTTGGAAGAAAAAACCAACAGGGAAGGATTTGTCAGCAACGAGGCTTACATTGCTTTTAAGAATGCCATATTGCATGTGATTGACTTGGTTGAAATCCTTAGACAAACTGACAAGAAAAAGCTCAAAGAAATATACGGGGCAACTCCGAAAACAGAACCCGTAATGAGTTTGTTGGGTGAGGCTCAGCGCTATATTGATGAAAAAGTTGCGGACAATGAAGTAAAAACTGAAATCAAGAAATACTTGGTCAAAATCGAAAGGGATTATCAACTTGTTACAGACAACCTACTAAAAGCCGCAGGCGCAGGTTTGAATATGTCTGTGGTGGTTCATGAAATAGAGAAAATCATCTATGAGGTTGATAAAGTGTTGAAAGTCGAAAACGCTTCACCAAGGGCGCTCAAACTTGTTCAGCATTTATCATCCCTTGTTGATGGCTATGCGGATTTGATTCGTCGTTCCGATCAAGAAAACGAAATCGTAACAAATGTAATTAATCAAGCCGTTTTCAATACTGAATACCGTTTGGAATCACACAACATCGTCTTAACGAAACAATATCTTGCCAATCCAAGCATAAAGAATCTTCGTTGCAAGATGGCGAGAAACCTAATGATAGGGACCATCATGAACTTAATTGACAACTCTATATATTGGCTTGACCAGAAGCAATATAAAAAGATCGAGAAGAAAGAAGAGTATACGAAAAGGTTGTTTATAGATGTTGTTACAGATGACGTTTTCATCAAAATCATTGTCGCTGACAATGGCACAGGGATTTTATTGCCTACAGAAGAAATAACCGAACCATTCGTGACAGGAAAGAAAAACGGAGCGGGAATGGGGTTAGGATTGCATATCGCCAGTGAAATAATGAGCGCCCAAGGAGGAAATATCAGCTTTCCCGAGCTCGGCGACTACGATATTCCAACCGAATATGCTCAAGGTGCAATTGTTGTATTATCTTTGAAAAAATAGTGGAATATGGAGAACATTATCCCAGTAAATGGAAGAATTGCCATTGTTGATGATAGCGTGGAGCAGGCACTGCCTTTGATGACAACATTGTCAAAGAACAACATTCCTTATACTTATTATAAAGGTAACGATAGCGAAAGTTTTCCGGAAACCCCTGAAAACGATATTAGAATCCTTTTTCTTGATTTAAATCTTTTAGGAGACAAATTCCAAAAAAGCAAAGAAATACGTTCATCATTAATCAACACTTTAAGACACCTGCTTTCTCCAGAGAACTACCCTTATGTTCTTATTTTATGGAGTCGCCAAGAACATGAGTATAAAGATGTATTAGAAGATGTTTTCGGGAAGGAATTAAAAGACCGAGCACCAATTGCAATTAAATCTTATGTCAAATCTGATTTTTTCCCAAATTTCGCGGAAGAAGTAGACGACTCTAAAGACAAACAGATTATTTTAGATGAATTGAAAAGAATACTTTCTGAATTTCCTGCCTATAGTTATTTATTACAATGGGAAAACCAAGTTCACAACTCTGCTGATGCGACCATTGGCGACATCTTTAGGGATTATCGTTCCCATGAAAACTGGAACGGAAAAGCTAATTGTATATTAGAAATGTTAGCAAAATCCTATTTAGAACAATCGTATGAAAATGCAGCTGTTGAGACAAAAGTAAAGGCTTCATTGCTCCTTTTGGACGACGTGTTCTATGATAGTTTAGAGAATGGTATTATTAATGATCAATTTGATAATACCGAAGAGTTTACGCATAATATTTCTGAAAAAGAGGCGGATACTATCGCATATAAAATAAACCATTGCTTATTACTATCGAATGTTATTGATAACATTACGCAACCTGGATGTGTGTTTAACTACTACTCAAGCAAAAAATACAAAACCCACTTTGAAGAAATTCTAGACGATTGTTGTTCTTGTTCTGATGACGAGAAAAAAGCGATGAAAAAAACTATGATTCCTTGCGAAGTCGTAGTTACTCCTGCTTGCGATTATGCTCAAAACAAAAGCAAGACCAATAGAATTGTTCAAGGATTATTAATCGAATCAAAATACGTTTATGGTAAAAAGAAGAAAATCAAAAACATTAACAACAAAACCGACGCAATCTACATTTCTCCAATTTTCGAATACTTAAAAAAATGCTATGTTATTATTTTGAATTTTAGGTATTTTATCACAGATGACATGGATACGAATAAGAAAAGCTATACATTATTTAGGTTAAGAACTCCAATGCTGTCTGAAATCCAGTCTAGGTTAGCGCGACATATCAACCGACAAGGAATCATGAATCTTTAATCAATATGGCCACTGTAGAAAAAGACATAAACGAGACTTCCAAAAAAATCACCAAAGTCAAGCGTATCGTTAAGAAACGTATTGAAGAACTCGAATATAAGGATTTGGAGGAAACGCCAATAGCAGAAGATGTTTGTTGGAAAGACATAGTGTTTTCTCATTCTGAAAACACGGTTCGTTTAGGTACTCTTTTTAGTGGTATTGGAGCCATTGAACACGCTTTTCAAAGGTTAGGATTAAAACATAAAATTGTGTTTGCTGGTGACATTGAACCAAATTGCAAAAAGAGTTATTTTGCAAATTACGATATAAAAGAAGAAGACTGGTTTGATGATATTAGAGATTTTGATGCTCGAAAATACAAAGGACAAGTTGATTTCATAGTTGGGGGGGCTCCGTGTCAAGCTTTTTCAATGGTTGGACATAGACTTGGATTTGAAGATGCTCGTGGTACTTTGTTTTACGAATTTGCAAGGGTCGTAAAAGAAACAAAACCAAAGGTTTTTTTATTTGAAAATGTCAGAGGTTTACTTAATCATGACCAAGGTCGAACGTGGCATGTAATACATGACATATTTGAAGAATTAGGATATGATGTAAAGTTCAGGGTCTTAAATAGTTGTGACTATGGGATTCCTCAACACAGGGAAAGAGTATATTGTTTAGGTTTTAAGAAAAAAACAGATTTTAAATATCCTGCTCCTATTAAGTTGGAATACAAAATGTATGATTTTCTCGAAGATTATGTTGACAGCAAGTATTTTCTAAAAGAAAAAGGTATAAAATTTGTAACAAGCCATAAAAATAGAGAAAAAAGCTACACACAAATCAATGGCGATATCCAGCTATGTCAAAAAAGAAATCAACAATTCAATTGGCATGGAGATTTTGTATATCACCCCGATTCCGAACTTACTCCATCCAATGAAGCGTTTGATGAGTTTGTTTTTGATGTAAAAGATGTTGAGGAGAAATACTACCTTTCGGAAAAAGTCGCAAAATACGTGTTAGCTGGAGGAACTAAAAATTTTAAAACTTCGACCAAGACAGATTTAGACATAGCAAGACCATTACTACAATCTATGCACAAAATGCACAGAGCTGGAGTTGATAATTATGTGACACACAAAGGCAGAATTCGCAAACTGACTCCAAGGGAGTGTTTGCGCCTTATGGGATTTAAAGATTCTTTCAAGATTGTCGTTTCAGATACCGCCATGTACCAACAGGCAGGGAATAGTATTGTGGTTGATGTACTTATCGCTATATTGAAACAAATGGATATAACTAAATACGGAATATAATATGGCAGATCCTATATGTAGATGGAGAAATCCTTATGTGAATACTATCGTTGAACTAGTCAAGGCTTTGCCCCATCAGGAGATGCCTTCTGATGATTTCAGGACTATCATAGAAGAGCGTTGGCCTGGTTTTTTACATACTCCTTACCAGCTTGCTTGTCAAATGGGTCTTTATTATGAGTCCGAAGATGGGATGTATTATCCTAGATTCAATCATGATATAGATGAAAAAGAGGCACGTTCATATATGGAAAGATGGATTGATAGATATTATGTCCCCAATCCATACACAAAGTCAATGAAAACTTTGCAACAACCTCAGCCTTTTTTGGCTTCTATTATTCGATATGTGTATGAGCACCCCAATGAAACAGGGCTACATTCTATTTTGGAGGCTGTATTTCAAGAAAAAATAGGGAACATTGATATTATTTCAAATGTATTAAACACATATACTAATTTGATAAAAGTAGATCCTATTGGGAATGTTGAATTAACAGATAAAGCAATTGATTTTATGAAACAATACATAGACAGAAATGACAAGAAAGCTTTCTTTGAAAATTTTTCCGAAAGCAATAACACAGCAAAAAATCTTATATTCTACGGCGCTCCAGGCACAGGCAAGAGCCATGAAGTTAAGAAACTAACCGGAGAATTGTTGGATAAAGGAGACGAAGTGGATTTGCCAAATGTGTTCCGTACGACTTTCCATCCTGATACGGATTATGCTTCTTTCGTAGGATGTTACAAGCCTACCATGAAACCGACATCCAAAGAGGAAAAGACTTTGACCGGCAAAGATGAAGAGATAGTATATGAATTTGTGCCGCAAGTCTTTGCTGATGCATATATTTACGCATACAACAATCCCTCGACTCCAACTTATTTAGTCATAGAGGAAATCAATCGTGGTAACTGCGCACAGATATTTGGCGACCTGTTCCAACTATTGGACAGAAAAGGAGGCGTTTCTGAATACAAAATCAAAGCAGATAAAGACTTGGCTCAATACCTCCGTGACAAATTAGGTACAGACTCCGAAGGCATCCAAGACGGAAAGCTTTGCTTGCCGGCGAACCTGCATATTCTCGCCACCATGAACACTTCCGACCAGAGTCTGTTCCCCATGGACAGCGCTTTCAAACGCCGTTGGGAATGGGAATACGTGCCCATCAACTATGATACAAGCATCAAATCGGGCGAGTTTGAAATTACCATCGGCGACAAATCTTATTCGTGGGTTGAGTTTATTAAGCAAGTGAACGAGAAAATATTCGACCTTACCCAAAGCGAAGACAAACAAATGGGCAACTTTTTCATCAAACAATCCATTGATGAAAAAGGGTTCAAGAGCAAGGTGATGTTCTACCTTTGGTACGAAGTGCTGCGTGACGAGACAGAAAACAACAAGTATTTCTTCTACAAAAAAACATCCGTTGAAGGTAAAGATGTCAAATTCACATTCAAAGACCTATTCGGAGATAAAGCGACGGAGACATTGCAACAGTTCATGGAATTCCTGAAAGTTGCCCCTAAATGAAAATACTCATAGAGCAATACGGCTATGCAAAGGGCAGGTTGAGTGCCATACTCGACCCGCACTATTTCACGGAACTGCGTGACGGAAAAGCCAAGATACCATACGTGGGTTATTTCCTGTCGCACAAGATTCCGGACATGGTATTTATCCTGCCGAAAGTATTCATCATTGACGGCAAAGCCTTTGGTGAATACGATCCGGAAGAGATTATCGACTTCGAGCAACTCAAGCCGGAGCACAAAGCCAATGTGTTCAGCCTTTCTGTATGGATATACCGCGCCATCAAACTCTATTTCCAACGCAAAGACAAGATAGGAGAAGAATCGGAGATATTGCAGAACGTGGTTTCTCACCAAGGTCCGAGAAGCGAGACAATGATAGATATTGTGCTTTCTCTGCTGAAGTTTGACAAAGAACACAAGAACCTGTTTGCCTATACCACCCGCCTCAAGCACTCCGGACAAAACAAAATCCATTGGCAGAAAACAATCTCCCGGACACAGGCACTCATCCAAAACGGTATACCCATATACCTCCAACCGCACACCAAACAGAAAGACATTAACTTCGATGAAGAGCTGATTGTGCTGTTTTACTCAGTACTGAACTACCTCGCTCAGGAATTCAAGTTCAATGTGCGTCCGGCATTCGGGTACGACTTACTCAAACCCGAGACCATCCAATCCATGGTAGACAGTGGGAAAGGCGTTCGTGTGCTCCGTCAAAACCGCCGCAAGTACTTCACGGACGAGATGGTACAGTTGTGGAACCTGCTCTTCACCTTCTTCGAGCAATCCCAATATGTCCAAAGCAAAGACAATGACGACGAACAGGCAATGCTGGTTCGCGAGTTCAACCTTGTATTTGAAGATATGATTGACTCACTCATCGGCGACAATGATATACGCGGAGGACTGAAAGAGCAAAAAGACGGCAAGATAATTGACCATATATATCGCGATAATGCACTGATAGAAGACAAGAAACAAATCTATTTCATCGGCGACAGCAAATATTACAAGGATGACAACGACATCGGTCCGAATTCCATCTACAAGCAGTTCACATACGCCAAGAACGTCATCCAGTACAATATCGATTTCTTCAACCAGAAACCGGAGGAGTTCAAGTCTGAGAACCTGCAATATCGGGACAATGCCACCGAAGGCTACAACATCACCCCGAACTTCTTTATTCGAGGTCACCTGCAAGCCGACCAACTGAATAATTATAGTGATCCGAATTTAGAGTTAGTTAAGATAGGAGACAAAGACTATCAAATATCCTATCATTTTGACAATCGTCTTTTTGACCGCGACACACTGATTTTGCAAACGTATAACATTAATTTTCTGTTTGTTATGGCATGCTATGTGCAAGGTGCAGGGGAACGAACACAAGAAATTAGAAGAAAATTCAGGGACAACATCAAAGAAGTTCTCCAAAATCAATATAAATTCTATGCCATGACCCCTCGTGAAGGCATCAATGCCGAGGAATTCCTGAAAGAAAATTTCCAACAATTGCTTGGAAAAGTGTTTGCACCATATAATGTTGATGGGCCTCAAGAATATTATTCATTGGCTTTGGATAATGATAAAAAATACAACGATGAAAATGATTTGGTGTTAGCTTCGATAGAGACTGGTTTCTATTACAAAGAATGCGCTTTGGGAACCGACCCAAGAACGATTTTGAAACCAGTTACTCAACCAGCGCCAATCGCAGCTGCACCTTCGCTTCTCACCATTCATCACATCCAACGTTATCTAAACAGTCATTTTCTCATTGGCTGTTACCATTCCGACGAACAGCTGGCTTGGATTATGGGCAATAACGACAAGGGAACGAACTTGTACAACGTCAGACTGAAACGTCGTGGTGAAGAACCTCGTAAAGGAGCATTGCCACCAACTTATCTCGCAGGTTTAGACGTGAAATTTGTGGTTTTGTATAGAGATGGTGAGGAAAACAAAAATGAATATAGAGTTTTCCATGTCCATCATCATGCAACGATGACTGAAGAACGCATGCGACAAGCACTTTATCCAAATCCCGAAGGGAATTATTTTTGTTTTGTATTTGACGAGGAAGTTCAATTATCTTCAAAGATAAAACTATTGGACATCATCGCTGATGCAAAATCACAATCAGGTTATGAAGATGGAATGCCGATATTTAGAACTGGTGAAGAATTGTTGAATTATGTGAAATAATATCCCCACCTTATGCCCCACACCCTCTACAAAACCCAAGGCACCTGCTCGCAGTTCATCGACGTGACCGTCGATGACGACGGCGTCATTCAGCAGGTCTTCTTCATGGGCGGATGCGACGGAAACCTCCAAGGCATCTGCCGCCTGGTCACCGGACAGAAAATCGACGACGTCATCCAAAAACTCAACGGCATCCGCTGCGGCGGCAAGCCCACCTCCTGCCCCGACCAGCTCTGCCGCGCACTGGAATCGCTGAAGCAGTCCGCACAAAAAAAATAACACTCCCTGATGCTCTCCTCTTCCATAAAACGGAATCTCTCGGTAGCGCTTTTCCTCACCCTCATGGTGGCGGTGGCGGATGTTTCGGAACTACGCGAGATCATCTTCCCCGAGGCGGCCGCGCTGTGCGTCGGACTCTGGCTGATGTCCAAGGCGGTGTGGAACGTGCGAGGGTGGCAAATCCCCCTCTACCTGACGACCGCGGCCTCCATCGGGCTGGCCCTCAATCGGTGGCTTCCCGCCTGCTTCGAGATCCGGTTCGCTTTCGCTTTCGTCCTCGTGATGGGGCTGCTGCGACTGGTGCGCTGCAATATGTACCCCACCGTTTCAGCGGCCATGCTGCCCGTGCTGATAAACACCTCCTCGTGGCTCTATCCCGTGTGCGTGCTCGTGATCTCCACGCTGCTGGCCCTCGGCAGAGGCTGGCTCCGGCAAGAGGAACGACCGGAATACCACCCCTTCGGAGGAGGACAGTTGGTCCTGCTCACGGTCGCCGTGTGCCTGCCATTAGTCGCCACTTACTGCGTTCCCATTCCCACCATACGCTTTCTTGCGGTGCCCCCTCTGGTGGTCACTATGATCGAGTTCGCCAACCGCCGCAGCGGCTTCCGTGAACGCCCGTGGACCATCTGGGCGCTCATCATCGCCGCCGCTAGCTTGGGCACCCTCACTTGTCTGCTGCTCCATCATCGGTGGGGCCTTCCGCTGGCATTGGGCACGTTCGTGACAGTGCCTCTCATGCTTCTGCTGTTCCGCCGATTCAAACCCTTCGCCCCGGCTTTGGCCATCGCCATCGTACCGGCACTGCTGCCCTGCGAGGCGCTCCCGTGGTTCCCGCTCTTGGCCGCCCTCGGCGGAGGTTGGTTCATCCTTGCCGGAATGGTTCTGGCGAAATGGATGCCGTCTGGAAAAGCATAATTTTGTACTTTTGCCAATTCAAAAAAACGAAACCCCTATGTCACTCCTCCGTGTCCTCCTCGCCATCTTCTTCCCTCCCCTCGCCGTCATCGACCGCGGGTGCGGGTCCGTGCTCATCGTCCTCATCCTCACCCTCTGCGGATGGGTGCCGGGCGTCATCGGCGCACTGGTCATACTGAACAAGAACGAATAAGCTATGAAACACATCACCGTTTCCGCCGCCGTCATCCAAGACTCCCAGAACCGCATCTTCGCCACCCAGCGCGGGGCCGGCGACTGGAAGGACTGGTGGGAGTTCCCCGGCGGCAAGATCGAACCCGGCGAGACGCCCGAGGAGGCCCTCCGCCGCGAAATCCGGGAGGAGCTGGACACCCGCATCACCGTCGGGGAGCTGCTGCATACCATCGAATGGGACTACCCCAAGTTTCACCTCACGATGCACTGTTTCCTCTGCACCGTGGAGAGCGGCTCGCTCACCCTCCTCGAACACGAGGCCGCCCGCTGGCTCGCCCCTCACGAACTCGACAGCGTGCAGTGGCTGCCCGCCGACTGGGAGGTGATCGAAATACTGAAACAACGATATGATAATCTGCGTTAATCTGCGAAGTCTGCGGGAGAATAATATGCCCGCAGAACTCGCGGAAATACGCAGACGGGATATTTGTAAGATTCAAGAGGATAATTAAAAAATGCGTATTTTTGCAGCGTGTTAAAACCATCCTTTATGAACCGAGCCCTTATCATCGCAGTCCTGCTGCTCCCACTCCTCGCGTGGGGACAGGTGAAGCCGACCGCATCCCTACTGCCCGAGGAGAGTCGTGTTCAATTACAACGACTCGGCGACTCCCTGCGAAAATACGATCGATTCGAGAACTTCGACCGTCACGGATGGATGGTGGTAAAGAAAGTGACGAAAACACCATTCGGCACCTATTCGTCAAAATGCGGGATCATCAACGATAAGGGACAGACCGTATTGCCATGCGAATACTCCTGCATCCGCTTCCAAGACCATTCCGATCTGATTATGGTGGCGAAGAACAGTCATTCGGCAGGCTTCATGAACCGGCAGCTGGAATGGGTCATTCCTCCCAAGTTCCAAGCTGAAAATTGGAATGAAATGGAAAGCGACGATTTCTTCGAGTATGGCCTCATAGTGGCGAGAGACCAGAACGACCGTGACGGCGTGTTCGACTCCACTGGCCACGAAATCCTGCCCTGCCGATACAAAAGCATCCAGATTGCCAACCCGAACCTCTTCATCGTGAGTGATTGGGACAACCGCATCTCTGGAGCGGTGAATCGAAACGGTGACACCGTGGTGCCGTTTGGCGGCCAGATGATGTATTGCTACTATGGGACACCTTTCGTCGAAATCGTACGGGACGGAAAATCGGGTGTGCTGAATGCCCAAGGCAAGCCGCTTCTCCCTTGTGTTTTCGATGGTTTGGAACTCTCATCGAGAATCACCCAGGGCCGATTCCCGTGCAGGCGAGGTGACAAGTGGGGTGTGGTGGATTCCCTGGGGAACAGTGTCTTGCCGTTCGCCTACGACGGGAAAATATACACTATCTCCAACATGAACCTGTTCGCTGTGAGGCTTCAACCAATGCTCGACAATGACAATGGCCTGGCATTGGTCAACCTCCAAGGGAAAATCCTGGCATCGAAGTTGAGCATTTGGATGGAGAGCATTTCCGGCAAAAGCATCGCCGCCATCAGCTATCAGGACGACTATTCTCGCCTACAGATGGACATCTACGATGCAAACGGACAACTGCTGGATTCCTACGACGACATGAAATACGATGAGGTCGGTGAATACTACGGTCTTATTTCCATGATTCCCGTGAAGCGCAACGGAAAGTGGGGCTTCGTCAACCACGATTTCGAATTGATTGTGCCGTGCCAGTATGAGGATGCTTTTCTCGATTGGGATGGCTATGCCAGGGTTGAGACCGTCAATGGGTTTCTGTTGATTGACGAGCGTGGCGAAAAGGTGGTGGAAGCCCGTTATGACCGGATTGGACCGTCTGGCGTGAACGGCTGGTTCAGGGTACTCTATAAGAAAAAAGAAAGCGAAGACAGGTGGGAAGACGCCCTGCACGGTTTCATCGACCGTTACGGCAACAGCACCTTCTCGGAAGAGGAGCAGAAGCTGTTGGGGAAGTGGCGTGAGGCGCGTCTCCATCCGTCACCATCGGTCGTGAAGTCCGCTTCGGGAAACTATACGCCGTCCGAAACTCGGGATCTGCTCGTTGAAGATAATGACGAGGATCCGCTCATTTGCTATTACAGCGAGACAATGGCCGAGTTCCCCGGCGGCCCAGACTCCCTGCACGCCTATCTCTCACGAACAATCCAATACCCCCAGGATGCCCGCGACAAAGACATTTCCGGCACGGTGCTGGCGGAGTTCGTTGTGGAAAAGGACGGGCGTGTCGGACAAGTCACGATCAAGGTACCGCTCTTTCCATCCTGCGACGAAGAAGTGGTCCGAGTCCTCCAGCAGATGCCCCTTTGGAAGCCCGCCACAAATCAGGGATTGCCCGTTCGCTATTTCATCTCGGTGCCGGTCACGTTCAGGAACGACACTTCGTTGGAAGGAGGTGATTGAACTGCTGAAAAAAAGGTTCCGGATAACAATCAGAATATGACGAACGATAATCAACCAAATCCATTGCTTCTTGCGATGTTTTGGTTGGTTATCGTTTCGGATAAATCACCAAAATCATATTGTTTTATCCTGTTTTGGTTGATCATCTATAATTATTATCTATCTTTGCCGTTTCAAAATAAGTTCTACTATGAAAGAAAACAGGTTTTTTTGGACCTATTTTGCGATGTATATGGCAGTATGGGTGGTAGGCATTATCATCACTTTTGTTTTCGCTGGCACCAAATACTTCCAAGATTATTTTAATGGAGCAATATTTGGCATCGGATTCTTTTTTTCCATTGCTTTAACGGCCGTACTTGGCGTCGTTCCTGCCTTAATCCTCCACAATTCCAAGAAAAATAATCATATATATTTCTGCGTATTGGGTTTCTTGCTGATCAACCTTTTGGCAGTTGCCACAATAGGTTCCGTTCTTAAAATATTATGTTGGATACCTGTACTGTACGATCTTCCTTTTTTCTTGATTTTGGACGTACTACCGTTGCAAAAGCCGTTCGTCACGGACTATTCTTTTGCATCGAATCTGTTTTTTCTCACCATACTTCCGACATTGTACTATTTCCTGCTGATATGGCTAGCCCTTCTCCTATCACACCGCCCACGAACCCATTAATTTTTAATATTATTCATATTTTTGCATCGTGATTATTACGAAAAAGTTCGTTACGAAAAAATTCAGAACCTGGCTGCTGGCGTTTGCCACAGTCCTCATCTCCGCCGCCACACCACTCCTCTTCGGCGGGGCGGTCGTCCTGACCTCCTGCACCACCGAGGAGTATTCGGTCTCTCGCCCGACCATCGAGCGAATCCAACAACGGGGCAAGCTGCTCGTCGGCACTACCGGCGACTACCGGCCGCTGACCTTCTGCGAGCCTGAAACCGGCGAATACTGGGGCTTCGGCATCGAGCTGGCACAGGCAATAGCCGACAGTATCGGGGTGCCCGTGGAATTCGTCCGGACCTCATGGCCGACCTTGACCGCTGACGTTATGGCCGATCCCCCGACCTTCGACCTCGCCATCGGGGGCATCACCATCACCGATACCCGGCGCGCCATTATGCTGATGAGCGAGGGATACTTGGCCAACGGCAAAACCATTCTCTGCCGGACGGAGGACACCACCCGCTTTCATTCGCTGGCCGACATCGACCGTCCCGACGTGCGCGTGATGGTGAACCCCGGCGGTCTGAACGAGCAGTTCGCCCACGAAAACCTCACCCACGCCACCATCATCGTGCACCCGAACAACGAGGAAATCCCGTCGCTCATCGCCGAGGGCGAGGCCGATGTGATGATCACGGAAATCACGGAGGCGCCCTACTACGTGCAGACAGACCCACAGTTGGCGGCACCGCTCCTGAACGCCCCTTTCACCCACGGGGAGATCGGCGTGCTGATGCGCAAAGGACAGGACGACCTGCTGGAGCTGGTCAACAGTGTCATCCGCCGGATGAAGGCCGACGGGGCGCTACAGCGTCTGCGGGAGAAATACGGACTGCCGTATTGAATAAACAGATAACGCTCTATGACCGACATCATGACACCCCAGCAGCGGCACTATTGCATGTCGCGGATCCGCAGCAAGGACACCACGCCCGAGAAGCGCGTGCGGCAGTGGCTGTGGCGGCACGGCTACCATTACCGCCTCAACGTGAAGGGCGTGCCGGGGAAACCCGACATCGTGATGCGCAAGTACCGGACGGCGATTTTCGTGAACGGGTGTTTTTGGCACGGACACGATGTTGTGTGGTCTTCCGTAAAGACGGGGCGCGCCCCGTCTCTACAAATCGAGAATTCAGCCTGTTGCAAAATACCGAAGACGAATCGGGATTTTTGGGTGTCGAAAATCCGGCGGAATCAGGAAAGGGATCAGAAAAATTATGAGATTCTCACCGAGAACGGCTGGCAGGTGATTGTAGTGTGGGAGTGTCAGCTGAAGCCCAAGAAACTGGAGCAGACGATGCGCGAGGTGGTGGTGGCGCTCCACGACTACTACCTTCGTACTTTCAGTCGCAAAGCCAAACCCTACATCCATATTGACGAGGAGGAGATGCTGCCGATGGCTGCGGAGGAGCCGGAAGAGTATGGAGAATAATGAGAAAGATGTTTATTATGACGAACACCTATTACAATTTTGAGCATTCAACAAAAACAAAAGTGGTTGGAAGTGCCCCGGGGAAACGATGGAAATAAACTCATATCTCTGTCGCAACGATGCAGAAGTATTGGGTAATATCTTTAAGGAACTTGGCGTGCGGTAAAGACCATAAATCCAACAGTTTTGTTATGTATATTTTTTTTTAGACTAAAATGTGGTTGAATCGAAAATAGTTGTATTTTTGCAGCGAAAAAGTTGTAAAGATATGCATTAAGTGATACGTTTGACAACAAAAAGGTAATATGACAGTTACAGAATACATACGCGAAAGGGAGATACGAGGACGTGTGACATTCACGATTGATGATGTCCGTCAAGCTGTGAACTTGTCGGACAATTCGCTTGTCACAGAATTGCAACGGCAAGTGGCTCGCGGTAGAATATGCATTCCTTATCGCGGTTTCTATGTCATTATACCTCCCCAGTATGCTTTGAAGGGTGTTGTTCCTCCTACTTATTATGTTGATAATCTGATGAATGCTGTCGGAAAACCCTATTATATATGCTTGCTGTCGGCCGCAGAATTTTACGGTGCCAGCCACCAGCGAGCTATGCAAACCCAAGTGATGACAATAGCACCCCGATTAAAGCCCTCGAAGATGAATAATTTGTTGAACTGGAACTATCGTCAGCTAATTCCTTTTGAATTATTGATGAAGAAAAATGCTGAAATGGGGGTGATAGTCTATTCCTCTGCCGAGCTGACAGCCATTGACCTCGTCCAATTTGCAAGCCACGTAGGTGGTTACCAACGAGCAGCCACGGTTCTTGCGGAATTAATGGAAAGTGTTGATGTAGAGCGAATCGAATCCGTTTTACCTTATACTACTACAGCAACCGTTCAACGCTTGGGTTATCTTTTAGAATTTGTTTTGGAGGAGCAGCATAAAGCCGACAAACTGTATAAGTTGTTGAAAGCATCAACTCCAAAATGGAAAAAGGTATTGATGAGCAATGCCAGCGAAGAAAAAAGCAGTAGTATGGGTAATCGATGGCATGTGAATATGAACATTGAAATTGAAATAGATGACCTATGATAGACAAATCGGCAATTATAGAATGGAATGAACAGGCACCGTGGATATATGCTACCATGGTCGAACAAGACCTCATCATCTGCAAGGCCCTGGTCTGCATATTCAACGATGAATTTTTGGCTTCGCAACTGGCATTTCGCGGAGGCACTGCACTGCACAAGCTGTACCTCACTCCGCAATCACGCTACAGCGAAGACATTGACCTCGTGCAGATTCATCCCGGGCCCATCAAGCCCATCTTGTTCCGTCTTGGGGAGGTGCTGTCGTGGCTCCCTGGCAAAGTAACGAAGCAGAAACGGTACAACAATACTATGTTCTTCCGTATGGAGTCAGAAGTTCCGCCAGTACAACCTTTACGACTGAAGATTGAAATCAATTGCTACGAACACTTTAACGTCCTGGGGTTACAAAAAATGCCGTTTGAAGTTCATAACACTTGGTTCAGCGGTAAATGTGAAATCACCACTTACACCCTTAACGAACTGATAGGAACCAAGTTGCGGGCCTTATACCAAAGAAAAAAAGGTCGCGACTTGTTCGATCTGCAAGTGGCTTTGGAAAGCGGGAAGATAGATGTGGCACTGGTACTGGAATGCTATCAAAAGTATATGGAATTTGTGGTGGAAAAGGTTCCTACATATAAGCAGTTCGTGCAAAACATGGAACTGAAGTTGCAGACACCGGAATTTTTAGGGGATATGGATATATTGATCCGCGAAGGTGCCAACCGATTCAACCCAACTACAGCTTACGATCTGGTCAAGAAAACCTTCATCGACCTTATGCCTGGAAGTAGAGATTAGATTTTTGCAAATAACAATTAAAAAAACAATACTATGAAAAAAATCCTGATTTTTGCCATCGCCGCGTTTCTGTTTGCGGCATGTTGTGATTCTGAAAAACAACTGCAGAAACGTGCGGCCGAGTTGTGCCAGAACATCCCCGACCACGAATTGTCAGAGAAGTCGAAATCGCACATGACGGCCGATTTCTACGCCGTTTTGGACACGATGTTCAACCTGTTGCCCGAGTTCGAGGCTATGGACCACGAATGGCTCCACTATTTCGTGACCGGCAACGGCGGCACCATCGCGGATTACGAGGTGGCAGGGGTGGAGAAGACCGACAACACCCACGCGGTCGCCACCATCAAGGTGCGCCAGAAATGGGAGGACGGCTCCTTTGATGAAAACTCTGACATAGAGGAACATAAACTCTATATGGAGAAGGTGAACGGCCAGTGGCTGATATCCGACTTCGACGAGCACAAGGCCGACTGCATCCGCCATATCGCCATCAACAAAAAGGAACAGACGGTGCGCAACGCCATCAGCGACTATCTGGTGAACGAGATTGGCGAGCATTATCTGAAAGGCGAACTCTGCATCCCCATGATGATCATGGTGCACGAGGAGGACGAGCTCTTCATGGGCGACTTCTGGGTGCTCTGGTACGACCAGGCGGGCGACACGCTCAAGTGCGTCTCCGGGGGCAACCACGCGGGCCTAATGACCCTGAAGAAGGAGGGCGACCAGTACAAGGTGGTCTCCTTCGAGCAGACCGTTGACGGAGCCGGCAACGAGGCCAGCGCCCAACGCATCTTCGGCAGCTATTTCGACATCTACCAGAATATCCACTCCAACGAGAAGGTCCGCGAGGCCGTCCGTCAAGAACAACTGCGCGAGTATGTGAAAAAACACAACCTCAACGTCAAATACTATCAGGACTACGGCTGGCCTGCCGTGCAGCTGTAACATTCCCAAGGAGGCTCCTATGAACACCCTGCTCATCATTCTTGCCGTCGTCTGTGCCTTGACTGGCATTGTGGGGGCCATCGTGCCCGTGCTGCCCGGACCGCCAATCGCTTGGCTGGCCGTACTGCTGCTGAGTTTCACGCCCTGTAACAACGACCTCACCGTCACCTTCCTGATTGTCACGGCAGCCCTGGCGGTCATCATCACCGTCCTCGACTACCTCGTGCCTGCCTGGGGCACCAAGCGCTTCGGGGGCACAAGGGCTGGTACCAAAGGAAGCACCATCGGTCTTCTGGTGGCCGTCTTCGTGCTGCCTGTTTTGGGCCTCACTCTTGGGCCCTTCGGCCTGACCAGCCTTCTGCTGGGACCCTTCGTGGGCGCCTATATCGGCGAGATGACGCAAAACACCTCCAGTCAGCAAGCCCTACGCTCCGCATTCGGCAGCTTCATCGGCTTCCTGACTGGCACGTTTATCAAACTGGTGTATGCCATCGTCATCACCGTTTACGTTACCAAAGACATCATTCAGGGATTGTAGAGACGGGGCGCGCCCCGTCTCTACAAATATTATACGAGGACACACCTGTTCTGAGACGGGGCGCGCCCCGTCTCTATGGTTATTGGTACGGGGAATTCTGGATATATTGTATGGCGGCGGCGAGTTGCGGCAGCAGGTCACCGTCGTGATCCTTTCGCAAGATAATCTCATCGGGCACAATGCCAATGCCCTCCTGCACCTGGCCGTTGATCAGGGCCTCGAACGAGGAGGTATAAACATAGTGATGTCCTCTCATTGACTGGTCACCGAAAGGACCGCCATAGTGGAGGTTGATGCTGGTGGCGGGCTGCAGAGGACCCGTGCCTCCGTAGGTGCGCTCGCCAATGATGTGGGCCGTGGGCAACACCCCTCTGATGACAAAGGGCTCTATTTCGCCCATACTCACCGAGTTGATGTCACACAGCACCACGTATGGGATATTCTCCGCTGTCAGGTCGCGATGATAGGTGGGATTGGGGAAAAGGTAATAGGGAGTCCAGACGGAGTATTCCAAACGTCCGGGACCCTCCTTGTAACGGGTTCGCATTATCTCTGTGCGCTGGTTGAGGAAACTGCCCACCAGATAGTCAAGGTCGTCCTGATAGCCACCACGGTTGGCGCGGTTGTCAAGGATAACGCCGGCCAGCTCGCTGCGAGGTGTCTCCACAATAGCACGCAGCCAGTGGTCAATCAGCTCGGCACCTTGCCCGCCTTCGCGCATCACCGGGGTGATGGCTGCCACGGTCTGCCAGAGATAGGGAATCTTGCGACCATCAGGCAACTCAAACAAACAATAGTGGTAGGTGACATTTGTGCCCAATTCCGCCACATAGGTGGTGCAGGTCTCGTGGGTCAACACCGTATATTCCCAAGCAATCTGGTTGAGAAACTCATTCATCCGGCTCTGTTCCTGGGAAGCCGACTCATAATAATAGTCGCGCGAGCCGACCTCATCGCTGCCGGGCCGCACATACAGCACCTGAGCGTCCGCCGGGTCGGGGTGCAAGTTGCGGATGGCCACAACCATATGGTGGTCTATCATCCCGCCCATCATCTGTCGATAGACCTGCGCAAGTTCCTCCGTAGGTATCGTGCCCCCCGACTCCACAATTTTGTCGAACTCTTGGAACTTAGGCAGAAAACGTTCGTAGGCCGCATCCCAGTCGGTGGTATCCACATCCCAGAACACATAGCCTGTGCTGATGGCTTTCCACAAGAACTCGAATTGTTCGGTATAGTTGCTGTAAGCCAACTGGTCGCTTTCGCCAATGTAAGGCACATAGTCGGCCTCGCGGCGGCAGGCGGAGAAGAGCAAAACCAGAGAAGCGGCCAGTATCCATATCTTTTTCATTGCAATCGGTTTTAGAAGGTGTAGTTGACGCCAAAGGTGACAGAAAGTGTGTTCAGATAGCGCGGGTCGCGCAGGTGGGGATAGCCTTTGTGGTGGCTGGTGAGGTCGTAGTAGTAGAGCGCCTCGAGGTTGAGGCCCCAGTGGTCGGTGATGGCATAGCTTAAGCCGAGTCCGCCAGTGAGGCCGGCACAGAAACGGCGGTCCTCCGCCGTGAATGTCCGCATCTCGTCAAAATCGTTGAAATAGACATAGTAGTCGGTCATCCAGTAGGTCTTGCCCATAATATGGTCGCGAAGCCAGAATCCCGCATAGCCACCCAAGAGGGCGTGGCCGCGCAGATGTTTGCCCCCGAAGGAAAAGTCCACCGTCACGGGAAGCATCAGATAGAGGTTGTGGTGCTTCGTGTAGAGGGAATCCAAGTAGTTGAGGTGGCGGTCCATACGGTGCGAGCGGCGCATCACGCTCAGGTCGGCGCGAATGGCGACCCAGTCCCTGAAGGCATAGCGGGCCTGGATGCCAGCCTCATATCCGCCAACCGGCGAGTAGGTCTCATCGACACGGCTGGCATCGGAGCGCGTGATGGAAGTGATGTCCCACCCGCCCTTGACGCCTAAAGACCATTGGGCAGAAAGGGAGACTGCCGTCCCGCAAAACAGCAGGACAAGCAGTATCTTAAGCATAAAATTTTTCTTCATCGTAAAATCAGTAATAAAATAAGACGAAAAGGCTATTCTTCAGTTTGCAGTTCCTTCAATTTGTTGGCCAAATCAGGGAAACTGCGTTCCAAGATGATGGGGCGGCCGTTAGGATCGACGAAGCAGTGGCGCGACCGGCCGGTCATCACCAGCTCGCCGCCGGGCAATTTGCGCATTGTGTAGCGGATGGCGAGTCGCACGCCGCGGAACTCCTCCACTTTCACCTCGATTTCCACATTGTCGTCGAAGACGGTGGGCGTCTTGTATTCACACTCCACGCCAATCACGGGCGAGATGATGCCGTCCTCCTCCAGTTTGCGATAGCCGAAGCCAATCTGGTCGAGGAAATCGACGCGGGCCTCTTCCATCCAGCGCACATAGTTGGAGTGGTGGGTGATGCCCATCTTGTCTGTTTCGTAGTATTTTACATTATGAATGTACGGTTTCATATCGTTTTTCTCCATATTCATACAACTTTAAAAAAGAGTTGCAAAAATACAAGAAAAATCCGAGGAGAGGTCAACGTTTTAATAACAGCCAATTAGTATCCGAAAATCTCCTCCAGGGAGAGTGTCGTCACCTTGCCGTATTTCTCCAAGCCCTTCATATCCACTTCATCCTTGTTGCCGAGCACCACCACCACTCTCTTCTGGCCCTTGATGTAGCTCTTGTTGAAGTTGGTGACATCATTGACGGTCATATTGCGTATGGCGTTGTAGTCGCTCTTGTCGGTGGGCGCCTTAAGTCCCTTTTCCTCACAGGTGAGATAGTAATTGATAATGCTCATCTTGCGGGTGCGGTGCGTGCGATACTGCGAGACGAGGGAGGTCTTGGCAAGGTCGAAGTTGAGTTCCGACACCGGCATATTGTCGAGCAGGTCAGTGAAGGCCTCCAGGGCGTCAATCAGCTTGTCGTTCTGCGTGCCGATGTGGGTCATATTGAAGTTGAGGCGGCCCTTTTCGCTGGGTTCCACATAGTAGGCGGCGGCGGAATAGGCCAAAGAGCGTTTCTCACGAATCTCCTGGAAGACGATGGAGTTCATACTGCCTCCGAAGTACTCGTTGTACATCTCGATTTGCGGGCTCAACGTCCAGTTGGCCGGAACGGAGGTGCTCAGTTGGCGGCAAAGCGACTGCTTGGCGTCATAATGCGCGAAATAGACCTTGTTGTCCTTCGTGGCCAAATAGTCGTAGTCGGGTCCCATCTTGAGGGGTTTCTTGGCGGGATGCACACTGTGCTTGTCGGCCACCACCTTCTGCAAATCCGCAAGGTTCAGGTCGCCGTAGTAGAGGATGCGCTGCGGCTGGGAGGTCATCGTCTTGATCTGGTTGATGACATCCTGGGCGGTGATTTTCTGCAGCTCGTCGTTGGTGACAAAATACTTGCGCACATTGTCCTTGCCGTATAAAGCGTAGCTGAGCATTTTCTGGAAGATGTTGTTCTGGCGGGATTTGGCATCCTGACGGGATTGCAACACATCACTGATAGAGTTGTTGACGGATTCCTGGGAGATTTTCGGGTGGTTAAGGATGTCCTCCACAATGGCCATCGCCTTCTCCATATTCTCGCTCAGTCCGGAGATGGACACGCTGGCGTATTTGTCGCCGAAGCTGATGTAGTAGTTGCAGGCGAGGTCGTACATCTCGCGGTTGATTTGGCTGAGCGTGCGGTTCTCACTCTCCAACTGGTCGATGAAGCCGCCGGTGACACCCGCCTTCTTGTCGTATAATCTGCCATAATTGTAACGATATGTCAGGTTGAAACGGCCATTGTCAACATTCTTCACGTAGAGAATCTCGTTGCCATTGGCCTTGCCCTTCTGCATATCCTTGTTGAAATCCACAAAAACGGGCTCAATGGGATCGACCTTCATACCCTTGACCTCGGTCAGGAAAGTGCTCTCCACATCGCGGTTCATCACCACGGGCGTGATTTCGGGCTTATCGACCTTCTGCACGTCACGCTGTTCGCCCTGGTGCTTATAGACCACCACATAGTTGTTGTTCTTGAAGATGCGTCTGGCGAAGTCCACCACATCCTCTTTGGTGACATAACTCATATTCTCAGTCTCGTTGATGACATCCTGCCAGCTCTGGTGTGCAATATAGGCGAATGCCATTCTCATACCACGGTTCACATTGCTTTCGAGCGAAGTCATATCGCTGAGCTTGCGGTTGTTGATGGCTGCGGTAAGCAGTTTTTCATCCCAGTTGCCGGATTTCAGAATCTCGATTTGCTGGAGCAAAAGATCCTTGAGTTGCTCTAAAGTCTGGCCCTGTTTGGGCTTGCCCGTCAAGCGGAAATAAGAGTAGTCGTTGAGGTCACTTACGCCAGAGGCGGCGTACTGGGCCAGCTGCTTCTGATTGATGTTCTCATCGATGATACCGCAGGAGCCGTTCATCAGCACGGCGTCGGCCATCTCGGCGAGAAGCACGTCGCGGGAACCAGTGCCTGCGTCAATGCGGAAGCCGATCTGCACATTTTCGGGTTCCAGGCCATACACGTCCACCACCTTCACCTCGCGGATGGGTTTCTCCTTCACGTATGTAAAGTCGGGGATATAGCGCGGTTGGATTTTTCCGAAATACTTGTCAATCAACTTAATAACCTGGTCAGGATCAAAGTCGCCCGACATTGCGATACAGTAGTTGTTAGGCACATAATAGGTGTAGAAGTGCTTGTTGATATTGGTCAGCGATGGGTTCTTCAGATGCTCGATGGTGCCGATGGTGGTCTGCGTGCCATAAGGATGGTTGGGGAAGAGTGCCTCGTTCATCTTCTCATAGGCGGTACGGCTGTCGTTGGCCATATTCATATTCTTCTCCTCATACACGGCTTCCAGCTCGGTGTGGAACAAACGGAAGACGGGGTTGGCGAAACGCTCGCCCTCAATTTTCAGCCAACGCTCAACCTCGTTGCTGGGGATATCCTCCTGATACACCGTCATATCATTGGAAGTGAAGGCATTCGTACCCTGCGCCCCGATCATCGACATCATCTTGTCGTACTCGTTGGGGATAGCGTACTTAGAGGCCTCGTAGGAAACAGAGTCGATCAGATGGTAGATGGCCTTGCGCTGGGCTGGGTCGGTGGTGTGGTTATAGACCTCGTAGAGGCGCTCGATCTCCTTGAGCTGCACCTGCTCCTTAGCCCAGTCAAGGGTCCCGAAGTGGTTGGTGCCCTTGAACATCAGGTGTTCCAGATAGTGGGAAAGGCCCGTCGATTCGGCAGGGTCGTTTTTGCTACCCACGCGCACGGCGATGTAGGTCTGGATGCGAGGCACATCCTTGTTCACGGACAGGAACACCTGCAGACCGTTGTCCAACGTATAGTGGATCACGTTCATCGGGTCGTTCTTATAGGTCTCCTTGTGGTAATTCTGGGCGACGACACTGACGGCGAGGAAACAAAACACCGTGATCAAAAGCCCTGCAAAAATTCTTTTTTTCATATCTTGCTACTATTTTAGTTTATATAAATTTCAAGGCTGCAAAAGTACAGAAAAATGTTATTTTTGCAGACTTTTTTTTCAAGATTTTTTCTTGCATTTCTAACAACTTTATTTTACAAAATCTACCTCTATGAGAAAAAAGAATCTGCTTATGAGGGCTATGCTGGTATTGGCTTTAGTCAGTGTCGGTATGGTTTCCTTTGCCCAAAAAGAGAAGAAAGAGAAAAAAAAACGGGAGAAAGATAACGTTTTCTGGCTGGACCTGAGTGCCGGTGTGGGCAGCACCACCAGCTACGACAACAGCATTGTGCCCTACACATTCCTTGGTTTTCAGAACCATCTAACCTTCGGGTTCACCGATGAGTGGAAGCGCTGCCACCTCCATTTTGACGTGTCGCGCATCAAGACCCGGGTGCCCGAGTTTTCGGGGAGCATTTCCAGCTATGCACCCAATCTCGAATTCCTGTACAGTTGCTTGAAACCCTCCGACAGCCGCTGGCATTTCTGGTCGGGTGCCTCCGCCGACGCCTTGCTGGAGCTGAAACAGTTCCCCGACCTGGGCAATGCAGCCATCACCACCTCCGTGCTGGGTAGTGTCGCCGCCGTAGAGAAGGTTGCCTGCGACTTCGCCTACAGCAGAAAAGATAAGACCCATCCTTGGATGACAGCCTATTTCAAGTTTGCACTACCCTTGTTCGCCATTGCTTCCCGCCCGGGCTACGCCTACGTACGCGACCCGATGAACGATAGCAACACCATCCACCTGATGCTCGCCCCAAACGAGAGAGTCTTCAAGATGTTCCCTGGATGCAGCACCGATATGGGGTTCAGCATCAATCTGCGCAACAAGAACCGCATAAATTTAGGCTACCGATGGGATTATCTCACCACTGGCAAAAAAGGTGTCTATCGATATGACAACGCCTTCCATACTTTTTATGTCTCCTTGATGTTCAACATTTAATCCTTAATGACAATGAAAAAACTACTTTATATCATCCTCATCGGTCTTGTGGCACTGACCGTCGTCTCCTGCGAACGCGCCTTTATGGCAAAAGACGAGCCCAGCGACCCCGTCAGCGTATTCGAATATCTCTGGAACAGAGTGGACCAACAATACGTCTTTTTCGACATCAAAGGTGTGGACTGGGACTCCATCCACACGGTGTTCCGCCCTATGGTGTATGACGGAATGTCGGACGACAGTCTGTTCCGCGTCTGCGCCGCGATGCTCAACACGCTTCGCGACGGACACACCAACCTCTTCAGCGACTTCGACCAATCTGCCAGCGACACGGTCAATTACTGGGGGGCTGCCGAGGGCAACTACAATGCCAACCTTGTTCTCCTGAACTATCTCACCCTGCAAATGCACGTCACGGGAAGCATCGCTCACAACGCCATCCGCAACGGCGAAGTGGCCTACTGGCGCTATTCATCGTTCTCCAGCACAATCAAAGATGAAGACCTCAAGTATCTTATGGAGCGGTACAAGGATTGCGACGGCCTCATCATCGACCTCCGCCAGAACGGGGGCGGAAGCGACATAAACATCTTCAAGCTGCTCAGTCTTTTCGACTGCCATCAGCAGCAAGTCTATACGGTGCAACACAAGTCAGGGCCCGGACACAACGATTTCGAGGCCGCCAAGCCCGTCTATGCCCCAGCGAAGAGTCTGCTGGACAAGCCCTACACCAAGCCCGTGGCGGTGCTCATCGACCGCGGTTCCTTCAGCGCGACCTCCTATTTTGCCATCTGTACGCAGGCCTTTGACAACGTGAAGTTGTTCGGTGACTACACCGGTGGCGGTATGGGTATGCCCAACGGCGGCGCACTGCCCAACGGCTGGACCTATCGTTTCAGTTGCACACGCTCCATCGCCAACGATGGCGGCAACTATGAGAATGGTGTTCCGCCTGATGTGCGCGTGCTTCTCAATCCTTCGGCCTCTGCCCAAGGCATTGACAACATCATCGAGACTGCTGCCGACTGGATCCAGACCGGCAACGTCATCGCTGTCAAGTAAGTAAGATTCTTTCTTGTCTTTACCGTTTCACGACCTTCCTGTTACAAAGGTTTCCCGCCTTATCCAAAATCCTGACCAAATACACTCCTGATTTCCAATCAGAAGTGTTGATTATGGTCTTGTCGTCGCAGCCACGGGCGCTGTAAACCAGACTGCCCGCAATGTCAAACACCTCAACAGACTGGAGATCTTTGGAACTGTTGACCACAAAATAGCGGCTGCAGGGATTGGGATACACGGCAATGGTATTGGAGGTAGCAATATCCTCCACTCCAACCGTCAACACCTTGAAATGATGCGGGTCGGCGGCACCGATATAGGGATGGCACTCCCGGTGGCCCGACTGGTCCAGGGCTGAGAGGTAGTAGTCCACCTCATCGTTGGGTTGCAATCCTGACAGGGAAGCCTCGAAAGCATCCCCACCACCCACCAACTCAAGCCTCGTGGTTTGCCACGGACCACCATTGACACTATAGTGCACCAGCAAAGAGTCACAGACCAGTGACTGTCCGCCTAATGCCTTGATTTCAGCGTGAATAGGCGTGATGGTCGGCAAATCATATTCTCCCAACAAAGGATAATGCTTGATATAGAGCATCTCCGGGTCGGCCAGTTCGTGGGTGCGGCAGTGCAGCGCGTCGGTGTTTTGCCAAGGCGTGTAACTGCTTTGCATAATGGGCACGATGGTATAGCCCGGCATCGCCTGTTGATAAACGGCAATGGCGGCATTATCGTACTGGGTACCAGCCACCGGCACAAACACGTGGTCGTTCAGAATCAGCGAATTGGTGAACGGAGTAGTCTTGTTCCGGCCCGGCGCGTTGATCCGGAACACTTGGTAGTGATTTCCCCAAGGGGTCTGTGCATTGGCGAAGGTATTGGCCACCGCCTCATAGTCGCTGTAGCGGGGATCAGAGGCAGGCACCTTCGCGATGAGAACCTTGTCAACGTCCAAAAACTTGCCCCAGCAGTCTATGTGCTCGATGTAGTCACCCAGCGGGTCGTCGAGCAGCATATAATTGTTGACACCCAGATACTGGTTGGCCATCGTCTGCAACGATGCCGCCGTTTGGTTGGGGTTTTCTTCCAATAAAAGCGTGGTGGAGGCAGCGGTGCCGTAGCCGTCCACCATATAGTTTCCGCCGGTGTGCACCATCGGCATTTCGTATCGTTCCATCTGCAGCAGATTGGTAATTTGCACCAGCGCGGCATCGTCATTGGGGCGCGTAGGGCGGTTGTAGGTGAAGTCCACCACCCCTACCCTATCGTTGCCGTCAATGATGAACCAAGGGCCATAATCGCGTGTCCAGTAGCTGTCGTGGTTGACGACCCAGAAGCTGACATTGTCCATATTCACGCCGCTGGAGGCGAAGTAGGTTTTCACCGTGTTGCTGTCGGATGCAGGATAAACCAACACCTTCACTTTTGTGATAAAGGAGAGTTCGCTCACCAGGTTGACGGGGATGCCCAACGGGTAGGCGACCATCACGCCACCCATCGGCTGGAATTCGGCGATGGCCGTCACCGGAGCCGCTGGCACAGGACCGTCCTTGACATTCCTGTACCACGTCTTGAGCATCTGCTGTTCCTCGGCCGTGGCGTGATAAGGGAATGCAGGCTTGGCATAATGCTCAGATTGTGAAAAGGATACTAAAAAAAGGGTGCATAAAAGCAGGGATGTCAGCAGTTGTTTCATATTTTAAAGAAATAGGTCTTAAAAGTAAAAAAATAATGGTTGCCATCAGCACGCAGCAAGTCACGATTCCTGCGGCTCATAGTGCTCAAGCAGGTTATAGATTCCGTCTTCGGAAAGCACGCCCCGTTTCAGGTCGGCCGGCAGCAGGCCTGCCTCGTCTGCGGCAAAATCGCGTTTCCACCTGTCGCTCCTGTAGTAGGCATCGAGTTTGCGCAAGAGCAGCTGCAGCTTGGTCCGCGATTCCTCGGGGGCCTCCCCCATCGCCAGAATCTGGTTCGCCTGCCGCATCATCCGCTCATACCGCTTGATGCGGCGTATTTGTGCCTGTAGATCTTCCTTGGGGACATTCTTCATAAAACGTACCATAAAATATCAGTGCAAATCAATTTCCGAAATTGGCGGCAAAGTTACATTATTTTTAAGTATTTTTGCAAGGCATAATTCACAACCTATTTTCTTAGGACAAAATGCGATTAATCACACATAATCACACTGTTTCTCAACTAACCAATGCATTATATTATGAAATTGAAATTCTCTATTATCTTCTCCTTGGTAATGATACTTTTGGGCAACGCATCCGCAAGCCCCGTGGATGAGGCAACAGCTCGTACCGTTGCCTCACATTTCTTTGCCTCGCAATACAACCTTCCGTCCGAAACATTGAGCCCTCAAATCGCATACACTGCATCCTCGATCCGCGACGGGAAGGGGACTACACCCAGCTTTTATGTCGTCAACTTCAACAATGATGGTTTTGTAATAGTAGCTGGTGACGACAGGGTGCAACCTGTTTTAGCCTTTTCCGATGAAGGGGCCTTTGTCACTGAGAATATGCCCGAACATATTCGTTTCTTTCTGGACGGATATTCCGAGGATATTCAACATATAATTGATAATCAACAGAATACCAATGAAACCATCCTGCAACAATGGGAGGCATTGCTCTCGGGCGACATCCCTGCACAAAAGGATGGGGATGTGGTTGTCGGCCCGTTGCTGGGCAACAACCGATGGAACCAGACCAAATACTACAACGACCTTTGTCCGGAAGACGCGAGCGGCAACGTGGCATACGGCGGCCACGCCGCTTTGGGTTGCGGCGCCCTGGTGATGGGCCAAGTGATGCGCTACTGGCGGTTTCCGACCTCCGGCACCGGAAGCCACTCCTACAGCTGCAGCTATGGAACCCTTTCCGCAAACTTCGGCGCGACAACCTACCGCTACGAAAATATGCCCGACCAACTCACCGCATCCAATCATCCTGACAGCTGTGTGGAGGCGGTAGCCACCTTGCTGTATCACTGCGGCGTCGCCGTCAATATGAATTACGGTCCGGCGGCAAGTGTGTGCAATTCCAACAGGATTGTATCCGCCCTCTCCACCTATTTCCGCTACCCCACCACCGTACAGTACATTGAGCGCGGAAGCCTCTCCACAAGCGCTTGGCTCAACTACCTGAAGGGCGAACTTGACGAAGGAGCGCCCTTTATGTACGGTGGCAGCGGGAACTATGGCGGACACGTTTGGACCTGCGATGGTTACCGCGACGACAACTATTTCCATTTCAACTGGGGCTGGGGGGGACAGCAAAACGGTTTTTACGCACTCACCAACTGCAGTTCCTACGGATTCAACAGCGACCACGCGATTATCATAGGCATCCGCGGCCCGGAATTGCCTGATGCCATCGGGGAACATTGTCTGGAAACTCTCAACGTTTATCCCAACCCTTCCAACGGTATTGTGCATATCTCTGCCGAATCGCACCCCGTTTCAGCGTTGCAGGTCCTTGACATTTTCGGAAAAACACTTCTCCATAAAGGCGTAGGCGAGAGAGAATTTTCCGTTGACTTATCAAATTATAGTGCAGGGACATACATCCTCCGGCTTGTCACCGACAAAGGAGTCGAGACACGCAAAATCGTCAAATATTAATTTTGCCACGCTAATTTGCAAGGGATGAAATAAAATCCCTCAAACGCAGTTATTGGATGATGTTGCATTTTTCCGGAAAAGAATGACCGACCGCCACGCCATACAGACCAGACCCGCCTGCTCAGCTCGCCTCCACGGGGTGTGGATTCTTCTCCTGACCGCTCTGCTTTTCCAGCCGCTGGCCGCGCAGACGCTCTCCGGGAAAGTGTTTGTGGTGAAAGAACCCGGCGACACCACAGTGGCGCAAATGGCCCAGTTGCAGTGGCTTAACACTGCCGTGGGCACCTACTCGGAAATGGACGGCTCCTTCAAACTGCCCTACGCCAACACCGACACCCTCGTGGTGCGGTACTCTTTCTACAAAACCGACACGCTCATCGTGAACCGGGGGAAAAAGCTGAACATCGTCATCAGCCCCACCAAGATGCTGCAGGAGGTGGTCATCTCCAAGCCCAGGAAACAGAAATATGTCCGCAAAGGCAACCCCGCCGTGATGTTGGTGGAAAAAGTCATCGAAAACAAGAACAATCACCGCATCGAATCCGCCGAAAGCTACAAATTGAAGAGCTACAAGAAGATGATCGCCACATTTGGCAGGTTCACGATGAACTTCGAGAAAAACAGGTTCAACCGGCAGTTCTCTTTCCTGGCGAAATACATCGACACCATACCACAAGACACAGTGCCGGTACTGACCATCGCCTTGCGTGAGAACCTCTCCGACCTCTACTACCAGAAGACGCCACGGAAACGGGTGGAATATGTGGTGGCCGAGCGAATGCAGGGCTTCGGTGAAACCTTGGAAGAGGAGGGAATGGGCACCAACCTGGACGCGATGTTCTCAGACGTCAACATCTTCGATAATGACATCGACTTGATGCTCAACAAGTTCGTAAGCCCGCTATCCTCCACCTTGGCCACCACCTATTACCACTATTACATCACCGACACTGTGCTGGTGGACAGCATATCCTGCATTGAGCTCACCTTCACGCCCGTCAACAGCAAGACCTTCGGATTCAACGGGCGGATGTACATCGTGAACGACAGCACCTACGCCCTGAAGCGATACACCCTCAACGTGCCCGTCAAAATCAATATGAACTTTGTACGGCAGCTTGTCGTAGAACAGGACTTCACGAGGACCGACAGCGGCTGGTGGGCCCCTGCGAAGGCGGAGACCTTCGCGTCGTTTTCGCTGATAAAGCGGAAGAAGATGCGGCAAATCTACATCCGCCAGAACAAGGTGTGGTACGACTTCGAGGCCGGAGTCGGCATTCCCGACTCGCTGAAGATTGCGGCTGAAAACGGCGTCGTGATGGCCAAGACACTGCGGTACCGGCAGAAGCAATGGATGACAATGAGGCCCGTGCCGCTGACGGCCAAAGAGGCTTTCATCGACAGTCTGTCGAAGGAACTGCGACAGCTTCCCGTCATCAAGGCGTTGGAAACCACGGCGGAGATTCTCTCCACCGGCTACATCGCCACTGCCAAGGAGCGGAAAGAAAGCCGTTTCGACATCGGACCGGTGTACAACTTCGTCAGCTACAACCCGACAGAAGGGGTACGGTTGCGGTTGGGAGGAATGACCACCGCCCAGATGCACAACCGTTGGTTTTTCTACGGCTATCTAGCCTACGGGCTCAGGGACCAGCGATTCAAATACAGTTTCACGATGGCGCACAGCTTTGACGAGAAAAAGCGCCATATCAACGAGTCGCCGCGACACGTCATCCTGTTTACCCAGAGCTACGATGTGGAGATGCCCGGACGTAGCTACTCTTATATGGACCGCGACAACTTCTTTATGTCGTACAACACTGGCGACCCGGAGCTTTCCGCGCAATATGTGCGGCGCACGCGGCTGCGCTATATGCGGGAGTGGGCCAACCGCTTCAGCGTGGACACGTGGCTGCAATACGAGAACAACGAGGCCACGGGGATGCTCGCCTACTGGCGCATCAACCGCGACGGCACCGTCTCGCCGGTCAAGTCGTTCAACAGTATGGAATGGCGGCTGCAACTCCGCTGGGCGCCCGGCGAGCGGGTGTACAACAACCAGTCGGGCAAGGACAACCTCCTCCGACTCTCCAAAAACGCCCCAGTGTTCATCCTCACACACACCGCCGGCATTATGGACCAGCTCCGATATCACCGCACCGACTTCTCGGTGGAGAAGCGGTTCTGGTTGTCGGCCTTCGGGCACATCGACGCGGAGGCCAAAGGTGGCATAGTCTGGAACGCAGCGCCCTTCCCGAAGCTGTATTTCCCGCCCAGCAACCAATCCATCTTCCTGTCGCCCAACACCTTCTGCCTGATGAAGCCAATGGAGTTCATTATGGACCGCTACGTCAGTTTATACGCCACCTACCACTTGAAGGGGTGGATTTTCAACCGTATCCCACTATGGAACCGGCTGAATTGGCGCGAGGTCATCTCATTCAGCGGCATTTACGGCAGCATCACGCCCAAGAACATCCCGGGGCCCACCACGCCAGGGCTCTATGTGCTGCCGGAAGGGTGCGGGCAAATGGGAAAAATGCCCTATATGGAACTCACCGCCGGCATCGAGAACATCTTCCAGGTGCTCCGCATCGACTATGTGCGCCGGCTCACCCATACCGAGGGCCTGAAGGGCTGGGGCAAAAACGGCATCCGGATCTCGATGCAGATCTCGTTCTAAGCCATTGAAAAAAAGACTATTTTTGCATCCGAATAATTTGACAAACAGGATTCAACGATGGCGTTGAACACCTCCGTTGTCTTCAACCCGATTATTAACTATAAAAAATACTGATTATGAATAAGATTGTACTGATAACAGGTGCCACGAGCGGTATCGGCCTCGGCTGTGCCAGAAAATTCGCCGCCAATGGCGACAAACTGATCCTGACGGGTCGCAACGAGCAAAAATTGGAGGCTATCCGCAAGGAGCTAGCCGACCAGGGCACGCAGGTGTTGACCTTGATCTTCGACGTGCGCAACCGAGAGCAGGCCACCCGCTGCATCAACGGGCTGCCTGAAGAGTGGAAAGAGATCGACGTGCTGGTAAACAACGCCGGACTGGCCCTCGGCTTAGAGCCCGAATATGAGGGCAGTTTCGACGATTGGGAGACGATGATTGACACCAACATCAAAGGCTTGCTGACGATGACGCGGCTCATCGTGCCGGGGATGGTGGCGCGCGACCGCGGGCACATCATCAATGTCGGCTCAGTGGCCGGCGACGCCGCCTACGCCAATGGGAACGTCTATTGCGCCACCAAGTCGGCGGTGAAGACCTTGACCGACGGGCTTCGCCTTGACGTGGCCAGCAGCGCCGTGCGTGTGACGAATCTCAAGCCGGGGCTGGTGGAGACCAACTTCAGCAACACCCGTTTTCACGGTGACACCGAGCGCGCCGCCAACGTCTATAAGGGCATCAAGCCGCTGACGGGGGACGACATTGCCGACGTGGCCGTATATGCCACCAACGCTCCCGCCCACGTGCAGATTGCCGAGGTGCTCATCCTGGCCACCCATCAGGGCAGCGGCAGCGTCATCGTGCGGAAGTAGCCAGGAACATATCGATAATGTTCTCCCAATACTCGTCGAAAAGTCGGCGGAGTTGGGGTTCTTCATCGATGATTTGGCGCAGGAGTTCCAGGCGTTTGGCATTGGGCGAGTCGGGGAACCAGAGTTTGAGATAGCCGTTGCGGCCGTATTTCTCGTGGAGGTGCTGCACCGTCCGCTCATAATGTCCGGCCTTGTCCAATTCGGGATAGTGTTCCAAACCAAATTGCACCGTGCGGCGGATAATTGTCTCGGGGTCGATAAAGCGGTCGGCTTCGGCCACGATGCGCCCGTACAGTGTGCGCGGGGCGTGGTCTGCAGAGGCACGGTGGTCCTCCGCCGCACAGGCCATCGTCTCAATTTGCTCGGGCGAGAACCATTGCAACAGGTTCCGGTCGCCACGGATGATAGTGCCGGACACCAAGTGGTGCCGCTCGCGACCCTCACACAAACCCGTATCGTGGTAGGCGGCAATGACATACGCCATCTCCGCATCCGCGCCGGTCTGTTCGGCCAACTCCAGGCTCTGCCAGATGACCATCTCCACGTGGTCGCGACGGTGTGCCGCGTCAAAAGTGTCATAGCGCGGCAGTATCTCGCGCTCAATGTATGCCTGTAAATCCTGACGAATCGTTTTCATCCCTTTATTTCATCATTACGACTGTTATTATTCTCCAGCCTTCACTTCCCGAATGCTGATAGCGAAACCGCCACATCTTGCCATCCTGATTTTAAGTACCGTTTTGGCAGTAACCTTTTTCTTCGTGATAGTGTAAGCCTGCGGTTTGTAGGTGTCTCCAGGCAGACCGTCGGCATCCTTGGCATCGGCATAAATGACAGCCTCGTATTTCAAGCCAGGATTCAGGAAATCCAATTTCACCGTCACCTCACGGGCGTTTTCGTCGGTGATGCCGCCCACGTACCAAACGTCACGAGGTTGTAGGCCTTCTATTGGGCCTCGGGTTGCACGCAAGGTTGTTCCTTGTAGAGACGTTGCGCGCAACGTCTCTACAGAATCGGGAATGGCATAGACAAAGCGGGTGGCATTGGCGATCACGTCCTTCTTGCCGTCAGCCAACGTGCCGACACCCTCGGCGGCCTTGTTCAATGAGGAAATCTTCGGCTTGCGCGCCGTCACGATGTAATCACCCGGTTCGGCCATTATATAAATAGATGTATCCCAATCCACCGCCACATCCTTGATAAACTGGAAAGCGTCCATATAGGGTTCGTAATGTTCCGGGAAGTCAGCGGCCATCTGCAAGGGCGAGTAGAAGGTGACGTAGAGTCCCAGCTGGTTGCAGATTGTGATGTTCATTGGTTTGCCCCAGGGCACGATTTTGCCCATATCGGGTTCGAAGATGCCGGGGGTGTAGTCCATCGGACCGCCCTGCAGGCGCGTGAAGGGCAAGATGGCAGTGTGGCCAGGATGGATACGCTCACGGAACTCGGTGCCCATCGCACTCTCGTTGCCAATCATATTGGGCCAGGTGCGGCATAAACCGGTGGGGCGCACCGCCTCGTGGGAGTTGACCATAATATGATGCTTGGCCGCCTCCACGATGGCGTAATGGTAGTGGTTGTTGATGGGCTGGCTGTAGTGTCCCTCCCCAAACGGGATGATGGTGCCCACATAACCTCCCTTCACGGCGTCATAGCCGTATTGGTTCATCAGCGTGTAAGCCTGCTCCATCCAACGCTCGTAGTTGACAGTGGAAGCAGAACTCTCGTGGTGCATAATGAGCCGGATGCCCTTCTCGTGGGCATATTTATTCAGGGCCGGCAAATCGAAGTCAGGGTAAGGTGTGAGGAAATCGAACACAAACTCCTTCTGCTTGCCATACCAGTCCTCCCAACCGATGTTCCAGCCCTCGATGAGCAACCCGTCAAAACCGTTGGCGGCAGCAAAGTCGATGTAACGGCGCACATTGGCGTTGTTGGCACCGTGCGTGCCGTTGGGTTTGGCGTGAACATAGTCGGTCTGACCGAGTCTCACCGACGGGAAGTCGTTGGTGTAGCTCCAGGTGCTCTTGCCGGAGATCATCTCCCACCACACGCCCATATACTTCACCGGGTGAATCCAGCTGACATCCTTCAAAGCACAGGGTTCGTTAAGGTTGAGAATGAGGCGGGATGCCAGCACATCAGTGGCCTTTTCGCAAACCATCACGGTGCGCCAGGGAGTGACGCACGGCGCCTGGATACGGCCTTTGTAACCCGTGGCGTCGGGACAGAGCCAGGCACGGAAGGTGTAAGCCTTCGGCTGTTGGTTGTTAGCGGTTGGCTTGGTATGAGGAACAGAGGATAGCGTATCCCAGGGGTTGACGGACAGGGCATCCAAATAGTCGAGGTGCATCGTCGGGAAATCGAGGGTGGCAGCCTCGTGGATGTTGAGGTAGAGTCCGTCGTCGGTCTTCATCTGCAGAGCGGTCTGCACACCCGTAGGCGAAAAGGCGGTCCAGGGCCAGCCGCCGTTCTTGTGGCTGTCATCCCATAATTTGCGGATTTCCGACAGTTTCGACTGGGTGTAGTTGTACTCCTGCGTGTCCAGGTCGCCGGGTATCCACCACGCGGTGTGGTCGCCGGCCATCACAAACTCGGTCAGTTCCTCCTTGATCCAGAAACAGACCAGCGCATTGTAGATATTTCCTGAATAAAGGTTGGCAGGCAGCAGGTCAGGAAACTCATAGCGGAAGCCGAGTCCGTCGTTGTAGAGGCGAAAACGGATGCACATCACGGTGGGCCGTTTCTCTGTGGAGTGGTCCATACTCCCCACGCTGCCGACGGGTTGTTCCAGTGTCACCAAGAGTTCATTGTAGTGGTTGCGGATACGGGCTTCCTCGCCCCAAACGGGTTCCCAAGTCTCGTCAAAAGTGCTGTACTTCGTGTCTGTCAACTTAAAAGCGTGGGCAAGGTCGTCGCGCCACTCAAGGGTGAAGCCCATCCGGGAAGGCAGAACCACAGGCCGGCCGTTCCGGTTCAAGGCATATTGCGGGACTCCGTCCACGACCTCAAATCTCAGTTCCAACTGTCCGTCGGGACTGTTCAGTTTCACTGGCTCGGCGGCATTGGTCTTCACCACAAAGCTGATAGCGAGCAACAACAGGGTAATAATATATTTTTTCATATTAGAAGTATTATTGTTAACACATAAAAAATCATCTTTACATTACCGCACCACCACCTTACACTCTACGGTGGTGCCGTCTTCTCGGTATGCGTTCAACATATTCCGGAAGGCACGGGGAAGATAACCGTTCTCCGGATTGGTGGCATCGAGAGTAAGAAGGCGCAAATGTACAAAAAAATCCAGACCTTTGCCCTTTTCTTTCAAAAAAAACAATTGTTCATGACGTTATTGAAAAAAAACATCACTTGTAACATTTGTTACGCTTTTTCCGCAGAAAAAGCCATTATTTTGCAGCAAAATTGAAACCAAACCAAAACATATTAGAAATGAATGAGAAAATGTTCTGTTTCCAATGTCAGGAAACCGCCGGAGGCACCGGCTGCAAGATTTCGGGCGTGTGCGGCAAGAATCCACAAGTGGCTCACGCACAGGACCTGCTGATCTATACCCTCAAAGGACTTGGCGTCATCGCCAACCATCACCAACACGGCTGTGGCCATGACTATTGCGACTTCCGCAAGAGCATCCACACCTTCGTGAACGACACGCTGTTTTCGACCATCACCAACGCCAACTTCGACGTGGAGAGCATCTACGACCGCATCGATGCCGGCTTGAAGCTGCGCGACACGTTTAAAGACCGCGTCACCAACAAGAAAGGCATCGTCCTTCCCCAACTCGACGTGTTGGATTGGAACGCCACCCGTGAGCAATACGACGAGAAAGCCCAAACCGTGGGCGTTTTGGCCGAAGCCAACGAGGACATCCGCTCCTTGAAGGAACTCACCATGTATGGCCTCAAGGGCATGGCCGCCTACCTCGAACACGCCGCCCGCCTCGGTCAGGTGGATGGCGACATCAACGAGTACATCCTACAGACCTTGGGGCTGTTGGTCACCTGCAACGATGCCAACGAACTCACCGCCTTGGCACTCAAGACCGGCGAATACGGCGTGAAAGCCATGGCCTTGCTTGACAAAGCCAACACCACCGCCTACGGCAACCCCGAAATCACGGAGGTGAACATCGGCGTGGGCAACCGTCCGGGCATCCTCGTCAGCGGCCACGACCTCAACGACATCGAGCAACTGCTCGAACAGAGCAAGGACGCGGGCATCGACATCTACACGCACAGCGAGATGCTGCCGGCGCATTATTATCCGAAACTGAAACAATACAGCCACCTGAAGGGCAACTACGGCAACGCTTGGTGGAAGCAACGCGAGGAGTTCGAGAGCTTCAACGGCCCGATTTTGTTCACCACCAATTGCATCGTGCCGCCTACGGCCACTGCGACCTACAAAGACCGCGTGTTCACCACCAACAGCACAGGCTTCCCAGGTTGGAAGCACATCCCCGCCGACGCCAACGGCAAGAAGGACTTCAGCGAAATCATCGCCTTAGCCAAGACCTGCCAAGCCCCGAAGGAGATCGAGACGGGCAAGATTGTGGGCGGCTTCGCCCACGAGCAGGTGTTTGCCCTCGCCGACAAGGTTGTGGAAGCTGTGAAGAGCGGCGCCATCCGCAAGTTCGTGGTCATGGCGGGCTGCGACGGCCGCATGAGGAGCCGCCAGTACTACACCGACTTCGCCAAAGCGCTTCCTAAGGATTGCGTCATTCTCACGGCAGGTTGCGCCAAGTACAAGTACAATAAGATCGGTCTTGGCGACATCAACGGTATTCCGCGCATTTTGGATGCCGGACAGTGCAACGACAGCTATTCGTTGGCCCTCATCGCATTGAAACTGAAGGAAGTGTTTGGATTGGACGACGTGAACCAGTTGCCCATCGCCTACAACATCGCTTGGTACGAGCAGAAGGCCGTCATCGTCCTGCTCGCCCTGCTCAGCCTTGGCGTGAAGAACATCCACCTTGGGCCAACTTTGCCCGGCTTCCTCTCGCCCAATGTGGCCAAAGTGCTGGTCGAGAACTTCGGCATTGGCGGGATTAGTACGGTTGAGGAGGATATGAAGAGGTTTGGGATTTGAGTTGTTGCTGAAAGCTAAACCAAGGAAACGCATCTTGAAAAAAGGTGCGTTTCTTGCATTTTTTTACCAAGGTTGGTGCTTCTTCAGGTATTCGTCTCTTTGCGGAAAATTGTCTGAGCCAAAAGCCGCACTTGCATATTCAAATAGCACATGTTCGTTATATGGGCAAATTGAAAGATTTTTCATAATCTCCTCTTTCTCGTCACTATTGAATGGGCAAGTGCTTAAGAAGTAACTATATAGACCAATTCCATCGCGGCGAAACCAAATTTCTGTAGTTTCAGGACTGGTACGCGATGCTTTTATGCCAATGCAACCAATGGATGACACTCAATCCACAGCCAAACATGACCTTATGCCATCTGGTCTTCCACTTGAATGATTTGAAAAACGCAATGAGAAAAACAACCAATGCTGGAATTGCAATCCAAAAGATCGGCAAAGGTACAACTTATTTTGGTTTTTCACAACCTATCGTTTCCCATACCCCCTCCCATCCTTAACAATCACCCCTTCGCTCAACATTTCGGACAAAACGCGGCTGAGCGAAGGCCTTGTCGCGCCCAATTCCTGGGCGACGGCGGCCACGGAGGTGATGCTCCCGTGCTTGTCAAGATATTCGACGACGCGGTTGCGAAGCCCGTTGACGGCAAACGAGCGCATCTTGCCGCTGAGGAAGTTGCTCCGGTTCGACAGCACCTCCAAGAAAGCCCGCAACACGGTCGGCTCCTGTTGCATGAAGTCGAAAAACGCCTCGCGGTTGATATGCCACACGGCGCAGTCGGTCATGGCGGTGACTTCCACAGGTATGCTGTTCTGCGATGCGAAAAGGAAAGCCGGAGCTAATAACATAGGTGCTTTCAGCTTGTCAACCAACACCTCCCGACCTTCCTCGCCCATCATTCGTGCATCGGCCCTGCCTTCGACGAGAATCATCAGCGAGCGGCAAGGGTCGCCAGCACGAAGGATCAGTTTGCCGGCGGCATACTGCTGCCTTCGGCAGGGCTGACTGATCAACCATTCCAAAGCCTCTCCCGAACATCCTTCAAAAAGTTTCAATCGTTTGAGTTCTTCCATTGTAACGTATTATTTGGATACGATGGCAAAAAATGTCAAAGAAACAAACTCTTGTCCATTAGCGAACCACCACTTTCCTGACGAGGGTCGAGTTGTCGTTGGCCGTCGCTTTCAACAGATAGATTCCGGCCGGAAGTTGGGAGACCGGTATATTACAACGGTTCCCCTCCATCACAGGCGATATCACCACTGGCTGACCCACCGCATTGTACAGTTCCAACCGACAGACATCCTCTCCTTCCACGGTGAGGTTGTCTCGGACAGGATTGGGCCACACCTTCACTCCATCCATCTGGTCGCGCTCGGCCAAGCCCACGTGCAGGAAGTGCACGTGGAAGGTCAGCTCTGTGCCGTTTTCCTGGATATTGGTGATTTCAAAGCTGGTCTCCGGCGTGCCGTCAGTCAGATACGGGTGCGGATCGGTGGTCGGGCCGAACGAGGTGCGGCCGCTTTCCTGACTGAATTGCGCTCTCCAGATGTCCCCGTTCACCGTGTCCACATCGCTGCCCGGACGGAAAATCCAGTATTGGTGGGCCTGCGTGTAGAAATCAAAGAAGGCATTGGCAAACATCCCCATATAGTCCAAGGGCACGGTGTCGTTCCACCGGGCCACCAGCAGTCCAGTGCCGGGGATGCCCTCGTCAAAGAGGTCGTTCTGATTGCGGTATTCGAACACAAACCATTGGTTCGGGTCGATTTCAGACCGGATGTAATAGCAGTTCTGTGAGGGGCTCGACCCGACACTCAAGAGCGTATAGTCACCGTCTTCCGTGATTTCTATAGGGTCGTCGGAAACGTGCAGAATTTTGTTCTTGTAGATGGCAGCAGTATGGTTCGGGGTGTAATTGCTGCACATCATATCCCAGCTGCCCGCGGGCGACACGTAATCGTAGTTGATATAGTGGTAAAGATCGGGCATATCCAGGGAGTGCCCCATCTCGTGACGGAACACGTGCGCGCTGAAGAGGGAGGATTGCGCGCCCTCGAACTCGAAATTGAACGTGTTGGGGCGCACGCCATTGATTTCCGCCACATAGTCAAGCGAATCGTGGGGGAAATACTCCATATGGGGCCACAGTATCGAGGCCCACGCACCGGTGCCGCCCTTCACGACAAAGCTGATGTTGTCGATGTCACCGTCGCCATCGCCGTCCAGCACTACCGAGGAGTCCACCAGATGCAAAGAATCCACATAATGCACAATACGGCCTAGCAACTGTGCCTCCCGCATTGAAACCCCTATAAAGGGATTTTCGCCCTGATATCCAATGGGATTCTGAGCACTGTAGGGCTCAAAATAGCCCCGAGGATGCACATCCTGATAAGAAACAATCACCCCGTTCTGGATGTTGTTGGTATATACCGTGTTATAATGAATTTTATCGTAAGACATCACCTTGTAAAAGTTATAGACACTCAGATAACCATCTGTTTTTCCATTGAACATCGTGTCTATGGCATCAAAAGAATGGGTGATCTCATCATCATCCGCAAAGCGGACAAAAACCACCAGGTTGGTCAACTCCCTCACATCGTTCTGGGCTATCAGACCAACAGGTGCAAAAATTGACAAAACATTGATAATCAACAAATAGAATATCTTCTTCATACGATTTAAATTATGTTAAATCACAAATTAAAATTATTCGACTTCAAAAGACAAAGACTTGCTGGTCTGGAATTTGCGCGATGAAAGACGCACATTGAGACTGGTCGGTTTCCCGTTCGGGCGCACAAAGGAGGTGCCTTTCACCGACACCTGGCTGATATATTCCACGGGGATGTCCAGCTCGCTCATCGTGCCGGTGGGGTGATACAAGTTCAACGTGGAAACACCCGACGGTGCCACCACGTGCAGATTGACGACTTTGAGATTGGGCCAGCACTTGGCGCTCAGCTCGGGGCGGGGGTTGCGGTCGGTGCCGAGCAACATCACGTTCACCAGCGAATGGTAACGCGACGTGAGCTCAAAGGTGCAGTCCACCATCTCGATGTCAAAGGGCGTGTAGGCATTGTAGCTCGAGCGGATGCGCACCGGGATACAGTCCACGAAACGGCAGGAGTCGAAGAGCACCTTGCCGTACATCGAGGAGAACTGCGTCTGCCGTTGGCGCAGGAGACAGCGTTGCAACAGGGCGTCGCGCCCATAGCAATGGATGTCGAACCGGTTCAAGTCGCAGTCCACCAGGGTGGTTTGCGACATATTGTTGGTGCCGAAGACGCCCCAGTTGCCGTCGGCCTCCACCCGCTCGAAAGTGGTGTTCCACAGGTTCGTCATTGAGAAGGCATAGCCATAGTCGCGCCAGCGGCCATAGCCTGAGTAGGTGCCATCTACCTTCACATCACGGAAGGCGATGCGGGCACAATGGCTCACGCTGAACACGCCGTCGGCTATCATACGGCTCCGGGGCGTGGTGACGCGCACATCCTCCACCAGCACATTGTACTGCCCGCTCAAATAGAGGCAGTAGGTCTTGAAGGTGGATTGTTCGGAACGGTGCATCGTCAGGCCGCGGAAGACCTTGGGACTTGTATCCACGGAAACATAGGTAGCGTTCAGTACCGTCGAGTCGGTATTCCACGGGGCAATGGGCTTATTCTGCCCGATGCCGTTATGGATCCAAATCAGGTCGTAGCGGAAGACGTTGTGCCCGTGCCCGATGCGGTACGTCCAAGGATGCTGATCTTTGAGTATCAGGAGCTTGTCGCCATCGGCCAGCTCCGGAATCCCCCGGAAGTCGCCGCCATCCACGGTGGCCTTGTCCACGGCCACCTTAGCAGGGGCACTGTACATCGAAAAGAGCGACCTGTCCACGGAATTGTTGGTCACCTTGATGACAAGTCCGCCGAAGTCGGTGTAGGGTCCCAGCGGGATGCTTTTGAAATTGGGCGGGAGTTCGAGTTCAAGGGTGTCGATGCCCTCATAGCTCACCTGCTGATGGCGGGCAAGGGCGTCGGCGTGGGCGTTGTAGAGCGCCCAATAGCGGGCCACACCGCTGTCGGCCTCACGCAAACCATAATCAAGCGGGGAGATTTGGGCCATAACCACGGAGATTTGAAGACTGCCGAGGAGACAAAGCACCACGGTCAACCAGATATTTTTTTTGTAACGCATTGGTATGTATCGTTTTTGCCATTTTTAACGATGCCTTTTGGCATTTGAAGCGGCAAAGATAGTAAAAATCCCCATTGGAAAAACCTGCCTTTTCATCGGCCGCCTCACCCTTTCTTTTCACTTTATAATTCCACCCACAATGGGCACCAGCACTTTAACGCCAAAATTGCGCCCCATATCGTAGATGCCGTCCTCCTTGAGGCGGTTCAAGTGGCTCTGATAGGCCCTGTTGAGGATATTGTGGGCTGTAAGATGTACTGACACCACCCGTCGGCCCTTGGCATAGAAATCCGTGCCGAAGGAGGCGTTGAGCAACGTGTAACTGGGCGTCGGCGTCTCGGTGTCGTTGAGCAGGCGAACATTGTTTTGCGTCAGATAGCAGTCCACCTGCGCCTCCACGAACATATTGCGCACGACTTTGGATTTCCAGGGCATATCATAGTGCAGGGTGGAGATCCACCGCGGCGCGGGCGTGAAGGGCAGGTATTTGGAGTCGGCAGGACGATGCAGTTGCTGGGCATTCACGTATGAGAAGGAGTTCTCGAAGTGAAGGTGCTTGATGATGTGCAGCACCAACGCAGCCTCTCCGCCCAGCAGGCGGGCATTGCCCTGAACATACTGGTAAACAGGCTTGCCATCCATCACCGCACCGTTTCTCTCCAGGAAGATGTAGTGGTTGATCCAGCTGGCAAACAACGATATCCGTGCAGAGACCACCTTGCTGACGAAGTCCATCCCCAAGTCGAACTGCCAGGAGCCCTCCGATTTCAGATCGTGGTTGCCGAGTTCGTAGCGCAACGTGCCCTCGTGCTCGCCATTGCTGCCCAACTCGCTGATATTGGGGGCGCGGAAGCCGCGAGCCGCATTGACACGGACATCCAGGTTGGGCAATATTTCGTAGGAGAGGCCCACGCTGCCCGAGACACCGGGGAAGAGGCGCGAAAAGTCGGTGAAGCGCGCCACACCATCCTCCTCCAGCGCGTGGGAGTGCAGTGCGCGGATATCGAATCGCACCCCGCCGCTAAGATGAAGTTTCTTGAAGAAACTCTTGGTGGTGGTGGCAAACGCACCGATGTCGAACAGATGGTACGCCGGTATCAGGAACTCTGTGCCCTTGTTGGCCGACACCTGGCCCATTCCGTTGAGACCGAAGTTGCTCACCCAACCTCGCCAGTCGGGGGTGATGTAGCGCACATCGTAACTGGCGGTGTGCAGCAGGAAGTCGAGGCCGCATTCCTCCGGCTCTTCAAACTCCTGACGGCGGTTTTGCTGATAGCCGAGGAGCAACTTCAGATAGCCTTTGCTGAGATTGAACATATTGTCGGACACCACCTTATAGTGATGAATCTGCTGAAACGGGGCCTCCAGTTCTTCTCCAGTCTCCCCCGCCCCATCGCCTTCAACAATGCCGGGTTTCAAGTGATAATAGGAGAATTTGAGGCGACTTTGGCCCCATCTTTTTTGGAGACCCACCATCCCTTTGAAGGCCTGCTCGCCGAACTGGGAGTTGAAGACGTGGCCGTTGACCTTGTTGGCATATTCGCCGGCGTACTTTTGGCTCCAGCGGGCATCCCAGATGACGCCCTTTTTATTGCCGGCAAAGTCAAGAGAGTAGTTCCAGAGGTTGGCGTTGGACTGGTAACCGCCCAGCAAATCGACTGTCATCTTATCCGGCAGGGGAACGGGTGCGTCGTGCATAATGATGACACCAGCCATCGCGTCGGAGCCGTACATCAAGGAGGCGGGGCCTTTGATGACCTCTACGGCGTGCACGCTCTCGCCATCGATCTCCACGCCGTGCTCGTCGCCCCACTGCTGGCCCTCCTGACGGATACCGTCGTTGACCACCAGCACGCGGTTGTAGCCCATTCCGCGGATGACGGGCTTGGAGATGCCCCCGCCCGTGGTAATCTGCGCGATGCCCGGATATTTGGCGATGGCATCGATGATATTGCTAAAGGAAAGTGTCTGCAAAGCCTCCGTCGAGATGACATTCACCGGGATAGGGCTGTTGCGGAGCTGCGTGTTGCCCGTGAGACCCGTGACTACGATTTCCGACAGGTGAACACAGGTGTCAGGATGATTGTTTTGCTTGTTATTGTTGTCAGGCTCCGTTTGCGCCGCCATCGCCATCGCGAAGCAGAGCAAAAGAGCCAAAATCGCTGTTTTTCTCATTGTCTTTATCTTTTTTATAATGAAAATTGTAAATAATGAGCGCTTTCTTCAAATGCGCACAACGTCCGCGTTCTCTCCATCCGCAAAACGACCTGGAGACCACACGGAAACTGTCCAAAGAAACTACAATGGACTTTAACAAGATTTAAGACAATGAAACTGGCGGGGCGCGCAGGGGCGGTGCCATCTTTTCGCAAGAGGGCACACACGCATAATCATACAAAGCCAGTATGGGAAGGGCGGCGGAGACTTCCGCCAGCGGAGAGTATGCAGGCAGCAGGTAGGGGGCCGCCAGCAATTGGCAGATGACACAGTCGTCAAGGTGGCTGGGCGCATCCAAATGGCCGGGGTGCGGCAAGTGCTGGACACACTCGTGACATAGCGGCGTCGCCCAATGCGACTCGTGGGTATGCAGTGCGGCCACGCCTTGCATCAGCAAGAACAGCAGCAGCAACAGCCGCGCCACGCGTTGATGATATGTATCTCTTGTTTTGGCCAAGACTTTAAGACGCTTATTGTTTAGCGCTTGCGCATCGCGGCGATGGAGAGAAACAGGCCCAGGATGATGCTGCAGAATGCAGCGAAGAGCACTTGGAAATCGCCCGGCAGGCAGAAGGTGAGCGTGTGCGCCGGAATCCAGAAGAGAGGGATGGTCTTCTTGAAAACGAAGTCCCACTGCACCTCCCAGTTGACCTCCTGGATGAGCTGTTTCACCTTCATCGGGCGCACCAGACTGACCGCGCGTCCCTCATAGGAGGCGATGTGCATATCGCAAATCTTATGGAAAGTCATAAACACCGGGGCGAAGGAGGTGTTCATCATCACGCTGATGAAGAAAGCGCCCACGAGCTTGAGCCCGCTGAACTCGCCCTTCATCGCCTCGCTGACCCCGCTGAAGCAGGAGGCTTTCTCCATAAAGGCAGGAATGCCCACCTTGAAGACGCTCATCGCCAAGGCAATCCACATCCCCAGGAAGCCCCACACAATGAATTTCGGGAAAAGCCCGAAGCCCTTGTGGTAGTAGGCCCCTGTTTTCACGCGCTGGCCCAGCATCTCGCCGAAAGTGGCCAGAATGCCGAACTTGAGGAACGCCATCCACAGCGGATAGCGCTGCGTCAAGGAACAAAACGTGTTGTACACCGCGTCGCTGACAAAAAAGGGCAGCAAAAAGAGAATTACCAGTGCGATGACCAGAAAGTCGATTTTCTTCATACCTTGTTTCTTTTATTAAAGCGCAAAAATACAAAAAATCAGTTCATATTCCACTTCACCCCTATTGTGGGAGCGCAATAGAAGCGGCGGTCATAGACACCAAGATCCTTGTAGAAATTGTAGGAGGTGCGGATGCGGGTACCCACGGAGATGTAGTCGGTGATATTGAACCAGCAGTAAGGCTCCACGACCAGATGGAAAGCCTCGGGGCCGAATTTGCCGTTCTCGGGATTGGCGAAGAAGTCGCCATAACCGGAGAAGGTGAACCACTTGACGGGATTATACTGCCATACCAGTGTCACCTGGAAGCCCTCGCCGCCGTTGCCATAGCGGTCCTTGAGTGTATAGCGGTTGAGCAGCTGCAGTTGCGCCATCCACTTGCCCGGATCGAGCCACGTGTAGGAGAGACCGCCCAAAAGGGCCGTCTTGAAGTCCCAGCCGTTGGCCTGGCTGCCCCAGCTGTCGCCGCCATAGCCCACCCCGGCATCGAATTCCGTGTGGATGGCGAGGCCCGACAGCTTGCTCTTCTGCCAGAAGCACCAGTCGCGGGAAAACTCTATGTACGCGCCCCCCAACATCTTATTGGAAAGGACATTGGCGTTGCCAACCTCCAAATCAATGAAAAAGTATGTGGAGCCAATCTTGTCGAACCCTGTGCCTTCTAAGGTGAAGGTGCTCAAGGGGAGCCCTTTCACGATACTTGACTCTTTGCCATAAAGAAGTTCGGAGAAATTGCCGTGCGCCTGCATATCCAGCTTCAGGGATCTTTGGGCATACGCCTGGTTAGACATAAGAAGGGAAACCAACCCCGCTGCCAGCAAAGCAAATACGCGGAACGTGTTGGTTTTTCTGTTTTTAATCAATCTTTTCATTTTTCCAAAGATTATGTCGTGGATAAAAAACCGAACGCCACGACTGGTTAATAAATATGTTTACAAGCAGTTACAATGAAATAAAAACATCATAACCATTCCTCCCGCCCAAGCGGAAAAGGAGGACGCAAAAATACGAATTAAAACATATCACTTTAACTTCTCGTAAAACTTGTCAGTGTTGACCAATACGATAGTCGCTTTGTTGAGGGCATCGTTCTTGCGCAAATTGGTCTTGACTGTTTCAATGGCCGATTTTGAGATTTTCGGAAGATGCTGCGAAGATACTCTTTTTATTCGTTCAGTAGCTCGTCGATTTCTTCGTTGAGTTCGTCGAAGCGTTTCTTTACCCGCTTGGAGGTTTTGATTACGACAGGAATGGACAAAAGACCGGAGACTAGTAGAGTAAAGAACATTGATCTGTCGTAGAAAAAGAGGTAAACATATATCAACAATGATATTATTATGCCAACAACCTGTATGACAATGCGTTTACGCTTCGAATAGGTCGTGCTCTTTTGAATACTATCCCGCAGCGAAAGGAGACCTTCGCGACTCTGCGCGTCGGCTTTTCGGAGACCGTTGGTGGCGATAAGACTGTCCAACGTAATCCAGCCAAGAAAGAGGTCACTGGGGAGTAAAAGCCACCACGGCCAATATTCACAGAGGATAAAGTTACTGGCGGTTATGATGACTACCAAAAATATGACGGAAAGCAAGTTCTGCATATAGAGGTGCTTGCTGTGTCGTTTCACCGCGCGCTGCCATACCTCCCTGTTGAAGGTGCTGTGCTGCTCCACATTCTGCTGCAGGTCGTGCAGTTCCTGCTGCAGTTCGCTTTTGATGTCTTCGTACTGTTCCATGTCTGTTTTGAGGTTTAGTCGGTGAATGATTTGAGTTTCTCGCGTATGCGCACCAAGCGCACGCTGACGTTATCGACGGTGATGCCGAGGATGGCGGCAATCTCGTCGTAGGGCAGGTCTTCGAGCCAAAGCAGGATCAGTGCCCGGTCAAAGGGATGTAATTTCGCGATACGTTTGTGCAGGCGGCTGGCCGCGGGACAGGCCTCCTCGTCGGCGAAGAGGTCTATGTCCATTTCCAAAGGCATGCAGTCGGGACGGCGGCGGTTGCGTTTGTCGAGAGTCACGCAGGTGTTCAGGGCCACGCGATAGACCCACGTTTTGGCTGAGCTGCGCCCTTCGAAACTGTCGATGCCCTGCCAGAGGCGTATCAGCACCTCTTGGGCGAGGTCGTCCGCTTCTTGCCGGTCGTTGGCGAAGAGGTAGCACACCGAGTAGATGGTCTGCCGCTGCTCCTGCATTAACCGCTCGAAGTCGCGTTCTTTCTGTTCTTTGTCTTTTTTCTGCTTCATCTTTCAGACATTGTTTTCCTTTTGACTACAAAGGGGGATGAAAAACTACACCCTAACCTCAAAATAATTAGGAACCTAGGATATTTTTAATAATAAAGGGGTTATCTATTTATGCATCAATCAGTTCCGAGTCTATCAGAAACTCGTAAATGCCTATCAGGACGATACTGTTGTTTCCCCAGTCTTTTTATCTTCTTTATTTACATGTAGTTGTGTTCGTTTTAGGCCGTTTTCATTCCAAATTTGTGGCAATATTTCCACTTTTTCGGAACGCAAAAACACAAAATGTATTGAGTTTTAGCCAGTTGTAACGTCTCATTTGTTCTTCAAAGGACTATTTTAACATCACGTAAAACTTGTCCGTGTTAATCAATACGATAGCTGCTTTGTTGACGGCCCTGTTTTCGCGCAAATTGGTCTTGACTGTTTCAATGGCCGATTTTGAGATTTTTGGAAGCATAACAGCAGTCTGATGTTGCCACAAACTGTCCTGGATGCACATCCTATAAGCGTCAAACTGCTCGTACTCACTGACTATAGGTTTGATTTTGAAATCCCGGTCCAAGACAGAAGTAATCATCTTGTCATATTCTTTCTGATCAAACTGCTTTATGGGTTTGAAATCGTACAACACCCTACAGCCTGCCAGCAGTATTGCGATGGCAAAACACAAGATGACAATATGGCTTTTATTCTTCATAATTCTGTGATGATTATTTGCCGCGAGCATTCCTGCGAACAGTAGCAATATCAGTGTTATACAGGTCTTTTTCATTGTATCTCAATATCACAAAACAGGTTTTCTCATCGTCGGACAGCCGTTTGTCGGCTAAGGCAATGCCCTTTGGCACCACCATAAGCTCATGCTTGCTCAAACAGTCGGGCATGTCCATTTCCGCAATCTGCTGGAAAGCAGAATCCAGCACCAGCAGCGACCAAGGTTTGTCGAGGACGTTGTTGCGTGTACCATCCCTGTTCTCATAGGGCATTGGTCTGGAAACGGTGATGTAGTACAGGTTCCGGTAGGAGTCATAAACCACGCCAAGGTACGAGGTTTTGGCACTCTCCGTGCGGGCTAATTCCGTGTAATTGTACGTGTTGGCCGTGTCAAATTCTTCCTGGATATGCCGCTGGTGTTTACTGTGGATATAGTGCTGCTCTTGTGTGCCGTCGCGGTGGATAACATACAGCGAATCGATGAAGGTGTATATCGCCACCAAATCCGTGTCTTTGTTCATGGTGGAGGTGAAGTGGTAGTTGTAGCGTGTATTGTCCTTGCTACGGTGGATGGCCGGATAAGACCTTCTTCCGTATGGAACCAGGTGTTCACTTGCGTTTTTTCAGCAAAGGAGTAGAAAGAACGAGGCATGACCGTTTTGTGCGGGATGGTATATGTATCCAACTGCGACATACCCTGCACGCTCCCCTTTTTCCGATTTTTGACTTTTAGCTTCGGGGTGGTGATTTTCGCCCCGTCTTGCACACAGCGCACGCTGTAGCCGTTATACACCTTCCCGAAACAGACGTACGGGCAGGGATAGTTGAAGTTCTCCAAATATCGGCCCGTAGCGGTGCCGTCGCTTGAGGGAGTGGAGCTCCACCAGAAGGACTCTTCGCCCACTTTCGTGTAGTTGCCGGGGTAGCGATAGCCACTGCGGGGAGGATGCACAAACCGTTTGATAATCCGCATATTCTTGTCTGAAAAGGGAATACGATATTGGTAGCCCTCCGCGACGCAGCCCTGTGTCATCGCGGTCCACTCCGCATCGTCCGGCAGGTGCCACCCGTCGGGACAGACCCCCTGCACGCTCGTGGAGGTCTTCCCTGTATCGCGCACCACTGCAACCCAGGTGTAGAGCAGCCCATACTTTCGCACGGAATCCAGGTTGTTGTCGTAGTCGAAATAGCAGGCAACGGTCGTGTCCTTGTCCGCCACCTCGCCCCGCACAATCGGGCTCCCGTCAGCGTAATGGGTTGTCCGCAGGTTCTCCGCCATCCACCGCATCCCGTTGATTTTCAGCGTGCGGTAGCGGTTCCCGTCGCAGTCGCGCACGGTCACGCACGCGGGGAACAGGAGCGCCAGTGCGCAAAAGAGGGCGAAAATTTTTGCGGTGGGGTTCATTACGGTGTTAGCTGAATTTGATGCTGCGAAGATACTCTTTTTATTCTTTCAGCAACTCGTCAATTTCCTCACCAAGCTCGTCGTAACGATTCGTCACCTCCAGGGTTCTTTTGCGACCAAAGGAGCCATTAAAGAAGCTGCCCCAAATAATCATGGAGAAGAAGGCAATGCGATCGTAAAAAAAGAGGAAAACTTCAAGTACTAGAAACAAAATGATTCCGATAATTCGGATGATGGTGCGTTTGCGCTTCGAGTAGGTCTTTAAACTTTCCCGCAGCGAGAGGAGACCTTCACGGCTCTGCACGTCGGCCTTCCGGAGACCAATTATGGCGAAAAGGTTGTCGGCCAGAATCCAACCAAAGTATAAGTCGAACAAGAGGATGAGCCACCATGGCCACTTGATGAGAGCGAAGGCGACGGTTGCGGCAATCATAACGACCGCCACCACACATGCGAGAAAAGCGTTTAGCCAGTAGAGTTCATTGCTGGACTGTTTCACCGTCTCCCGCCATGCGTCATTGTTGAAGGCACTGTGCTGCTCCACATTCTGCTGCAGGTCTTGTAACTCCTGCTGCAGCTCATATTTCATATCTTCAAATTGTTCCATAATTGTTTTGAGGTTTAATCGGTGAATGATTTGAGTTTTTCGCGTATGCGCACCAGACGTACGCTGACATTATCGACGGTGATGCCGAGGATGGCGGCAATCTCGTCGTAGGGCAGGTCTTCGAGCCAAAGCAGGATCAGTGCCCGGTCAAAGGGATGTAATTTCGCGATACGTTTGTGCAGGCGGCTGGCCGCGGGACAGGCCTCCTCGTCGGCGAAGAGGTCTATGTCCATTTCCAAAGGCATGCAGTCGGGACGGCGGCGGTTGCGTTTGTCGAGAGTCACGCAGGTGTTCAGGGCCACGCGATAGACCCACGTTTTGGCTGAGCTGCGCCCTTCGAAACTGTCGATGCCCTGCCAGAGGCGTATCAGCACCTCTTGGGCGAGGTCGTCCGCTTCTTGCCGGTCGTTGGCGAAGAGGTAGCACACCGAGTAGATGGTCTGCCGCTGCTCCTGCATTAACCGCTCGAAGTCGCGTTCTTTCTGTTCTTTGTCTTTTTTCTGCTTCATCTTTCAGACATTGTTTTCCTTTTGACTACGAAGGGGGATGAAAAACTACACCCTGAATCTCAAAAAAATTGAATCTCCGCTATTTACAGCATTCTATTTTTTTCAGTTCCGCCAAACGACGTTGGGCCGTGCGGAGGGAGAAATGCAGGTCGTCTGCCACCTGCTGCGCATTGGCACTGGGATTCTTTTCCAGATAGTCCCGTAGCCGTCTCAAATCTTCGGAAAGGCCTGCATTGCGGCTTTCCACATCCGCTTCATTGAAATCTTCGTGAGAATAGAGTTCTGGATTCCAGGCTTTTAGATGCTTCATAACCTCTTCCGTTTTTGTGGAATAATAGTGGATGATTTTGTCCTGCCCGTTCACGTTTATGCACAGCGCAGTGTCATTGTAGCGCACGATGCTGTCTCGCATAACAAGGGTCTGGCGGTTGACCCGGATCCAAAGCTTAGAAGGAATCAGTTCCTCCAATTCTGAAAGGGTACCGTTTCGATGTGTTGTTTCTCCGTTTTTCAAGATGAGAACAACTCCGTCTGTATCGCAGGAAAAACAGGCAATATCCTTAAAATCAATCAGCTGCTGCTTCCTTTCTGGTGAAATAACCACTAATTTGTCATCGGTGTATGCAAATGCCCTTTCCACGTTGTCAATCACAAAGTAATGGTTCCGATTGATGAGTGCAAACGCATAGATGAACGCCGGAAAGAGGAGGATGGTGGCGATGATGGCCCCGAAAGGGAGAAACAGGTTCACGTGCAAGAACATTAATAGGATGAGAATGAGGTCGTACAGTACGTACAGACACATCGGGAAGTTGTCGATGGTGTCGAACAGGATGGTGTCCCCATCTCTGACCGAACAATGGCGGGTGCTTTTGAAAAAGTTGTCCTTGAGGGTCAGATTGAACTCCTCCTTTCCCACATCGAGAGTAAGTGGATGGAAACGATGCACCTTCCCGACCAGTTCTCCGTCGATGAACACCAGATACGGGGTGATTTTGAAATAGCCGAACGGCTTTTGCTTGATGGTGATTTGCATAGTGGTTGGTTTAACGCGGCAAAAGTACGCATTCCCGCAACACTGACCTCCGCCAAACTCACAGGAGGTGAATTTTGGCGACATTTTCATTCCGAATTTGTGTCATTTCGGAATTGCCGTTTTCTTCACTGTGCTGACGCATTGCATCAATAGTTTGACGGGCTTTTGACAATACGGTCTGACGTTGGCTGTTATATAACTGTAATAAAGCCAGTTCCATTTATAAATTGAATCTCAGCCATCTACAAATATTTCGCTTATTTTCAGTCCCGCCAAACGGCGTTGCGCCGTGCAGACGGGAAAAAGGATAAACACCAAATTCAACGTGATGCGATGAATCGAAAAAAGTGTATTTTTGCACGCCAAAACGAAAATAGTGCAAAAGATGAAAAAACTAATGACCAAGGAGGTGATTCAGCAGGTGGCCGCGGAACTGTTCCGGAAGTTCGGGTTCGAGAAGACTTCTATGGATGACATCGCCAGCAAGGCCCACAAGGCCAAGCGCTCCATTTACAACCACTTCAGCAACAAGGAGGAACTGTTCTGCGCCTCTGTCATCTCCGAAACCGACCACATCCGGCAACGCCTGGCGGAGGTGATGGCGGACGACAGCCAGCTGGTGCTGCCCCGCCTCCGGCAATACCTGCTGCTTCGTATGGAACTCCTCGCCAAGGCCAGCACCCTGCAGGTGGCCATCAAGGACAAGATGCTCACCTCCGGCGACTACCGCTTCGAACGGTTGCAACAGACGATGAACGATTTCTACGGATGGGAGCACAACTGCTTCAAAAAGGTCTGGTACGCCAAACCCACCCAATGTACTCCGGAGGTCATCGAACAACAGGCCGTCGCCTTTGCCGATATGCTGCAGGTCACCCTCAACGGACTGAGCCACACCTTTTTCGTGGAGGATAAATACGAACAGTACAAATCCTCCTACGAGATGCTGATCGACCTGATCATCAGCAGTATCTTCACCCAGTTCGCCTCCCATTTGGGAGAGGCGACCCATTCTGACATTTTTCCATCCAATCTGAAATAACAATCCTTATGAAGAAAAAACTTTTAACCCTCTTTTTAGCCACGATTATCCTACTGGGCAACATCTCCTGCCAGCGGGGAACACGGTCGCTGTTGGGCGATTACAGCTACAAAATCTCAGGCGAGGTAACCATCACCTCCGACAACGGGGAGGTCACCCATCTGATGGTCAACAAACGCGGCCAGATGAACATCCTCCGCGACCATATCTCCGACGGCCACATCACCATCACATTGAACGAAAGCACCGGCGGAGCCTACTATTGTTCTGCCCTTGTCAAGGGCGACTCCCTCATTGTGGAGCCCCACTCATTCTCCACCAACATCATCACGGGTGAGAACATCAATCCCCTGGAAGAGGACCATTCCTACGTGTTCAGCATTACCGCCTCAGGCAAAGGTGTTCACAACGGGGACATCATCCTGATAGAAGAGCAATGGAGCGGGACGCAGAGCAGTAATGACGCACAACGGCTGGAGGGCGGCAAGATGCTGCTTCTGGCGGAGAAAAATGATTAAAACCGTATGAAAATGAAGAAATTAAAAACAGTCTTATTCATCATCATAGCGGCAGGATTGGCGGCGGCGTGCAAACACAGGGCCGCCGAAACCGAGCGCACACCCGTGGCTGTGGCTGTGATGGCCATCGACACCACGGGCGGCGGTCTGACGCGCACCTACGTGGGCGAGGTGGAGGCCAAGGAGAGCATCGGGTTGAGTTTTGCCACAGGCGGCAAGGTGGAGAAGGTGCTGGTGCGGCCGGGCGACCGCGTGGCGGCAGGGCAAAAGCTGGTCACCATCAGCAAGAGCACCGCCCAAAACGCCTACAACTCCGCGAAAGCATCCCTCGACCGGGCGGAAGACGCCTACGCCCGTCTCAAGCAGGTCCACGACCAAGGGTCGCTGGCCGAGGTGAAGTGGGTGGAGATGCTCACTACGCTGGAGCAGGCCCGCGCGATGGAGCAGATAGCCCGCAAGCAGCTGGAGGACTGCGCCCTCCTCGCTCCTGCATCAGGGGTAGTGGGCGAGTGCCGCGCCCGTGCCGGGGCCTCACTGCTGCCAGGCGAGAGCGCCGTCACTCTGCTCAACATCCACTATGTGACCGTGAACTTCTCCGTACCCGAGAGCGAAGTCGCCACCGTCAAGGAGGGCGATGAGGTGCACATCGTGGTGCCCGCCCTCGACGACCTCCATCTGACCGGCCGGATTTGCGAACGCGGGATGAACGCCAGCCGCGTCTCGCACAGCTACATCGTCAAAGTGGAGCTGCCCAACCCCGACCGGCGTCTGCTGCCGGGGATGGTCTGCAAAGTCCACATCCACGAGCCCGATAGCCGGGGCATTGTCATCCCCGCCAAATGCGTGCAAACCCGCCTGGAGGGGCAAAGCGTCTGGGTTGTCCGCAACGGACAGGCGGAGCAGCGCACCGTGCAGGCCGACGAATTTGTGGCCAACGGGGTGCTCGTCACCCACGGGCTGCAGGCCGGCGACACGCTTATCACCGCCGGAATGGAGAAGCTCTACCTCAACGCCAAAGTCGCCTACACCCTACCCTAACCCCATCGTCTCATCCATAAAGCCAAACCCAACGTGTCCAAAAGAAAAGGCAACCACATATTATCCGCGATGCGTTCACACGGCCTCATCCACTTCATCGGAGGGGCGCTGGTGCTGTTCGGCATCTTTGCGCTCACCCGGCTCAACAAGGATGAGTTTCCCCAATTCACCATCCGCCAGGGCGTGGTGGCCGCCGTGTATCCCGGCGCTTCAGCGGAGGAGATTGAAGAACAGGTAACCAAGCCCCTGGAGCATTTTCTCTTCACCTATCAGGAAGTCAACAAGAACCTCACCTACTCGGTCACCGAAAACGGCATTGTCTATGTGTTCGTGGAGCTGCGCACTTCGGTACGCGACAAAGACGAGGTGTGGTCCAAGATCCGCCACGGGCTGCAGTTGTTCAAGAAGACCTCGCTGCCCGCGGGCGTGCTGGAGGTGGTGGTGGTTGATGATTTCGGCAACACCTCATCGATGCTGCTCGCCGTGGAGTCTGACCAGCGCACCCCGCGCGAGCTGGAGCACTTCGCCGAGACGGTGTGCGACCACCTGCGCACCATCCCCGAGATGGGCAACCTCAAGATTGTAGGCCAGCGCCACGAGGAGATTGCCGTGCTGGTGGACCAGGAACGGCTAGCCGCCTACGGCATCAGCCAGCGGTCGCTGCTGGCCGAGCTGGCTGTGCAGGGACTGCGCACAATGGGCGGCAGCGTCAGCAACGAGGCCGGCGACGCCCCCATCCACATCGCCATCCCCTACCAGTCGGAATACGAAATCGGCGAACAGATCATCTACACCGACCCCAGCGGCGACATCATCCGGCTGAAGGACATCGCCCAGATACGCCGCCGCTATCAGGAACCCGACAATTTCATCAAATACAACGGCAAGTCCACCGTGCTGATTTCTATGGAGATGAGCCCCGGCAACAACATCGTCGCCTTCGGCAAGGAGGTGGGCAAACAGATGGACCTGGCCCAAAAGCTGCTGCCACCGGACGTGCAGATGCACAAGATCACCAACCAGCCCAAGGTGGTCAGCAAGTCGGTCTATTCGTTCCTTCGCGACCTGCTCTTCTCCATTTTGGTGGTCATCGCCGTGATGCTGCTGCTGTTCCCGTTGCGCACGGCGCTGGTGTCGGGCTCTTCCGTGCCGGTGTGCACAGCCATCACCATCGGGCTGATGTACATCTGCGGCATCGAGCTCAACACAGTGACGTTGGCCGCCCTCATCGTCGTGCTCGGTATGATTGTGGACGACTCGGTGATTGTCATCGACGGTTATGTGGATATGCTGAACAGCGGCCATTCGCGCTGGTACTCGGCAGTCAACAGCACCAAGCAGCTCTTTGTGCCGATGTCGCTGGCCACTTTGGCCATCTCCGGGATGTTCTTCCCGATGACGCGCATCATCACCGGCCCGTTGGGCGACTTCGTGCAGCTTTTCCCCTGGACGGTATCCTTCGCGTTGGTATGTTCCATCTTCTACGCCGTGTGGGTCATCCCCTATCTGGCCACCCAGTTCATCCGCAGTTCCAAACGCACGGCACCTGCCAACAGGTTCGAGGCCGCCCAGAACCGCTTCTTCACGATGCTTCAAAACGGCTACGAAAATGTGCTCAACCGCTGTTTCCAACGCCCTGCCCTTGTCATTGTCACGGCGCTGGCCGCCGTCACGTTGGGCGGATTCCTCTTCACACGGCTTAACATCCAAATGCTGCCCAAGGCCGACCGCAACTGTTTTGCCGTGGAGATCCATCTCTCCCAGGGCAGCACCTTGGCGCAAACAGAAGCCGTGGCCGACAGTATCGAGCACATCCTGCGGGCCGACAAAAGGGTGACGGGCGTCACCTCCTTCATCGGATGCTCCTCGCCCCGTTTCCACGCCACCTACGCCCCGCAGATGGCCCACAAGAATTATGCCCAGTTCATCGTCAACACCACCAGCGAGCTGGCCACCCGCAACATCCTCAAGGAGTACGCCCAAAAATATGAAAACCTCTTCCCCAACGCCTACATCCGCTTCAAGCAGATGGACTATCAAGCGGTGAAGAACCCCGTGGAGGTGCGCATCATCGGCGAAGATTTTGCCCAGACGAAAGCCATCGCCGACACGCTCAAAGCCTTTATGAACGAAATGCCCGAGCTCACGTGGGTGCATTCCGATATGGACAACACCTCGCAGAATATCAAGGTGGAGCTCAAGACCGACGAGGCCACCCGTCTGGGCGTGACACAGAGTATGCTCTCCCTTTACCTCTCCTCGGCCCTCAGCGGACAGTCGCTGACCAATGTCTGGGAGAAGGACTACAAAGTGCCCGTGATGCTCTATACCCAGAAGGAGGGACGGGTAATGAACTATCAGGAGCTGGAGGACTTCCAGATACCGACCTCCATCCCGTCGGTATGGGTGCCCTTGCGGCAGGTGGCCACGGTTTCGCCCGAATGGCAAGATGCCGTCATCAACCGCCGCAACAGTATGCGCGCCATCACGGTGGGGGCCGACTTGAAGTTCGGCTACAGTCAACCCGGGGTGATGAAGCGCATTGACCAATATATTGAAAAAGAGGTCAAGCCCTCGTTGCCCGACGGAGTGTCCATTGCTTACGGGGGCCTCACCAGCATCAACGGCTCGGTTATTCCCGAAATCGCGCTCAGCTTCGTGGCCGCCATCTTGGTGATATTCACCTTCTTGCTATATCATTTCGCACGTATCGACATCGTGATGCTCACGCTTTCCTCCTCCCTGATCTGTATCTTCGGGGCCTGCCTTGGACTGTGGATTTTCGGGCTCGACTTCAGCATTACCGCCGTATTGGGGGTGGTGAGCCTCATCGGCATCATCGTGCGCAACGCCATCATAATGTTCGAGCACGCGGAGATGCTCCGCAGGGAGCAGCGTATGGACGCGAAGAGTGCGGCCTTCGATGCGGGCTGCCGCCGTATGCGCCCCATCTTCCTCACCTCCGCCACCACCGCCTTAGGCGTATGCCCGATGATTATTGCCCACACCGGCCTTTGGATGCCGATGGGCGTGGTCATCTGCTTCGGCACCCTCTTCTCTCTCCCGCTGGTGGTCACCGTGCTGCCCGTCGCCTATTGGCAAATCTTCAAAAACGACAAAAAACAATCGAAAAAACAGCTCCAATGAGATTCCGATTCCACATCATAGCCCCCCATCGTATGCGAGTCCTCCTTCTGGTGGCGCTGACAACGGCCACCCTTCTGGTAACAGGACAGTCGCTGACGCTGGACTCGTGCCTGTCGGCGGCCCTGTCGAACAACGCCACGGTGCAAAACGCCCAGCTGGACGTGCTTGCCGCCGAGCAGGTCAAGAAGCAGGCCTTCACCAAATATTTCCCCTCCGTCAGCGGCACCGCCTTGGGATATCAGGCTTTGAACCCGCTGTTTGAGTACGGCATCGGCGACATTGGCAATGCGCAGCTGCGCCAGGACCTCTACAATCTGTGGGCCGAATACGGAGGCACGCTGGGCATTCCCCCGTCCCTGTCGCTGGCCCAGAAGGGCACCACCGTGGGCGCCACGGCGGTGCAGCCCCTCTTTGCGGGCGGGCGCATTGTGAACGGCAACCGCCTGGCCGCCGTCGGGGTGGAAGCCGCCCGACTGCAGCAGGAACTGGCCCGCGAGAAGACGCTGCTGAGCGTGGAGGAGAACTACTGGCTCATTGTCTCGCTCTATGAGAAACGGCGCACCATCCTGCAAGCCATCGACTTCCTCGACACGCTGGAGCGCGACGCCCGCACGGCCGAACAAGCCGGGCTGGTCACACGCAACGACCGGCTCAAAGTGAGTCTCAAGCGCGACGAGATGCGCACCAACCTCCTGAAAGTGGACAACGGCATCCAGCTTGCCACGATGGCGCTCTGCCAGCAGACCGGCATCAAGTACTCCCCTACCCTGACGCTGAGCGACACCGTGGCGATTGAGCCCGACGACTTCCAGGTGCAGATCGGCAATGCGGTGGCCGGCCGCAAGGAGCACCAGTTGCTGAACCTCAGCGTGCGCGCCGAGCAACTGAAAAAACGGATGATTGTGGGCGAGGCGCTGCCCCAACTGGCCGTGGGCGTGGGCGCCGCGTACGGCAACCTCATCGTGGACCGCTACAGCGCCAACGGGCTGGCCTTTGCCACCCTGCAGGTGCCCCTCACCGACTGGTGGACCACCGCCCACAAGGCACGCGAACAGGAATTGCGCATCCAGCAGGCCGAGAACAACAGCCGCGACCTCAACGAAAAAATGATATTGGAAACGGAACAAGCCCTGCTCAACGTGCACGAGGCTTATGCTCTGGTGGCCTTAGCCGACTCCACCCTGCAGGATGCCGCCAGCAACCTGGAGGATATACAGGCCCACTACGCTGCCGGACTGGTCCCCATCTCGGAAGTGCTCGAAGCCCAAACGCTGTACCAGTCGGCGCAAGACCGCCGTACCGAGGCACGCATCGACTACCGTCTCAAGTGCGCCCGGCTGAAAAACATCCAATAAAAAAATCAAATTGTTGTGGGAGAAGAACCGATTAGTCGGTTAAGCAAGCGTCCAGGTCACGGGCAAGGGCCTCCTTGTCGAGACGCTGGCCGATGAAGACAATCTTCTGCATACGGTCGCCATAGCGCTCGTCCCAATCGTGGCGCAAGCCCGGCTCGCGGGCCATTACCTCGGCCAGCTCATCGGGTGGCATCGTGGCGAACCACAAGCCCACATCTTTCAACGACAACTGTTTGCCGGCCTGCTCAAAAAGATAGCATTTGTCATACTCTCCCTTGAAATAGCAGATTCCCTTGGCACGAATGACATTCTTCGGCAGTTTTCTGGCCACAAACTCGTCAAAACGGCCCAAGTTGAAAGGACGGCGGCGGTAATAGACAAAAGTGCCAATGCCATACTCCTCCACCTCTCCGCCTTCGTGGTCGTGATGATGGTGGTGGTGATGATGACCGTGTTCGTGCTCGTCTTCGTCATCATCATCGTCGTGATGGTGATGATGTTCGTCGTGCTCATCTTCGTGGTGATGGTGTTCCTCCTCGTCGTGATGATCGTGTTCTTCTTCGGAAGGGCCTTCAATCTCGCGAATCCACGTGGCGGATGTTGCCACCTTGTCAAAATCGAACATATTGGTGTTCAAAATCTTGTCAAGGTCCACATCGCCATAATCGCATTCGATGATTTCGGCAGAGGGCTGCAGGGCCTTGACAATCTCGTGCAAGCGGTTCAGCTCTTTGCGCGACACGGCAGCTGACTTGTTGAGCAACACTATGTTGCAGAACTCGATTTGCTGGATAACCAGATTCTCGATGTCATCTTCGGCGATATTGTCGCTCAGCAGCTTGTCGCCGCAGGCGAACTCGTCCTGCATACGGAGGGCGTCCACCACGGTAACCACACAGTCGAGGCGGGGCACGCCATCGCGGGTGTAAGGGCCGCCCATCGAGGGAATGGAGCTGATGGTCTGGGCAATCGGATCGGGCTCGCAGATGCCGCTGGCCTCGATGACGATGTAATCGAAGCGCTTCTGGCTGATGATTTCAGCAATCTGCTTGACAAGATCCATCTTCAGGGTGCAGCAGATGCAGCCGTTCTGGAGGGCCACCAGACTGTCGTCGTTCTGCCCCACCACACCGCCTTTCTGTATGAGGTCGGCGTCTATGTTCACCTCTCCGATGTCATTGACGATGACGGCGAATTTGATGCCGCGACGGTTGGAGAGTATCCGGTTCACCAAAGTGGTTTTTCCGCTGCCGAGATAACCGGTCAGCAGCAATACGGGAGTTTCAGGTTTCATTTCAGTTCAAATTTTTAAAGGGCCGCAAAAGTACAAAAATTAGCGGGTCGCGGGGACGCGGCGGTTGCTGCTGTCGTTCATCACCTCGCGCACGATGTCGGCCACCATCTGTTTCAGTTCCGCGATAAACTGGGCGGCGTCATACTTATGTTGTTCTATCTCGCGCAGTTTCTTCTCCCAAATGCCTGTCAACTCGGCACTCTTGAGCAGTTCCTCGTGGATGAGACCTATCAGCTCGATGCCGGTCTCGGTGGGGGCAAGGCTCTTGCGTTGCTTGACAATGTAGTGCCGTTTGAAGAGTGTCTCGATGATGGCAGCGCGAGTGGAGGGGCGCCCGATGCCGTTCTCCTTCAGGGCTTCGCGCAGACTCTCGTCCTCCACGCCCTTGCCAGCGGTCTCCATCGCGCGCAGCAGCGTGGCCTCCGTGTATGGTTTTGGGGGCGAGGTCCACTTTTCCGCCAGCGACGGCTCGTGGGGACCGTGCTCACCCTTGACGAAATGGGGCAGCACCCGTTCCTCGTCGCGCTCCTTGTCGGACTCCTTCTTCTCGTCCTCGTTCTTGGCGGGCTTGATGACCACGCGCCAACCCGGCTGCAGAATCTGCTTGCCCGTGGCCTTGAACTCCACATCCTCCACCTTGCCCAACACCGTGGTGGTGGAGATTTGGCAGTCGGGATAAAACGCCGCGATAAAGTGGCGGCACACCTCGTCATAGACGGCGGCCTCCTGCGGGGGAAGCGCACCCGCCACCACTCCCGTGGGGATGATGGCGTGGTGGTCGGTCACCTTGCTGCTGTCGAACACGCGCTTGCTCTTGGGCAGTTTGGCGCCCAGCAACGGGGCCGTCAGCGCGGCATAGGCCGGCAGCCCTTGCAGTATTTTGGGGCACTTGGGGTAAATGTCGTCACTCAGGTAAGTGGTGTCCACACGGGGGTATGTGGTCAGTTTCTTCTCGTACAGAGTCTGGATGAGTTTGAGGGTCAGGTCGGCGGAAAAGCCGTACTTGCGGTTGCACTCCACCTGCAAGGAGGTGAGGTCGAACAGACGCGGCGGCGCCTCCTTACCCTTCTTTTCAGAGATCTCGGTGACCGTAAACTCTTTTCCTACGATTTTCTGCAGATCCTGTTCGCCTTCAAGCACAGTGCCGTACTTGCCCTTGGTGGCCGTGAAGGTGGTACCGCGATAAATCGTGGAGAGCACCCAATAGGCCTCGGGCTTGAAGTTCTGGATTTCCCAGTAGCGGTTCACAATGAGAGCCAGCGTGGGGGTCTGCACCCGCCCGATGGAGAGCACCTGCCGGTTTTGGCCATATTTGAGCGTGTAGAGGCGCGTGGCGTTCATCCCCAGCAGCCAGTCGCCGATGGCCCGCGACAGTCCGGCCTCGTACAGCGACTGGTACTCGGACTGGTCCTTGAGGGTGGAGAAGCCCTCCTTGATGGACTCTTCCGTCAGCGAGGAGATCCAGAGGCGCGACACGGGACACTTGGCCCGGGCCAACTGCATCACCCACCGCTGGATGAGCTCGCCCTCCTGGCCGGCATCGCCACAGTTGACGATGCGGTCGGCCTTCTGCATCAGCGTCTCGATGATGTGAAACTGCTTGGCCACGCCCTTGTCGTCAATCAGCTTGATGCCGAAACGGGGCGGGATCATCGGCAAGCGGCTCAACGCCCACGCCTTCCACATCGGGGTGTAGTCGTGGGGCTCCTTGAGCGTGCAGAGATGTCCGAACGTCCAGGTCACCTGGTAGCCATTGCCCTCCATATAACCATCGTGTGCCTGGTTGGCGCCAAGCACCCGCGCAATGTCACGCGCCACGCTGGGTTTCTCCGCTATGCATACTATCATATTATTGTATAATGTCTATTTTAATTTCTCCCACAGAGATGCTTGAAATCGCAATAAATGCAACGCTTGGGATCCTGCGTTGGGGAGAAGGGCTTGTCCTTGTTGATAATTTCCGACAACAATTTTTTCAAGCCATCCTCCAATGTGGATAATGCATCATTTGTAAAATCGGGCGTCACCACTTTTTTCTTTTCAACCTTTTCCACAAAAAGCGCGCGATGGAGATAATCTTTCTTGCCCATATTGACATCCATAATGCTGAGAATGGAACAGCGTATCGGATTGTCATCAAGACACTGTTTTACAGCCCTGTTATCCGTGTACTTGCAAAGCAATGCATAGAACAGCAGTTGCAGAAACTCCTTGTACCCAGGGTCGGTGAAAATATTACCGACGCTGTCTTTATCCACGGACAGGTTATCACTGTTCACCCTGCCCGTTTTATAGTCCACCACGGAGAGATGCCGTTCCCTTGTACCTGGGTCCACTTCAGTTTCCAGCCGGTCAATAACGCCGTAAAGGGTCAGCGGGTGACCGTCGACCGGAAGTTTACAACTCAGTTTCAATTCATTGCCCACTATCGTGACGCCTCTTTCCCGAAACTCGTCCTTGGATTTTTCAAGATAGTTTTTCACATCATTGCGAATCATCGCCATTGCGAGATAGACTCTCCCCTCGGAGAGGTCTTTTTCCTCCCAGCAAACACTTTCGCGCAATTCTTCATCCGTCAGCACCAATTGGCGAAGATTATCGTCAAGATGGGCCAGATAGTCATCTATACGTTGGGAAAAGTCCGATTTAGGGCCATCGGTCACATCAAACACCTTTTCAAAGACGGCGTGTACCACCGAACCCACGGCGTTGGCTTCCACGTGGTCGGTCACCTTCTCGGAAGTGCGGATGCCGCAGATATGCTTCAGGTAAAACTGCAAAGGGCAGGAAATGTAGGTTTTTAGGGCAGTGGCGGAAAAACTGTATTCATAGATTTTTTCCAGAATCTCGTCATTTTTGTGCACCTCAATGCCATCACTCGTGGCGGCAATGTAAGGAAACGCCACCGTGGGATAGGTGAGGTGTATGTTGTCAAGGCCGCGCTCCCGCACCTCAAATTCGAGTTGCGCGACAAAACGACTCTTTTCCGCGAGATTGCCGCTGGAAGTGTCGTTGTCATAAATCAGCACCACCTGCTCGGCCCGCTGCAACAGGCGGAAAAAGTGGTAGGCATACACCTGGTCCTTGTACAGATAGTTTTCCAACGTCTCGCCCTGGAACTTGAAGTCGAAGGGGATGATGGAGTTATAGGTGATGCCCGCCGGGAGCGTGCCTTCGTTGACAGAGAGCATTATGACGTTCTTGAAGTCGAGGGTGCGCGTCTCCAACAGGCCCATTATCTGCAGGCCGTGGGTGGCGTCGCCCTTGAGGGAGAGCGTGATGCCGCCCATCTGCTGCCGTATGGCGAACTTGACGATGGAGAGGGTCAACGGGACACCCGCCTCGACCAGCAACTGCAATTGCCCTTGCACCTGCTCCAACTGCTCGATAAGCGGCTGCAGCATCGCCACATCCATTTGGGAAACGAGACGCGCCAACAACCCGCGCATATACTCCAACAAGGCGGGCACCAGACCCGACACCTCGCCGAAAGCAGGCACCGGCACATCGGCCAGTTCACTCATCTCATAAAAGAAATGCTGCTCGGAACGAATCTTCTCCACCGCCTCGTGATACTGTTTGGGCGTTTCGAAGCAGAGATTCTGAATAATAGGGCTTTGCAGAATGGCAATCACATCGCGGCGATGGAAACGCATCGCTGTGCCGGCGATACCGTAACTCTGCCCACGCTCATAAATATCCAGCAAGGTGGTCAGCAGCGAGTAGGCCGGCGTGGCCGTCAAGGGATAACCCATCGTCACATTGGCATCACGAGTGTCGTAGGCGGCCAGCAACGGCACCAGCAGACTCTCGTCGGCCAGCACCAGCGCCGTGTCGTCCAAGTTGCCCTGGCGCTTTTTAATCTCCTCGAGACACTGAATCGCATAGTAAATCTGGTTCATTTGCTTCGACGTGCCCACAATACGGATCTCCTTCTGGACAGTGGAATAGCTGTCGGAACGGAACTGCACTTTTTTTTCGTCCAGATTGAGTTTTTGGCAGATTTTGGAGAGGAAATGTGCCGTCGTGAAACGGTCTTCCTTCTGAAAATCACAGTAGAAAGGATCAATATCGAAAAAGAAATGGGTGTCGAAACGGTCCTGGATGGCCTTCACCACCGTCAATTCCGCAGGGTTCAGCACGTGGAAACCTGCGAAGATATAGTGTTCGTAAGGCAGTTGACCGACATACTGCTCCGCGTGCTCGGCGCAATCGCGGTACAACATCCCGTCGTAGGCGTAGCCCTGCCGGGACAGCATCTCCTTGAAGGAGACATACAACTGCGACAACATATTGAAGAAAGCGACCTTACGGGCCTGTTCCGCACTCACCTCATCTTGCCCGAAACCAATCTCAAAATGCTTGGCACTGGCCAGGTCGCTCAGAATGCGCCCCGCATTGTCCAGCTGCTTGTCCACCTCCGACATATCGTCCACAAAAGCCGGCATCCACGACAGGGCCGTGCTGAAATCGTCGGCCTCATCGCCGGCCAGTTCCTTGTAGGTTCGATACAAGTGGACGAGCAAAGAGAACTTGTCCTGGCATTCCAAAGGGGAAAGTTTATCAATAAAGTCATTGATAGTGAAAACGGCGGGAGCGAAGATGGGGCCTTCGGCGCGGGCGGCGAGAGCCTGGAACAGCATACGCCGGGCACGGCGGTTGGGCAGCACCACCACACTCTTCTCCATAGGCAGGTGAAGAGCGGTGATTTGCTCGGCCAATTGTGACAGGAAGGTGGTTTGCATAGGTTATGGTCAGAAGGTAGTTAATCGAGTTTGAGCACGGCAAGGAAAGCCGACTGCGGCACCTCCACGTTGCCAATCTGTCGCATACGCTTCTTGCCCCTCTTCTGTTTCTCGAGCAGCTTGCGCTTACGGGTAATGTCGCCGCCGTAACACTTGGCGGTCACATCCTTGCGCACTGCCTTCACCGTCTCGCGGGCGATGATCTTGGAGCCGATAGCGGCCTGGATGGCAATCTCGAACTGCTGGCGCGGGATGAGCTCTTTCAGCTTTTCGCAGATTCTGCGACCGAAGGCGTAGGCATTGTCGGAGTGAATCAGCGAGGAGAGCGCATCCACGGAATCGCCGTTCAGGAGAATGTCCAGCTTCACCAGACTGGCGGGCCGGAACTCGGTGATATGGTAGTCGAAGGAGGCATAGCCCTTGGAGATGCTCTTCAACTTGTCGTAGAAGTCGAAGACGATTTCGCCCAGCGGCATATCAAAGGTCAGCTCCACGCGGTTGGCGGCCACGTACATCTGGTTCACCAACGAGCCGCGCTTGTCGATACAGAGTTTCATAATCGCACCGATATAGTCATCTTTGGAGATAATCTGGGCGCGGATATAGGGCTCCTCCACGTGGTCGATTTCCGTGGGGGCGGGCATTCCGGAGGGGTTATAGACATCAAGCCACTGTTTCTTGGTGGTCATCACCTTGTAGGAGACGTTGGGCACGGTGGCGATGACATCCTGGTCGAACTCACGGTCGAGGCGCTCCTCGATGATCTCCATATGGAGCAGGCCGAGGAAGCCGCAGCGGAAGCCGAAGCCGAGGGCGGCGGAAGATTCGGGCTCGAAAGTGAGGGATGCGTCGTTGAGTTTCAGCTTCTCCAGCGAGGCGCGCAGCTCCTCATACTGGTCGGCCTCTGTGGGGTAGATGCCCGCGAAGAGCATTGGTTTCACCTCCTGGAAGCCCTCGATGGCGGCCTCGCAGGGGCGCGCCACGTGGGTGATGGTGTCGCCCACACGCACCTCCGTGGAGGTCTTGATGCCGGTAATCAGATAGCCCACGTCGCCGGCCGAGAGCGTGTCCTTGGGCACCCGGTCCATCTTGAGGATGCCAATCTCGTCGGCATCGTACTCGTGGTTCGTGGAGAAGAACTTCACCATCTCGTGGGTCTTGATGGTGCCGTTGAAGATGCGGAAATAGGCGATGATGCCGCGGAAGGAGTTGAACACGGAGTCGAAGATGAGGGCCTGCAGCGGGGCATTCGGGTCGCCCTTGGGGGCGGGAATGCGCTCGATGATGGCCTTGAGCACCTCCTCCACGCCCTGTCCCGTCTTGCCGGAGGCCTCGATGATGTCGGACTCGTCGCAGCCGAGCAGGTCGATAATCTGGTCCTTGACCTCCAGAGGCATTGCGGCGGGCATATCCATCTTGTTGAGCACCGGGATGATCTCCAGGTCATTGTCGATGGCCTGGTAGAGGTTGGAGATGGTCTGGGCCTGCACGCCCTGGGTGGCGTCCACCAGCAGCAGGGCGCCCTCGCAGGCGGCGATGGAACGCGACACCTCGTAGGAGAAGTCCACGTGGCCCGGCGTGTCGATGAGGTTCAGGACGTATGTCTCGCCGTTATAGTTGTACTCCATCTGGATGGCGTGGCTCTTGATGGTGATGCCACGCTCACGCTCCAAATCCATATCGTCGAGCACCTGATTCTGGAACTCGCGGTCGTTTACGGTTTTGGTATATTGGAGAAGACGGTCGGCCAACGTGCTCTTTCCGTGGTCGATATGCGCAATTATGCAGAAATTTCTAATATTTTTCATAAGGCCGCAAAGATACGAAAAAAATCCGTTGCAAAAAAACAAGAAAATATATTTTTCTCTATCAGATTTAATAGAAAAAAATATATCTTTGCGGCCTGGTAATATTTTGGATCTTTCAATGAAATACAGTGAACTTCATAAACGATTCATCAGGTCCGGGTGGATATTCGACCACGCGGTGGGGAGTCACTATTTCTATACAAAGGACGGTATTAAATCCGGTCCTATTCCTTTTCACGGATCCAAGGAAATCCCCAAAGGTTTGGCTATTAATTTGATAAAGAAATACAATTTATAGGAAGCAATATGGAAAAAATAGTGATGATTATTGAAAAATCGCGGAATCATTACGGCGCATACGCCGAAAATGGTGACGGCATCTACGCGGCCGGCAACACCATCGAGGAGGTGCAGGCCGACACCGAACAGGCCATAGAGTTGATAAAAAACGAGTTGCCACAAGACCAATGGCCGTCCGCATTAAGAGGCGAATACGAACTTGTATGGAAGTTCGACACCGAGATTTTCCTCCAATATTACGGTGACATTCTGACCCTCACAGGCTTGCAGAGAATCACTGGCATCAACAGCAAACAACTCAGCCACTATGCCACCGGCTACAGGAAGCCTTCGCCCAAGACGGTTTCCCGCATTCAGGACGGCATCACCCGTTTTGCCGAGATGCTCAAGCACGTCAGTCTCGCTTAACACCACTCTCGTTGACAACGCATCTTTTATTTTATATCTTTCGAAATTAATTTGTTGAAAATAAATAATGTTTTCTTTGTAACATTTCATATTAAAAACGCATCTTGCATAATGTATGCCACCATTTTTTGTTGTGACGACATTTTCATTCAAGAAGAAAAAAATATGAAGAAGCATTTACTATTATCCTTATTATTACTGTCTTTGGGCTCCTTGCTGCACGCGCAAAACTCCGTCACCATCACCTTCACCGGGCGCGACACCAACAACCACTACTTGCGGCTCGACCGTGTGGATGTGAAGAACCTGGCCGAGGGTTGGCAGGAGACCCTGGTATGGCCCGACACCGTGCTGACGATGCACGTGGGCACGAGCATTGATGACGCCGGGGCACTGGCCTCATCCGCCCTGCAGCTGTCGGCAAGCAGCGCCAACCCGTTCCACGGCACCACCACTGCAGACCTGGTCGTCAAGGAGGCTGGCGAGGTGACGATGGATATCACCGACATCTCCGGCCGCACCGTGGCATCGCTCCGCGAAACTTCGCTGCAACCGGGCACTCACCATTTGCGCATCACACTCTCCGCCACCGGCATATATTTCCTTACCGCCCGGATGCAAAGCGCATCCGCATCCCTGAGACTGGTAAACTCCAGCGAGGGGGGGCTGAACGCCATTGAACACACCGGATTCGCCCCGACCTTCACGACGTCCAAAGGCTCCACTTACAATGCCTTCCATCTAGGCGACCCGATGGAATACATCGGCTACAGCACCTTCAACGGCGCCACCGTCGAGAGTTCGCACATCGTGCAGAACCAAAACGCCTCCGAATCGCTGACACTGCAGTTCGCCACAGCGCAAGGGATGAACGACGGGTTGCCCTGTCCGAGTTCACCCACCGTGACCGACCAGGACGGGAATATATACAACACCGTGCAAATCGGCAACCAGTGCTGGATAAAGGAGAACCTCCGTGTGACCCACTACTCGAACGGGGAGGCGATTCCGATGGGCGACAGCACCAGCCTCACCCTACCCTATCGCTATTGCCCCGACAACGACACCGCCAATGTAGCCTCCCACGGTTACCTGTACAATTGGCCTGCGGTGATGCACGGGGCTCCTTGCAGCAGCGACAACCCGTCGGGCGTGCAGGGCATCTGTCCTAAAGGCTGGCACGTACCCAGCAACGCCGAATTTGGGCAACTAATCTACTATGCCGGTAGTATGAGCACATATCAATGCAACAACAACAGCTTCTTCACCGCAAAAGCATTCGCGGCACAGACTGGCTGGCAGTCTTATTACGATCAATGCTCTCCTGGCTGCAACCCTTCCACCAACAACGCCACCGGCTTTTCAGCCAAAGCCGCAGGACATTACAGCAACCTCGGGACCACTAACCATTATTTCTACGCTTTTGGCGGCGTGGCCACTTTCTGGACTACCACAGACGGTGGCTGCAATGACCGCATCTATATGCGCCACATCTACCATTACGGGAGACATTGGCAGGAAGCCATCCAGGACAAGCACTGCGGACTCTCCGTCCGTTGCGTGCGCAACTGACGAGGAGGTTTTCCTTCAAACTGAAACCAAAAAAAGGACCGGTAAAGCCGGTCCTTTTTTTGGTTTTCAACATTCAGAACAGGGCAAAATTACTCGCGCACACACTCAACGCTTTGCGTAGCGGTTTCCCCGTCGAAAGTGATGGTTTGAGTAGTGTTCATATCCGTACACTTACCCTTCTCAATCGTGACAGTGGTGTGCGTTACCATAGGAGACTCGTCCGGAAACTGTTGTGTGGTGGTGCAGTTACAGGTTTTCTTGCATCCGGCAAACATAAAGGCTGTTGCGACAGCAACAATTAAAAGAACTTTCTTCATAATTTATTTTGTTTTTTATTGAGGACTTGAGAAAAGCCGCCTGTGGGCAAGCCCCTAAAACCACACAAACGGAACTATGAGCACCTTTTTCTTTAGGCGAGGCAAAAGTAATAAAATAAATGGTTACTTCAACACTTGCAGATGAAATTTTTAATCTCCTTGCCAAAAAAAATATTTTTTATATTTGCCGCTTCAAAATTTGGAAGGTCTTACCCTTCAGACAACTGATTTCACTAATACTACTGAAATATGCAAAACATCAATCCCCAGGAAAATTACGAGAAAAGCCGCAAGGCCATCGGCTATGTGGACCGGAAGAAGGCCACGCAAGCCGACTACGACCGCATCGGCTTTATGTCCGGGCTGGAGGTACACCAGCAACTGGCCACCAAAGAGAAACTCTTCTGCCGCTGTCCCGCCGGCATCTTCCAGAAACCAGACGAATACGACGCGGAGCTGTTGCGTCACATGCGCCCCACCCTCTCCGAGATGGGCGAGTACGACGGCACCGCGCTGATGGAGTTCAAGACCCGCAAGAACATCGTCTATCGCATCGCACACCGCACAGCGTGCACCTACGAAGTCGATGACACCCCCCCGTTCCCCATCAATCCTGAGGCCCTGCAATATGCCCTCGAGATTGCCCTCGCCTCGAAACTGAAAATCGTGGGCGAGGTGCACATCACCCGCAAGCAGTACCTTGACGGCTCCATCCCCACGGGATTCCAGCGCACCGCCATCCTCGGCATCGACGGCGAGATCCAACTCAAGCACAAGAAGGTGCGCCTCATCCAGCTGAGCGTGGAGGAGGATGCCTGCCGCGAGGTATCCGACATTGGCCACACGCGCATCTACCGCACCGACCGTCTGGGTATGCCCCTCATCGAGACGGTGACCTACCCCGAAATGGTCAACCCTGACGAGGTGGAGGAGGCCTGCAACTACATCCGCTTCCTGAACCGCAGCACCGGCCGCGTGCGCACCGGCATCGGCGCCGGCCGCGAGGATGTGAACGTGAGCTGCACTGGCGGCACCCGCATCGAGGTCAAGGGCGTGGCCCACACCAAATGGATCCCCGAAGTGACCCACGTGGAGTGCTTCCGCCAATGGGCCCTGCTCGCCATCCGCGACCAACTGAAAGCACGCATCTCCAAAGAGAATTGGAAAATGAACTATATAGAACTGGATCCCAAGCAGTTCCATTTCTACTTCGACCCCATCACCGATGCCATCAAGGGCGGCGCCAAGGTGTATGCCGTCAACCTGCCGCAATTCGCGGGCCTGTTGTCGCACTTCACCCAGCCCGGCCACCCCTTCTACAGCGAGTTCGCCGACCGGCTTAAGGTCATCGCCTGCCTCGAGCGCCCCAATATGGCCACCAGCGAGGATCTGGAAGATGTGGTGAGCCGCAGCGTCTTCGAGAAAGCCGCCAAGGCGATGAATGCCGGCGACAACGATGCACAGATCATCTTCTGGGCACCCGAAGACGATGTGAAGACCGCCCTGGAAGTGATTGAGGAGCGCGCCCTGATGGCCTTCGACGGCGTGCCGCAAGAGACCCGCAAGGCCCTGACCGACGGCACCACCATCTTCGAGCGCGTGCTGCCCGGCGCCGACCGTATGTACCCCGACACCGACTCGGCCCCCATCCCGCTCACCAACGACTACATCGAAAGCCTGAAAAAGAACATCCCCGACGCCGTCGCCGACCGCTACGCGCAGATGGTCGAGTGGGGCGTGCCGCAGGACTGCTTCAAGTACATCTTTACGCACAACCTCTTCCCGCTCATCAAGAAGATTGCCGACGAACTTGGCTATTGTCCCAAATACATCAGCACCTTCTTCGGCCAGCGCCTCAAGCACCTGCACGGCCAATACGGCAAGATTCCGTTCTGCACCTGCAAACTCTACGACCTGTTCGCTTTCCTGAAGAAGGAGAACCTTGACAAGGCCATCGCCCTCGATATGCTGAAACTGATGTTCGAGCACCCGACAACCGACTTCGCAGAGTTACTCAAACTCACCGGCTACCAGAAGATGACCAAAGCGGAAATTGAAGAAGGGATGGGCATTATGGCAGAGGCTTTCAAACCGAAACGCAAACGCACCACCGACGAGGACAAACGCAACTACCTCCTCGGCTGCGCTCGCCAACATGCCGCCGGCAATGTCTCATTCACCGAACTGGCCAGCGAGATAAAAACCTTATAAACCGATAATATTAATATGGTAGAGACGCGGCGCGCCGCGTCTCTACAACAAACAATAATATATATGGACGACAAAAAAACATTCCAAGGATATAAAGGCAGAGCATTGGAGATGCTCAAGAAATACGACGTGCACGTGTGGGACAAGGCCGAGGTGGAGACCACTCGCGGACACTTCTCCGGCAAGATTCTTCCGCGCGCCGAAAACACCGACGACATCCACATCGTGATGAAGGTGGCCACGGGCTACAACATTGGCATCGACATTGAGACGGTGACCGATATGAAGGGCGAGCGCGACCCGCAGCCCGTCTTCAAGATTCCGGAGAAGGAGTTCCCCTACACGCCCGGTCTGCCGCACGTGAAGCTGCTCGGCACCGGCGGCACCATCGCCTCGCGCCTCGACTACCGCACCGGCGCTGTGATTCCCGCCTTCTCGCCCGGCGAACTGTACGGCGCCGTACCCGAACTGGCCGACATCTGCAACCTCGAGACCGAGAAGGTGTTCGCCGTCTTTTCCGAGAATATGTCGCCTGTGGAGTACAAGGCCCTGGCCAACAAGATTGGCGACGAAATCAAGAAGGGCATCGAGGGTATCGTGATCGGTCACGGCACCGACACGTTGGCGCACACCGCCACCGCATTGACCTATATGTGCCAGAACCTCCCGATGCCTGTGGTGTTGGTGGGTTCCCAGCGTTCCTCCGACCGTCCGAGCTCCGACGCCGCCCTGAACCTGATGCACGCAATGACCGCTGCCGGTCACGGTGACATCGCCGAGGTGATGGTCTGTATGTTCGGTCCCACCAGCGACGACTATGGTTTCCTGCACCGCGGCACGCGCGTGCGCAAGATGCACAGCTCCTACCGCTCCACGTTCCGTACCATCGGCGACACGCCGCTGGCTACAGTGAATCGCAAGGAGGGTGTGCAGCCCATCAAGGAGGTCTATAACCACCGCCGCCACGGCGAGCAACACCGCCAGGTGGAGGTCATCACCAACTACGAGGACTACAAGCGCAGCATCGCCAAGAACGACCCGAACGTCACCCGCATCGTGCCGACGTTTGACGACCGCGTGGCCATCCTCTACTACTACCCGGGTATGAAGCCCGACGTGCTGGACGCCTTGATTGACAACGGTTACAAGGGCATTGTGTGGGACGGCACCGGCCTCGGGCACGTCAACAAGGGTATGTTCGACGCCATCCAGCGCGCCACCGACGCGGGCGTGCACCAGTATATGAGCGTGCAGACCATCTGGGGCTACACCCACATGTTCGTCTATGACACCGGTCGTGATATGATGGCGCGCGGCATCATCCCCGCCGACAATATGCTGGCGGAGAGCTCCTACATCAAGCTCGGCTGGGCGCTGGGATTGACCAAAGACAGCGGCCAGAAGCGCGAGGATGTGAAGAAGCTGATGCTCACCCCCATCAACGACGAAATCACCAAGCGCGAGCCCTACGACGGCTACCTCGTCTATCAAGGCGGTGTGCCGGAGGTGGAGGAGTTCGTGAAGAAGGTGAGAAAGTAGCGATTTGCGATTTACGATTTGCGATTTATGAATCGATGAAAAAGAGGCGTGGCGGAAGCTGCGCCTCTTTTTTGTCTTTGGGAAGTTTACAATATTGATATTTTTTTAGCCTAATCAAGGAGGTTTTATGCAAAAAAAGACTATTTTTGCAAATTTGTTATGATGCATCTAGAGTAAAAAATGCCAAAAAAAACCAAGATATCCCTCTCGCGCCTTGAGTCGTTCCTCAAGGCACAGTGCGACCGCCTGCGTACCAGTATGGATGCGGCGGAATACAAGAACTACATCATCGCGTTGCTTTTCCTGAAACGCATCAACGACCAGTTTGAAATTGACCGTTTGGCGTTGAAAGAGGAACTGAAAAAGCAATACCCCAATGCAGCTGAAGCTGACATCGAGGCGGAATTGGACATTCCCGAAAAATATATCTGCTACGTGCCCGACAAGGCACGTTGGAAGTTCGTGCTCAACCCTGTTGACGATGAGGGCGAAACTATAAGTTATGCCGATGCCATCACCACGGCATTGGCCGAAGTGGAGAAATCCAACTCGGCACTGTTGTCGGGCGTGTTGAGCAAGACCAAATTCAATGAACTCAACACCAAAGGCGAGCGTGTGCTCGATGAGGAAACACTCAGCGCTTTGCTCAAGGATTTCAACGACTTCCCGAAACTGCAGGACGAGAATTTCGAGTTTCCCGATCTTTTGGGCGCGGCCTACGAATATCTGATAAAGTTCTTTGCTGAAAGTGCTGGCAAGAAGGCTGGCGAATTCTACACGCCTTCGGAGGTGGTCTATCTGATGGGGCAAATCTTGCAGCCAAAAGAAACTGATGAAATCTGCGACCCAACCGTCGGCTCGGGTGGTTTGCTGATCACGATGCACAACTATGTGGAAAACCGCTACTGCAGTGCCGAAAAACTCACACTGCACGGGCAGGAGAAGTTCGACAGCCCCTACCAGATGTGCAAGATGAATATGATTTTCCACAATATCCGCAATGCGCGTATCGAGCAGGGCGACACGCTGCTGAACCCGAAATTAGTGACGGGTGGCACACTCAACCAGTACGACATTGTGGTGGCCAATCCGCCCTTCTCGCAGAATTACACCACCGCCAATATGCAGTTCAAGGAGCGTTTTCAGAACTGGATGAGCAAGAAGAAACAAGCGGACTTCATGTTTGTGCAGCACATGATTGCAGTGCTGAAAAACAACGGCCGTATGGCTGTGGTGATGCCGCACGGCGTGCTTTTCCGCGGCGGTGAGGAGCAGAAGATGCGCCAACGCCTGATTACGGGCAGCGAAGGCCATCCTTCGTGCATACTGGAATGTGTCATCGGACTGCCGCAAGGACTGTTCTACGGCACAGGCATCCCGGCTTCACTGCTGATTATCAATAAGGCAGGCGCCACCGACCGCAAAGGAGTGTTCTTTATCAATGCCGACCGAGAGTACAAGGAAGGCAAAAACCAAAACTCGCTGCGTCCCGAGGACATTGAGAAAATCAGCTATGTCTATCACAACAAGATTGAGATTGAAGGTTATAGCCGTATGGTGAGCCGCGAGACGTTGGCCGCCGAAGACTACAACTGCAATATCCGCCGCTATGTTGACAATTCCGAGCCGCCTACCCCGCAGGATGTAAAGGCGCACCTGCAAGGCGGAATTCCCGAAGCGGAAATACTGGCACTGAAAGCCGAATTTGACTGCTATAAGGGTTTGCAGGACAAACTCTTTACGGCAGCAACCAACGGTTACGCCCACTTTGCGGATGCCGTGAAGGAGAAAGCCGACATAAAAACCATTATCAGCGAAAGCAAAGGCAAACAGCAGGTTGCCGACGACTACCATAAGGCAATCGAGACCTTCTGGACGGCTTCGGATGCCGATTTGGACACTCTGCACGGTGGCAGTCTGTTCGATTTCAACAACAATCTGACCGACCGCTTTGTCGCCACACTGACAAGCCTGAACGTGTTGGACAAATATCAGATTCGCGGCTCGTTCGCCCATTTCTCGGATATGCTTAAAAGCGACTTCCGCAGTGTACAGTCGAGCGGGTGGACAGCAGAACTGATACCAGACGACGAATTGATTGCCAACGAGTTTCCCAAGGTGCTGGCTGATTTGAAGCGGTTGGAGAACCGCCGCGACGAACTTGACGCCAAGTTTGCCGAAATTGCCGAAATGGACCCCGAAGAGTGGGACGCCGAGCAATACGAGGTAATGCCCAAAAGTGTGATTTCTGACATTAAAGCTGAAATAAAGGAACTGAAGGCACAAAAGCGCGAACTTTCCAAACAGCAGAAAGCCTTGGAGAAACGCCGCAAGTTGGGTGAAACTGTTACGGACGAGGCTGCCCGCTGTGCTGCCGACATTGTCGCACTCGACAAGCAGATTGCCGAAAAGGAGTCTGGCATTGCCCACCACGTGACTTTGGAAAACGAACTGAAGGACTGCCGCAAGCAAATCCGCGAGATTGAACTCTCGAAAGAGGCGCTTGCCGACAAAGCCCGCGAGCAGATTTCCGACGACGACGCCCGCCGCCTGATTACGCAACGCTGGCTCGCCACCCTGCACGACAATATTGCCGTATATCTCGAAGCCCACGCCCGCCGCCTGGAGCAAAGCATTGAACTGCTTCACGACAAGTATTTCGTCACGCTCAACGATTTGTTATCAGAGCGCGACGAAGCTACGAAAGAGTTGGATGAATTTTTAAAAGAATTAGGTTATTTTTAATAAATGGTGTATTTTTGCACATATTTATAAATAAGCTAAAGGAAAAATGGAAATGAATAACGAACTGAATATTAGAGCAACGGATGGGACTGAACTCTATGCGATTGTCAGGGGTGTCTTGCAGAAGGCAAGGCAAAGCATTGCGAGAAACGTCAATAGTGTAATTGTTCAGGCCTATTGGCAGGTGGGGCGGCATATTGTGGAGTATGAGCAAAGCGGCGAGCAACGGGCAAAATATGGAGATGCCACGCTCAAACAACTGTCTGAAAAACTATCGGCAGAGTTTGGCAGCGGCTTTACCGTTACAAACCTTAAATTGATGCGGCAGTTTTATCTTGCCTTTCCAATTGGTCACGCACTGCGTGACGAATTGAGTTGGACTCATTATCGCTCACTTTTGAAAGTTCAGAATCAGGATGTTAGACTTTGGTATATGAATGAGTGCGTAAGAGAAAATTGGAGCACACGCCAACTCGATAGGCAGATAAACACACTCTTTTACGAGCGTATGTTGGCAAGCCGCGACAAAGAAACCGTTCGCAAAGAGATTCAACAATCTGCACCCGAAACGTTGCAGCCGCGAGAGATAATCCGTGACCCATATATTCTTGATTTTCTCGGTCTTCCGCAAGGTGAACATTTTTTGGAAAGCAACCTTGAGGAAATGCTTATCAGCAAATTGCAACATTTTTTGTTGGAGTTGGGCAAAGGGTATTCGTTTGTCGCGCGGCAGAAACGAATATCGTTCGACGACAAGCACTTTTATATCGACCTTGTGTTTTACAACTACCTTGCCCGCTGCTTTGTGCTGATTGATTTGAAGACCGACGAACTCACCCACCAAGACCTTGGGCAGATGCAGATGTATGTGAACTATTACACACGCGAACTGATGAACCCTGGCGACAACCCGCCGATAGGCATTGTGCTTTGTGCCGACAAAAACGATACCGTGGTGCGGTACACGCTTCCCGAAGACGAAAAGCAGATTTTCGCCGCAAAATATATGACCTACCTTCCCACCAAAGAGGAGTTGGCTCAATTGCTTAACCAATAAACAATGAACAATGATGACCGAGCAAGAACATAGTAATGTACAATGGAGGAAAGTGAAGTTGGGGGACTGTTTAAAACAGAAGCCTGACTACGGCATAAATGCGCCTGCAGTTCCATACGACAATAATCTTCCAACTTATTTGAGAATAACGGATATTACAGAAGATGGCCGTTATTCTAAAAAGGATGTTGTGTCTGTCGCGAATCCGGATGCATTAAAGTACGTTTTAGAAGAGGGAGATTTAGTTTTCGCAAGAACAGGTGCCAGTGTTGGGAAAACCTACTTGTATGATTCAAAAGATGGTATGCTCGTTTTTGCGGGATTCTTAATAAGAGTGAAGACTGATGAAAATGTTTTACTTCCAGAATTTTTCAAATATCAAACCCATACACCACGGTATAAGAATTGGATATCTGCCAATTCAATGAGAACAGGGCAACCAGGCATAAACGGAAATGAATATGAAGAATTTACATTTTCAATTCCTTTCAAAAACAACAAGCCCGACCTTTCCGCCCAGCGCCGCATAGCCGCCATACTCACTTCTGCCGACAAGGTGATAGCCGCCACGCAGAAGCTTATCGCCAAATACAAGCAGATGAAGCAGGGAATGATGGAAGAGCTTTTCAATGAACAATGTACAATTGACAATGTACAATGGAAGATGGTGAAGTTGGGGGAAGTAGGAGATTTTTATGTAGGCGGCGATGTTGATAGAAGTTGTTTCAGCCCATATCCAACAGTAGAATGTAGATTCCCAATTTACGCTAACGCGTTGGTAAATGAAGGGTTGTATGGTTATAGCAGTAAATATGAGTTTGATAAAGAAGCTGTTACAATTACAGGTAGAGGTGATGTTGGAAAAGTATTTTATAGAAAACCATATTTTACCACAATTATTCGATTGGTGACATTAATACCTACAGATTCTAATATAGATGTGAAGTTTTTGTCCTATGCAATGTCAAAGATAAATTTCATTATAGAATCCACGGGTGTTCCGCAATTAACTGCCCCACAGGCCAAAAAATATGAAGTTTCAGTTCCTTACAAAAACAACAAGCCTGACCTTCCCGCCCAGCGTCGCATCGCCGCCATACTCTCGGGCATAGATGCGAAGATAGCGGCGGAGGAAAAGGTGCTGGAGAAATATGAGAAGGTGAAGAAGGGGCTGATGGAGAGATTGTTAAATGAAGAATAAAGAATTGGATTTACAATAAAAACGAATGATATGGAATGGATATTTGATGGAATCGGTACAGCTGTTATCTCAGGCATTATAGGACTGATATTTGGAGGTATAAGCGGTTATTCTATTGCGATTAGAAAAACAAATAGAATGAAACAAAAAGCTGGCGATAATGCAAATCAAACTCAGATAGGTGAAATAAATTCTAATGGAAATGGATATACAGAAAGCAGGAGATAACTCAACTCAATTGCAAGCGGGTGTTATCAATGTTTTTAGCGGAATCACCGAGGCAAGAGCAAGAGAAATATACAAGGAAGAATTTGAGAAGGTAATAGAATTCACACAAGAAGCAAAACAAACAGCTATTAACAGAGTGTGCGAATTGGAGAATCGTGTTATTCCAAAATTATCACAAATAGATAAAGGATTGGATTTCTTTTCTAATCCCGATTTCCAATTTTTGTTGATCGATGCTCAAAAAGCAGCCGCAAGGTCAGAACGTCCTGTCGATTACGACTTACTATCGGAATTGTTGTTACATAGGGTGAAGAATGATTCTGACAGAGAAAAGAGATTAGGTATAAAAAAAGCCGTTGAAATTGTTGACAGCATTTCCGATGAAGCATTATTGGGGTTAACTGTATTTCATGCCGTCTCATGTTTTTCTCCAGAAAGTGGAGATTTGGATGCTGGATTAGACAGATTGGACAGCCTTTTTAACACACTATGTTATAGTGATCTCCCTGAAGGAAATCGTTGGATAGATCACCTTGATTTATTAGGCGCTATTCGGGTAAATCCTATAGGAAAGTTAATGCCTATGCTTGATTATTATTCCTCACAGTTAAATGGATATGTTTGTGTTGGTATTCTTAAAGGATCGGAGAACTATTTCAAAGCAATTGAATTACTCGCAAACATAGGTGTTTCAGAAGATATTCTCGTTGACAATGTTTTGAATCCAAACTATATCAGACTAAATTCCCCTCAGCAAAACTCATTTGAATCAATATATATAATAGCTCCAAACGTAATGGTCCCATTATCAACGAAGGAGAAAACAACCCTTAAAGATATTGTTTCATTATACAACAACGACCCACAACTCCTTCAAAATGTAAAAAATAGTTTTTCGGAAAAGTGGAAAATGAGAAAATCGCTTAATCAGTTAAATAATTGGTGGACGACAATCCCACATGCATTTACACTTACTCAGATGGGTACTGTTTTGGCTCATGCAAATGCCCAAAGATGTGACAACTCATTGCCACCATTGAATTAAGTGACTTGAGTTTTCAAATAAATAGAATTATGAGCTAATAAGCATCCGTTTCTCGAAAAGCTTCGGGAGATAAGAATAGAAAAATGCCATAGAACGATTCTTTGAAAAAGTGTATCTTTGCAGAAAAATGGATGGAGTCATGAAAGCACTACTAGATACGAACATTATCATTCACAGAGAAGCAAATAAGATTGTTTCTCAAGACATTGGCATTCTTTATCGTTGGTTGGATAGGGGTAAATATACCAAATGTGTTCATTCTGCAACGGTAGAGGAGGTGAAGAAGAATCCGAACAAGGAAACTGTTGACTTGTTTTTGGTGAAACTGGACAGTTATGAACTCATAGACATACCATCTCCTCTTAAAGATGAAGTGAAGGTCGTCTCAGACAAATATGATGTTACAGATAACGACAAGGTGGATACAACGCTTTTGAATGAAGTGTTTTCTGGACGTGTCGATATATTAATCACGGAAGACAAGAAGATACATGAGAAAGCTCAAGAGTTGGGAATTCAAGACAAGGTGTTCACTATTGAGTCTTTTCTTGAAAAAACATTTGCCGAGCATCCTGAACTTGTTGATTATAAAGTGTTAAATGTCCAGAAATTAAAATTCGGCAGAATAAATCTTGCAGATTCTTTCTTTGATAGCCTAAAGGAAGATTATGTGGGTTTTGACCAGTGGTTTCTAAAGAAATATGACGAGGAGGCCTACATAACTATCAATTCAAACAATGGGATGCTTCTTTCTTTTCTATACCTTAAAATAGAAGATGAGAATGAGAATTACTCAAACATAACCCCTGTTTTTCCACCTAAACGCAGGTTGAAAGTTGGCACATTTAAGGTGATAAGCAATGGTTTCCGCCTTGGCGAACGGTTTATGAAAATCATTTTCGACAATGCCTTGAAAAATCATGTTGATGAAATTTATGTGACAATTTATGATAAACGTCCAGAGCAGCGCAGACTTATTGAGCTGATGGAGCAATGGGGGTTTTATCTCTGGGGATATAAGAACGGAGAAAGAGTATATGTGAGAGATTTCTCTCCAAAGCACGATGTGCATAATTTGAAAGGATGTTTCCCATACATTTCAAAGAATAAAAACGCTTATATTGTTCCTATATATCCTGAGTATCATACAGAACTTCTTCCGGATTCTATATTAAACACCGAATCACCCGAAGAATTTATTGAAGATTTTCCCCATCGTAATTGCATTTGTAAAGTATATGTTTCCAGAGCGTTGGAGCCATATCCGGAAATTGGAGATATCTTAGTTTTTTATCGCACAGGAGGTTTATATAAAAGTGTCATTACAACAATAGGGGAAGTTCAAGAGATTAAATTTGATTTTCGTGATGAAGAGGATTTTATTCTCTATTGCCGCAAAAAAAGTGTTTATCCAGAACAAGAATTGCGCGAAATGTGGAGATATTCATATCGAAAGCCCTTTGTTGTTAGTTTTCTATATGCATATTCCTTCCCTCATCGTATTAACATGGAGAAACTCATTGACCTAAAAGTATTACTGGGGGTTAATGATGCGCCGAGAGGATTCAAACCAATTTCGAAAGAACAATTTGAAATAATATTAAAAGAAACAAAGAGCGATGAAAGTTTTATTGTCGATTAAGCCCGAATTCGTGGAAAAGATTTTGGACGGAACAAAAAAATATGAGTTCCGTAAATCTTTGTTCAAGAGAAAGGATGTCTCAACGGTGATTATTTATTCATCGTATCCTGTAAAAAAGGTAGTGGGAGAATTTCGCATCAAAAAAATTCTTTCCGAAGATGTTGATCTTTTGTGGAATATGACTGCTGAATCTGCGGGAATTTCGAAAAGTTTCTATGATTCGTATTTTCAACATAAAAAAATTGCTAATGCAATCGAAATAGGGAAGTTGGTTAAATATAAAGCTCCTAAAAAGTTGTCAGACTATAATATTATGTGTGCCCCGCAGTCTTTTTGCTATGTGAATTAAATGCTATTTGTAGTCACATATGGAAATGTCCAAAATATACAACTAAAATAATTGTACATTGTTCATTGTAAATTGTTAATTGACCATGTCCGAATACACCAACGTTGAGCACCCTTTTCTCGAAAAACTGCGCGAGATTAAGTGGCAAGTGATAGACAAAGGCAGCGGCGGCATTCCGCAAGACCCTGCCGAGAGTATGCGCACGTCGTTCAGCGAGGTAGTGCTGAAAGATGAGTTTTTCAAGAAGTTGGGCGAACTCAACCCGTGGATAACCGCGGAGCAAAAGGAATACTGCTACCGCAAAATCTCCGACATCGACAAACCGCTCACCGATGCCAACCGCGAGATTCACAACATGCTCATCGAAGGCATCCACCTGCTCACCAAAAACGAGCAGACGGGCGAAGAAAACCCAACAGCAAAAATCATAAACTTCGACAATTACAAGAAAAACTCTTTCATCGCCATCAACCAGTTTCGTGTCGATACCAACAACACCAAGCCCTTCATCATTCCTGACATTGTCTGCTTTGTCAACGGTCTGCCACTGGTGGTGATTGAGTGCAAGGACGAGAATGTTTCGGAACCGATGAGCGAGGCCTACGACCAGATAAAACGTTACGCCAACCAGCGCGTCATCGACGACCCTTTTGCCGACGGCATATCGGAGGGCTGCGAGCGGCTGTTCCATACCAACCTGTTCAGCGTCATCACCCGTGGTGTTGAGGCGCGTTGCGGCACCATCTCGGCCGATTTCGATTTTTATCTCAACTGGAAGGACATCTTTCCCGAAGAGTATGCCGAAGGCACCAACATCAATCCCGCCGAACGGCAGGAAATCCTTATCAAAGGTATGTTCAACCACGAAATCCTGATCGATATCTACCGCAACTTCACGCTGTTTATGCAGAAAGGCGACAACACTGTCAAAATCATCTGTCGCTACCAGCAATATCGTGCCGTTGGCAAGATGATTCGCAAGCTGCAGAGCGGCACCGACTGGCGTAGCCGAAGCGGCGTCATCTGGCACACGCAGGGCAGCGGCAAGTCGCTCACAATGGTGTTTCTGGTCAAGAAGATGCGCCGCATTGCCGACCTTCGCGACTACCGCATACTGATGGTGGTTGACCGCCACGACCTTGAAGACCAGTTGGCCGAAACCGCCGAATACACAGGCGAACTGCGCCACGATCCGCATACGAAGAAGGTTCAGAACATTGTGGAGAACCGTCAGGCGCTGGTGAAACTCGAAGGCGACACCGCCGACCTTAACTTGGTGATGATTCACAAGTTCGGCGAAAACAAGGAGTATTCGCTCGAATCGCTGATAAATGCTGGCATTGTGCCGCAATACGAGTCGTTCCCCGTCATCAACGAGAGCCCGAAGATTCTGGTGCTGATAGACGAGGCGCACCGCAGTCAGGGCGGCGAGATGGGCGACAACCTGTTCCAGGCCTTTCCAAATGCGGCACGCATCGGATTTACCGGCACACCGCTCATTACGCCGCGCCATAAGGCAACCACCTGCGAGCGCTTCGGTCAGCAGGCGGGAGTTTTCATCGATACATACAAGATGAACGATTCGGTGCGCGACAACGCCACTGTTGATATAAAATACATCGGTCGCAAAAGCGACGACAGCATACCGTTCAAAGACGAGTTCGATGCCGAATTTGAACGCACATTCGCCAACCGCTCGCAAGAGGAGCGCATTGAGATTCAGAAGCGTTACGGCACAATGATTGCCTACCTTGAAAGTGCCGACCGAGTGATGAAAAACGCCCGCGATATGCTTGCGCATTACGTTTCGGAAATCCTTCCAAACGGATTCAAAGCGCAAGTGGTGGCATCGTCAATTATGGCGGCAGTGCGTTACAAAATCGCTCTCGAAAGGTTGATTCCTGAATTCATTGCGGCAGAAGAACAGAAGTCGGACGACGTGCGCGACGATGTGATGCTGCAACGCCTGCGTATGCTGAAGGTGCGGGCTGTGGTGTCGAGTGCGGGCAACAACGAGGCCGCCATCATCCGCACTGCCCGAGTAGAAGCCGACACCGACGATGCCATCACCAACTTCAAAAAGGATTTCGATGCAGAGAATCCGCTTTCGGGCATTGGCATTCTTTGTGTTTGCGACCGCCTTCTGACGGGTTTCGATGCGCCAGTTGAGCAGGTGATGTATCTCGACAAAAACCTGTCGGAGCACAACCTGATGCAGGCCATTACGCGCGTAAACCGTACCAAGAAGCACAAAAAGCACGGCATTGTGGTCGATTACTTCGGCGTCACCAAAAACCTGCACAAGGCTCTGGGCATCTACAATGCCGACGATGAGAAAGCGGCAAAAGAGGATTTGGCTGAGTTTGAGACCTATTTTTCCGCCATCGAAAAGGAGATTCCCGAATTGGAGATGCGTTACAACAAAATTGTCCAGCGATTCGAGAACGAGGGCATTGCCGACATCAACGATTTTCTTGAGCAACGCACAAGCAAGGAGCGCGAAAAGGAACTTTGTGAAAAAATTGTGGAAGTGGCCGAAAGCATCAAATTCCGTTCGGAGTTGGATGCCCTGTTCCGTCTGTTCTTCGACATTTTCGATTTGCTGTTCAACGAACCTGAAACGCGCAGCCGCTATTATGTCCCCGCCAAACGAATGGCCTACATTGTGGCTCTCATACGTTGGCACTATAAAGATGAGACGCTCGATTTGAAATGGGCGAGCGAGAAAGTGCGCCGCCTGCTCGACAAATACCTGAAATCAGATGGTGTGCGCGAGACTGTTCCCGAAGTGGATATCTTGTCGGATGATTTCCCAAAGATTGTAAGCAATATGTACGGCAATCCGCAGACAGTGGCTTCGGCTATGGAGCATCAAATCCGCGACCGTATCATTATCAAATTGGGTGAAGGACGAAACACCGCACTTTATCAGAAGTTCAAAGACCGGATGGAAAACATTCTCACCACATACGCTGGCAACTGGTCGGAGATGATAAGCGAATTGGAGCGTCTGCGTCAGGAATTGGCGAATCCGAAACCTGCTGTGGTTTCGGAAGAAAAAGAACCATTCTATGACAAACTCTGCCAATGCGCAGGCTTTGATTTTGAGGAGCGCCACGACACTATCGTCACCGTTACCGACCAAGTGATGACGCTGATTTATACAGCGATGACCATTCCGAACATCTGGGCAAAACCAACCAATGTGAACGATTTGCGTGGTAAAATCGGTACGGCATTACGTTTCTCTGGCATTCAGCAACTGAAAGAGAACAGCGAATCCATTGTTACCGAGTTGATTAAGCTGGCAAAAAGCAACGAGAGCGTGCTGAGACAATTCATCATCAACAAAAATTAAAGTGACTTTTTGACCTTCTACTTCAAATTTTATCATAAAATCTGAAGTACAACTTCAAATTTTCACTCGAAAAATAATGTTTGTATTGTTTTTTCTTGTATCTTTGCATCCGAGAAAATATCTATTGGTATGTTAAACAGATTATTGTCACTCAACGATATAGAAAGCGACAGCCTGTTTTTATGGGGACCTCGCCAAACGGGTAAAAGCACCTTGTTGAAACAATTGTTTCCCAATGTCCCATATTACGACTTGCTTAAATCTGACGTTTATACAAAATATAAACTCAAACCTTCTTTGTTGAGAGACGAGTGTATGATGTTGGATGAAGGCTCTGTGGTGGTTATAGACGAGGTTCAGAAGATTCCCGCCTTGTTGGATGAAGTGCACTGGCTTATGACCAACAAAGACATTCGTTTCATACTTTGCGGTTCAAGTGCCAGAAAGTTGAGACGAACAAGTGCCAATATGCTTGGTGGAAGGGCTATCCGTAAAGTTCTGCATCCTTTGGTGAGTGCTGAAATTCCTGATTTTGACATAAATAAAGCAATAAACCATGGCTTGCTTCCACGGCATTATCTGATTGAAAACCCTCAAAAACGTCTGCAAGCATACATCGGAGATTATTTACAGCAGGAAATCATTGCAGAGGCTCTGGTTCGAAATCTTGATTCCTTCACTCGTTTCTTAGAAGTAGCGGCATTGAGTGACACCGAAATGGTTAATTACACCAAAATAGCCAGCGATTGCGGAGTGTCTTCCAAAACCATCAAGGAATATTTTACAATCCTTGAGGAGACACTGGTTGGTATGTTTATTCCTGCCTATACAAAAGTGATAAAACGCAAAGTGCAGCTGGCACCAAAGTTTTATTATTTTGATGTTGGTATAACCAACTATCTCTTGCATAGAGAAAAACTTCAGCATGGCACTGCGGAATACGGACATGCTTTTGAACATCTTATCATCCAAGAGTTGGTTGCTTATCTCGATTATTCCGAATCAAACAAAAAGCTGTCTTTTTGGCACACTTTAAATAATGCATACGAGGTGGATGCCGTGATAGGCGACGCTGAGGTTGCCATCGAGATAAAGTCTTCCGAAAGAATTGCTTCTTCACATCTGAAAGGATTAAAGGCATTTAAAGAAGAACATCCACAATGTAAACTTGTGGTCGTTTCATTGGAAGAAACGCCAAGATTGTTTAATGATGTTGAAGTGTGGCCTGCAAAAGAATTTCTGTCAAGATTATGGGCTGGTAAGATTATCAGTCCAAAATAATCAATGCTTTCGTATGAAGATTGGGGACTTGGAAATAGAAATTAAACGTTCAAAGCGGAGAAAAACCATCACGGTCAACATTGAGCGTGATGGCAGTGTGAACGCGGTGGCGCCAACCGACTGCGATGATGAGACTGTCCGCAAGGAACTCGAAGCCCGCGAATATCTGATTTGTAAGCATGTGGCTCACCGTAAGGCAGTAAACAAGGCGTACATCAACCGTAATTTTGTCAACGGACAGGCATTCCTGTTTATGGGGAAATCGTATAATTTGTTCATTTCCGAGACGGCCAAAAAGTCCTTGGAGATTGTTGACGACAAATTTGTGCTGAAAGGATCTTGTTTACCTAAAGCCAAAGAAACGTTCATCAAGTTTTACAAAAAGCAAGGCCTGCCTTACTTGCAGGAGCGAATTGCCCATTTTTCAGAATTAGTCGGCCGCACACCCACTTCTATCCGTCTCATTGAATTGGGTGGGCATTGGGCATCGTGTACCCCGCAACACACCATCAATTTTCATTGGAAATGCATCATGGCAAAACCTGAAATCATTGATTACCTGATAGTCCATGAACTTACTCATTTAAAATATCCGCAGCATACTCGTCAATTCTGGGATTCTGTTTTCTCTGTCATGCCCAACTACAAAGAGTATGAGAATTGGCTGCACGATTATGGTGTGACGTTGAGTTTGGAATAAACTCCCATTTAACACAATCAGACATCCTGAAACATCCTACGACGGCTACCTCGTCTATCAAGGCGGCGTGCCGGAGGTGGAGGAGTTCGTGAAGAAGGTGAGAAAGTAGCGATTTGCGATTTACGATTTACGATTTACGATTTGCGAATCGATGAAAAAGAGGCGTGGCGGAAGCTGCGCCTCTTTTTCATTTAGAAATTAACACTCTTGTTTATAACTATTGATAAGTCATTTTGGCTTGCACTGTTATTTTTTTTTACTTTTGCATAATCTTTTGTGAAATTAGTAAAAAAATTATAATTATGAAAAGACATCTACTTTTATTTGTAATGGCCGTGCTATTCCTTCTGCCGGTCGCGCTCAAGGCGCAAGACATCGTGGAAATCAGCAACGGCAACCATAATCTTTTTAATAGTGCATTGCCGACATACACCGCGGCAAACTATTCCCTGTCGGAGCAGATCTACACGGCAGCGGAAATTGGCCGGGCGGGGACTATCTACAGTATCACGTTCAAAGGCTCGTGGTATTCTGCGACCCGCAATGTTGATATATATATGGTGCACACCAACAAGACCTCCTTTCAAAATTCCAAAGACTGGGAGCCTGTCACTACCGCCGATCGTGTGTACAGCGGGATTTTCGCTTTTCCGGGGTATGAAGTCACGATAGACCTTCAAGTTCCGTTCCAGTACAACGGTACCGACAACCTAGTGCTTGTGGTGGACGACAATACTGGAAGTCCTGCCAGTAATACCGGAAATACTTTCGGTCCGATGTTAAATATCGAAAGTTTCTTCTCCTACTCGTACCCACAAGTCCTTCAAATTTATGGTAACAACGTGGACTATGACCCGACTTCTCGAATATATTCTTTGAGCCTCACAGGTAACTTAAACTATTACAAAAACCAAGTTTGGTTAGGCTTTACGTCAACGTGTCCACCGCCCACCAACCCTACCGACTCCATTATCAGCCAGACTTCCGCCTTGCTGAGTTGGACCGAAAGCGGTAGCGCCACCCAATGGCAGGTCTGCGTCAACGGCGACGAGACCAACCCGATCACTGTCACCACGAACTCCTATACCCTGAACGGGCTCACTCCCGGAACAGACTATCCGGTCAAGGTCCGTTCCATCTGCGGCGCCAATGACACCAGTCAGTGGTGCAATGAGGTGATCGTCAACACTGTGCCAAGCTACCCCGACCTTGTGGAAATCGGTTTCTGCACAGGTACTAGTCACGGCCTTCTTCCGAGCGGCTCCGATACCAAATACTCCCTGTCGGAGCAAATCTATACGGCAGCGGAAATCGGCCGGCCGGGCACCATCTCCGGCATCTCCTTCTTCAATAACGGCGATACCAAAACTCGCACCCTCGACATCTATCTCGCCCATACCACAAAGTCGTCATTCCTCAGCTATGATGACTGGGTTTCGGTTACCGCCTCCGACTGGGTGTTCAGCGACAACGTGGTGATGAAGGCTGGAGAATGGACATCCATCGAATTCGATGTTCCTTTCCAATACAACGGCACGGACAACCTCCTGCTCGTTGTGGACGACAACACCAATTACGAGTCAAGCGGTATGGACTGTTTTACTTCCCCCACCACGGAGTACCAAGCCCTCTCTCTTATAGGCTCGGTCAATTTCGACCCATCTTCACCAAACGGACACGGCGGCAGTCTATGGGACTTTAAAAATTGCATCCAATTGAACTTCGGCACAGTTTGTCCGAAGCCCAAGCATCTCACTGCCTCCACCAACCATAATGAAGTTACCCTGACCTGGACTAGCAGTGCCCCAAATTTCAACGTCGAGTACAAGAAAACCACCGACACGCTATGGCAACAGACCAGCACATCGGGCAACACCATCACCCTCAGCGGGTTGGGCAATGCAAATTACGAGGCGCGAGTGAAGGCTGTCTGCGACCCCGGTGTTTCCGAGAGTGTGTGGGACACCGTCACATTCTCTATTTTTGACATCCAATCCAACGCCAACTGGTATGCCTACGTCCAATCAAGTATGGACAAGCCAGAATGGGAGCGAAAATTCATCAGTTTCTCCATCCAGAATCTTAACACGGCGGACACCGCATCGGAGACCCTCTACGACTATCCCGTCGCACTCACATACGCCAACGGATACGTGTGGGGCTGTTTCTACGACTATAACAGTTCCTATATCAATCTTTACCGGGCACAACTCCACAACGACACCAAGACCATCGGCAATTTTGCAACCGTAAAGGAGAACTTTGAGAACGATTACATACCCAGTATGGCCTACAATCCTGTTGATGGCAAAATATACTACTTGAGGGGTGATTACAAACTCTTCGGTTTCGACCCGTCAAATCCGGAGGTGGTCACGGAAATCGGCAACTACACCCAGGATTTCGAAAAAATCACCATCAACGGTTCAGGCGAGGCCTTCTGCTTTGACTCCTACACAGAAGATCTATACCGTATCAGTCTGACTGACGCCACCACCACCCTTGTGGGGAACACACCTGATATCTTGAACATCGCTTTCGACCAAGCCACTAACGAGTTTTTCTGCACCAAATACGCCAATACCGGCGAAATGCTTTATTGGGTGGATACCGCCACAGCGCAAACAATGGAAATCGGCTTTATTGGCGATGACACCACGGCGATGTTCCACGCGATGTTTATGGTCGGCAGCACGGCAAACATTTGTTACGCACCTGAAAACCTCACCATCTCCTCCATCGGAATGCACGGTGCAACGCTCCACTGGGATGCCGACAGCAATGCCAGCAATTGGGTTGTGGAATACGCCACCGCTCCTGACTTCAGCGGCGCCACTTCTGTAAATGTCAGCACAAACAGCTGCCAGCTCTCCGGTCTGAATTCCGAGACCTTATACTATGTACGGGTAAAAGTGGTCTGCAGCTCCAACAGCGAAAGTAACTGGACCAAAGGCAGCTTCCATACCGAGATCTGTCCTACCGCCGACCAATGTGCCATCACCTACAAGTTGGGAGACACCTACGGAGACGGCTGGAACGGCTGTGCCATCAACGTGGTGGATGTCGCCACCGACATCATCATCGGCACATTGACTATGACTGCAAATGATGGGGACACCCTCTTGGGTACTCTGCCCGTGTGCGACGGCCGCGCAATCCGTTTCGAATGGGTGAAGGGCTACTATGCAGACGAGACATCTTACACGATTTTCTCCGCCTTAGGTGACACGCTTTTCAGCGGCAGCGACACTATGAGCGCACCTGTCACTTACACGGTTAGCTGCCCTGCCAACCCCAACATCGTGAAAATCGGCACTTGCACTGGAGGCGGCGACTACCTGCCGAGCAACTCAGGTTCCAATTACTCCTTCTCCCAACAAATCTATACGGCGTCGGAAATCAACCGGACCGGCACCATTTCCGGCATCTCCTTCTACAATACGGGTACAACGCAAAGCCGCAACTTCGATATGTACCTCATACACACGAACAAGTCTGAATTCGACCACAACCTCGACTGGGTATCCGTGACCCCCGCCGACCTTGTCTTCAGCGGTCCTATTGAGATGGCCGCCGGCGCCTGGACCGAGATTGCGCTCGATGTCCCGTTCGCCTATAATGGCACCGACAACCTCCTGCTCGTTATGAATGACAAAACGGGCAACAGCGCAGCCGGTATGAGCTGCTACACTTTCCAAACTTCAGCAATAGAAGCCATATACGGCTACCGGGATGGTTCCAGTTACGACCCGATGTTCCCGCACAATATCTTAGGCGACTACAATTCCGAGAAGAACTGTGTCCGTCTGAACTTTGGCACAAACTGCACGAAACCCGCCAATCTGACTGTTTCCGAAAATGGAATGAACCAAGCGAAGATCGTCTGGGACAACAGTAACAACGCCAATACCTGGATTGTGGAATACAGCACTGCAGCTGACTTCTCCGGATCCACTACCACGACCGTCACCACAAACAGTTGCATTCTCACCGGACTCACTCCCGAGACCGAATACCACGTGCGGGTGAAAGCCGACTGCGGTACAGACGGCGAAAGCTATTGGAACGTCATCAGCTTCATCACCAATTCCTGCCCGATTGAAAACCAGTGCGAAATCACCTACAAGTTAGGAGACTCATACGGTGACGGCTGGACCGGCAACGCCATCAACGTGGTGGATGTCACCAGCAATATAGTTCTGGACACCTGGACTATCCAATACGGGGACTCCGCCTCCGGCTCTCTCTTCGCGTGCAACGGCCGCGAAATCAGGTTCGAATGGGTGAATGGTTACGACGCCAACGAAGCCTCCTACAGCGTATTCGATGCCAACGGAATACAGATTCTCAATGGTGTGGGGGCTTTCCTCACCCCCGTCACATATATGGTGAACTGCGCCAGCAGTCCCTGCCCCACCCCCGGCAACATTGCCGTCTCCAACTATAGCGGAGGAACGGCCACTGTAAGCTGGACGGAGAACGGCAGCGCCACCGCTTGGCAACTCTGCCTTGACGGCGACGAGGCCAACCCCATCAATGTCACCGAAAATCCCTACACATTATCGGGACTTGACTCCACTGTTTTCCACAACGTAAAGGTGCGTGCCAACTGTGGCAACGACTACAGTTTCTGGAGCACTCCCGCCTCTTTCGCCCAAGTCCAATCCACTGGCAATTGGTACGCACACGTACAATCTTGTCCTAACAACACCGATTTACGGAATAAATTTGTCAGTTTCTCGGCACAAGATCCCGCCAATGCGTCAGCAGCCTCAAACGTTATCCCGAATGTATTGGCTGCCACTTACGCCAACGGCGAAGTATGGTTCTTCGACGAGGACAACACCAACCTATACAAAGCCCCGCTTGACAACAACACCAAGACAATGGGTGCTTATGAGACGGTGGCAACCAATTTTGATGGCAACAACAATATCGCCTCTATGTCATACAATCCTGTTGACGGACGTATCTACTATATTCTTTATACCCCCAGCCAAATTGTGAAATTGAAGAGTTTTGCCCCGTCAAGTATCAACGATGTCACAGAGATTGGCACATTCAACAACTACGCGTTTTCTATTGCCATAGATAACAATGGCAACGCCTATTGTACGGATGTGATGACCGGAAATCTCTGCCAGGTGAACCTCACCGACGCTACCATCACTCCTGTTGGAAATCTGGGATTTGCCACCACTATGCCTATCATCGCCTTCGATATGAATACTGGCGAACTGCTTATGGGACAGATGACTTCTTCCAGTGACAACGGATTATACCTGGTCAATCCCGCCACCGCCGAGAAACAGCTTGTCGGCCACATCGGCGGAGGCTCCGGCGCCACCATCTCCAGTCTGTTTATGGTCAGCGGAAGTGCCCCGGTTGTGGCTTGTCCCGCGCCCACGAACTTGACCGCGAGCAACATCACCGATGAGAATGCCACGTTAACGTGGACCGAGAGCGGCAGCGCCACCGAATGGCAGGTCTGCATCGACGGCGACGAGACCAACCCCATCAATGTCAACACCAACCCCTATACTTTGAGCGGGCTCAATGCCGAGACGCCCTACACGGTCAAGATCCGCGCCAATTGCGGCACTGACGGCACCAGCGACTGGAGCAGCGTGATAAGCTTCACTACCGAGCCTATGGTCATCCCGCCATTCTTCTACATCACGGGCGAGGATAGCATCTGTCCGAACCAGACCACCAACCTGACCGTCCATAACAATTTGGGCAATCATTATTTGTGGAGCAACGGCGAGACAACTGCCACCATCACCGTCCCCGTTGGCAACTACTCCGTAACCGTCACCAACGACAACGGCGTGGAAGTGGCCTACGGAAGTTTCAACGTGATGGCGAAGATGAGTTACAATATCACGGTCAGCGAGGCCGTGTGCGCCTCCCAACTGCCTTACGTTTGGAACGGCGACCCCTACAATGCCTCCGGCAGCTATTCCAAGACCTTCACCGCGGCCAATGGCTGTGACTCCACGGTCACATTAGTCCTGACGGTCAACAACCCGGCACACACGGCTTACACCGTCACTGCTTACGACACCTACACGTGGGCGAACGGCAACGGCCGGATATACACCACCAGCGGCGACTATCAGTACAGTCATCTCGACAACAACGGCTGCACGCAGGTTGACACCTTGCATCTGACGGTGTTCTACTCCTCCTCGAATGAATTTGCAGTCACCGCCTGCGAATCTTACGAGTGGGACGGCGTCGTATATACGGCATCCGGCGACTACCCGCGTCAATATCAAGACATCCACGGTGCGGACTCTCTTGTGACCTTGCATCTGACCATCTACCACGGCACACACAATGCCGTGACCGAGACCGCTTGCGAAAGCTTCACCTGGACGAACGGCAACGGACAGACCTACACCGCCTCGGGCACTTACACCCACGACTACACCAACGCCGACGGCTGCGCCAGCGTGGACACCCTGCATCTCACCATCTACCACGGCACGCACAACGCCGTGACCGAGACCGCCTGCGA
>ERZ842401.32-NODE-32-length-156720-cov-13.641560_pt1 | contig 156720 bp, 168 predicted proteins | sample MGYA00521270_ERZ842401 | MGnify/ENA primary metagenome ERZ842401 (study PRJEB31892, sample SAMEA3878208) | bioreactor metagenome | biome: Moose rumen | place: Sweden | collected 2011-10 | study: EMG produced TPA metagenomics assembly of the PRJEB12797 data set... | reverse complement strand
ATGGAGCAGTACTCAAGAGGCTGAAGAGGCGCCCCTGCTAAGGGTGTAGGTCGGGTAACTGGCGCGAGAGTTCAAATCTCTCCTGCTCCGCCACGTAATAATTAAAGTCCTTATGGACTTTTTTCTTTTGGTTAAAATGTAAAGTAATTATGAGGAATGTTTGCATTATCTTTCTTTTTATGGTAGGGTATAACACGTTTAATATAAACAGAAAGGAAAGGTGATACACATGAAAATAATCATAAGAAATGAACAAGGTATAGCAAGTTGTTATGTTCAATTAAGAGATATCGAATATTTAGGAGAAAGACATCATTCTCAATTTTTCTTAAATTATGCAGTTAGAGAACGTAATAAAGGTAAAAAGGCAGATGATTTTATTAAAATCGATAATAGAATTGCTAAGATAATAGATGAATATCCATATATCGTTGATTTTTCTGATATGTCTAAGCTTGATATTGGATCATTATCTAGAATGATAGTTTTGTCTCAAAGTTTTTTGCCAGATGCTAAGACTAAGGCAGATGAAGAACACAAAGTAGAAGATTTAGTTGATCTTATTAGTTTTAAAAGAGGTATGTTAACATACCCGATACCAGTTTTTTTAGATGAAAAACAATTATTTTACGATGGAGAGGTTATTTTTGGTAGTACCACTTTTCCAGAATATTATATGTTAAGAACTGATAATAGAGAGATCAATTTAAGTGAATATTTATCTAGTAATGCTCAAAGATTATTTGAAGAAATACAACCAGGTAATGAAATGGCATCATATGAGGAATTTAGAGTAGATAATGATTTACTTGTTCATTTTAAAACTAAGAAAAAATTATTTTCTAAATTAAGAAAAGGAATAACTAAATAGTTATTCCTTTTTTATGATAATGTAACTTTTGATAGGGCATTAATAAATTCTCTCATAATAGTTAAGTAGTTATCTCCATTAGTTCTTTCAGCATCTGTTAATGTAGATAGAGTATTTATTTCTACTAATTCAGCTCCATAGTTATCAACTAGGTCTTTAACACTATCTGATACATTTTTTTTATCTTTAACGAAGATATATTTATATGTTTTATTTTTAAATCTATTTTTAATAGTAGATGTAATGTTGTTTTCATTACTAATATTTACTACGTTAAAACCATATTTACTTAAGAAACCAAATGAATCGTAAGCAATTACAATAGTATTTTTATTTTTCTTTTCAGCAGTTTTAGCAATACTTCTAATCTCTGCATCAAGTGATGATAAATCCTCTTCTAAAAGACTATAATTATTTTCAATTTTTTCAGCAGCATATTTAGAACTACTTAGTTCTTGAAGATTTGTTTTTATGGTATTAGCTAACATTAAGTAGTTGCTAGGATTTAACCATAATTCTTCAATACCATATGTATATTTAAGACTATAAGATGCATCTATTAATTGAATTCTTTTATTTTTATTTATTAATGTTTTAGCTATTTCTTTTTCATTACCTAATCCCGTATAAATAAATAGGTTAGTGGAATTAGCATAGTCTTTAATTTGTTTATCAGTTAATTCGTATTCATCAATATCTGTTCCATTTGGATAAATACTTTCTAAGTTATTAGTATCATATAGTCTTGTTACTAAGTATTCTATTGGGTATACAGTAGTTGTTATATTCGATCCTTCTAGATTATCATTTTCTAAGCATCCTGTTGTAAAGAATAAACTTAGTATTGTTATCATTGTTATTAATATTATCTTTTTTTTCATATTATCGCCTTACCTTTAATCAAATTAATTTTACTATAAAATGATGTCTTTGTAAAATGGGATTTAATATTTTTTTATTTTGTGATACTATTATAATAGGTGGTAGTATGAAGATATTGAGAAATGAAGAAAAGCTTCGATTTATAACTATTTCTGCTGTATGTTTAATAGCTATTGTAGTAAGTTTATTGACATATGGAGAAAATAATAATGTTAAAGATTTAGATAGTTCTAAATTAATAGGTGGAGACAGTTCTATAGCTGGTAAAGTTAAAGAATATTACAATTATTATGGCTTAATTGATTTTGATACTTTGCTTGAGTGGAAGATAGAAAAGACTACTAAGATTAAAGATAATTTATATGTTTTAGAAGGTTATTATGTTTGTAGTGATTTAGCACCTGGTTGTGTATATCAAGAAAGTTATGGAGCTAGAAGAAAAGATGATAGTTATCAATATGTAATATATGTTACTACCGATGATGATAATGAAATTGTTAGATTATCTAGTATATCTAGAGAAGAATCTAAGTTAAAGAATATGATTTATGATTATTTTGAAAACTCTAACTTAGTAGATTATACTGATACTATTAAATGGAATATTACTAACGAAAAATTAATTACAAATTCTAATTATAAAGTATATGAATTTAATGGTGTTTATGATTGTATAAGTGATAAAGACGATTGTATTAAGTTACAAGATAATAATAAAAAATTTGTTAATGGTTATGAGTTTAAGATATATGGTACTTTTGTAGAAAAAGATAATACATTGGAATTAGTAGGTATATCTAAGACTATATAATGAATAATAAAATCCTTGAAAAAAGGATTTTTTATTTAAATAATGTTTTTTATTTGTTATAATTAGTAAGGTGGTAAGTATGGATTTTTTAGATAAATTCGGAATAAATATTAAAAACAAAGAATTATTATTAACAGCATTAACACATTCTTCATATTCTAATGAGCATAATGTAGATAATTATGAGAGATTAGAATTCCTAGGAGATGCTGTCCTTCAGATATTAATGAGTGAATACTTATATAATATGAAAGATTTATCTGAAGGTGAAATGAGTAAGACAAGAGCATCTTATGTTTGTGAAAGTGCGTGTTTAAAATATGAGGAATGTATTAATTATCGTCCTTATATTAGAGTTGGCCATGGTCAAGTAGGAAATGTTAGTGATACTATTGTTGCTGATATTTTTGAAAGTATTATGGGATGTATCTATTTAGATCAAGGAATGGATGCTGCTAGAAGTTTGTTTACTCAAGTAGTTATTCCTAGTGTTGAAAGTCATAGTATTTTCTTAGGAGATTATAAGAGTAAATTACAAGAGCTAGTACAAACTGAAAAGAAATCTTTAGAATATGTATTAGTTAATGAATCTGGACCTGCTCATGATAAAGTATTTGAAGTTGAAGTAAAGATTGATGATATTATTTATGGTAGAGGTGTAGGTAAATCTAAAAAGGAAGCTGAACAAAAAGCAGCTATGGATGCGTATAGTAAACAAGCTAGTTTATAGGTGATGTATTATGTATTTGAAAGGAATAAGGGCAATAGGTTTTAAGTCTTTTGCTGACAAGGTAGAACTGGATATTAATAAAGGTATTACAGGGATAGTAGGACCTAATGGTAGTGGTAAAAGTAATGTTGTAGATGCCGTTAGATGGGTATTAGGCGAACAATCTATTAAAACACTACGTGGTGATTCATCAATGACTGATGTTATTTTTGCTGGGTCTAAAACACGTAATGCTCAAACTAGAGCTAGTGTAAGTCTAATATTTGATAATACTGATCATTATTTAAATAGTGAGTTTAATGAAATTGAAATCAAAAGAGTTGTTTATAAAACAGGAGAAAATGAATATTATATAAATAATACTAAGGTAAGACTTAAGGATATAACTGATTTATTCTTAGATAGTGGTGCTGGTAAAGAATCATTTAATATTATTGGTCAAGGAGAAATAGCTAATATTATTAGTAGTAAACCAGATGAGAGAAGAGTTATCTTTGAAGAAGCTGCTGGAGTTTTAAAATATAAAAAACGTAAAGAAGAGTCTTTTAGAAAACTAGATAGAACTAATGAGAACTTAGAAAGAGTTAATATGTTAATAGATGAATTATTAGTTACATTAACTCCTTTAAAAGAACAAAGTGAAAAAGCTAGAGTTTATTTAGATTATAAGAAAGATTTAGAAAATATAGAAATTGCTTTAATTGCTAATGATATTACGGCATTAAATGAAGAATATAATGTATCTAAAGAAAAAATAGATACTTTAAATAAAGAGTTAGAAAAATTAAGTTTATCTAATTCAACAGATACTTCTAAATTAGAAGAATTAAAGTTAGAAAATTTAAAACTTGATAGTGCTATTGAAGAGAAGAATAGTATTATTTATTCTCTAACTCAAGAAATAGCAGACTTAGAGAGTAAAAAACAAATAACTGTTGAAAGACAAAAATATGAAGTATCAAGTGATAGATTACAAGATAATATTGTTAGTTTAAAAGAAGAGTTACATAATTTAACTTTAACTATTGATTCTGAAACTCAAGAGTTGGAAAGTTTAAAGAAAGAATTAGAAACTAAACAATTAAAAGGTATGGAATTAATTAAAGTTAGTGAAGAAAATAAAAAGAAACAAAATGAATTAAATAACAATATAAGTTTAATAAATAAAGAATTAATGAATCTAAATAATAAATTAGATATTTTAAATGATAATATGAATAATGATACTAAGTTACCATATAGTGTTAGAAATGTCTTAAATAATATTAGATTAAAAGGAATACATGGCGTATTAGGTAAATTAATAGATATACCTGAAAAATATGTAGTTGCTATTGAGACATCTTTAGGTGCTAATAGCAGTGTAATAGTTGTTGAAAATGAAAAGAGTGCTAAAGCAGCTATTGAGTACTTAAAAGAGAATAAACTAGGTAGAGCAACATTCTTTCCATTATCTGTTATTAAAGCTAGAAATGTCTTCTATGAAGATTTAAATAAAGTTAAAGATGTAGATGGCTTTATAGGAACAGCTGATACATTAGTTAAATATGATGATGTTTATAAAAATATTGTTATGAATCAATTAGGTAATGTTATTGTAGTAGATAATATAGATACTATGAATAAGGTTGCTAAATTAACTGATTATAAATATAAAGTTGTTACTTTAGATGGTGAAGTTCAATACTCAGGTGGAGCTATTAATGGTGGTAGTGTTAAAACTGGTAATAGTTTATTAAATGAGAAATATGAAATTGAAAACTTAAAGAATGAAATTAAGAGTAAAAATGAAAAACTTCAAAAATATGAAGAAGAATTAAAAGAATTAACTACTACTATGGATAAAGTTTCTAATGATTTAGAAACTAATCAAAGAGATGTAGTTATTATGACTGAAACATATAATGTTAAGAGTAGTAATTTAGAGAATCTACAAAATACATATGATAATAAGAATAATGAATTATCAGGTAATGAGAATATGGTAGAAAATACTTTAGATAAAGAATTAGAAAAAATACTTGATGATTATTATTTTAAAGTAGGTTTAAAAAATACAGCTGAAAAAGAATTAAATGAATTTAAAAAGAAGAAATCTGATCTATCTTTAGATATTGCTGAGTTAGAAAAGAAATATCGTGAAATGAATAGCCAAATGACTAATAAACAAAACGAATTAAAGTTAGAAGAAGTTAAAATTGGTAAGATGGATGTAAGATTAGATAACTTACTTTTAACACTTAGTGATAATTATAGTATGACTTATGAAAGAGCTAAAGAGAATTACGAATTAGATATTGATACTAATACAGCTAGAATAACAGTTAATAATCTTCGTAATAAGATTAAATCTTTAGGTGAAGTTAATACTGGAAGTATTGCTGAATATGAAAGATTAAATGAAAGATATACATTCTTATCTAATCAAAGGGATGATTTAGAAGTAAGTGTAACAGGTTTAATGAAAGTTATTGAAGAAATGGATGAAATAATGAAAGTTAAATTTGTAGAAACATTTGAAAAGATTAAGAATGAGTTTAAAGTAGTATTCCAAAAATTATTTAAAGGTGGAGAGGGTATTTTAGAATTAACTAATCCTGATGATATATTAGGTACTGGTATTGAAATTAGTGCTATTCCTCCAGGAAAGAAATTAAATTCTATTTCCGTATTATCTGGTGGTGAAAAGACATTAACTGCAATTGCTTTGTTATTTGCCATATTAAATGTTAAACCAGTTCCATTTGTAATACTAGATGAAGTAGAAGCAGCACTAGATGAATCTAATGTAGATGCTTTTGGTAAATACTTATCATCTAGTAAAGATAAAAGTCAATTTGTATTAATTACCCATAAAAAGAGAACAATGGAATATGCCGATGCTTTATATGGTATTACTATGCAAGAGTCAGGGGTTTCAAAATTGGTTTCAGTTAAGCTAGAGGGATGATGCAATGTTAAAGAATTTTAAACTAGAAAACGATATTGGAATTGAAATTAAATATACTGTATTAGGTATTACAGAAGTTGATGGTCGTAAGATGGTTGTTTATACAGATTATTTTCCTTCTGATAATGAACTAGGTATAAGACTAATTGCTGGTGAGTTAATTAGTGAAAATCCTTTAGAAATAAAAAAATTAAGAAAATCTGAACAAAAAGATATAATTGAAGATTTTAAAATTGAATTTATTAGTTCAGGATCTAAATTAAGAAAAAAGTCTACATAATTTATGTAGATTTTTATTTTGCTTAGATAATAATTGTTTAATATGTACTTAAATTATTTTTTTGATATTATTTATTTCTTTAAAAAGAATAAATGGTAGTTTTACTTATAAATAATAATATGGTATTTAATTATCGACATTATGTGACAGAGAAGATATCTATTATATAAATGGTGATAATATGAAAAAGAAATTACTAGTTATCTTATTAGCTATAATAGTGGGTTTTTCTTTTTCATATATTATGTATTTAAGACCTAAAAAAGAAAATATAGTTTGGGTGGATGCTAAAGCTTTTCAAGTAGGTGTATTTTCTGGCTACGATAATGCTTTAAAATGTGCAGAAAGGAATAATGGTATTGTAGTAGAAGATAATAATATGTATAGAGTATATATTTCTATATTAAGTAATGAAGAAGCTATTAAGTATCTATCTAATTACTATGATAGTAATGATATAAATTATTATATAAAGGATATTAAAGTAAATAGATTATTTATATGGAAAATTAAAAAATATGAAGAAGATATCATAAAACATGATGATGCAATATACTCAGAAACTAATATTAATATCTTAAAAGAATACCAAGAGTATAAATGAGTTATTTAATAAGAGAATTACCAAATGATGAAAGACCAAGAGAAAGATTTATTAATTATGGTGTAGAAGCTTTAAGTAATGAAGAATTACTAAGTATATTAATTAGAACTGGTACTAAGAATAAATCTGTTAAAGATGTGAGTATGGAATTATTAAGAGAAGTATCTATAAATGATTTTGCTAATATTAATTATAATTATTTAAAAAATATAAAAGGAATTGGTTCAGTAAAAGCTATTACAATAATGTGTGCTATTGAGTTTGGGAAAAGAGTATATAGTTTTAAAAACTTAATATATAAAATTAATAATAGTGATGATTTATTTTTATATGTTAAAGATGAGATGGCCAATAAACTACAAGAAAGATTTATGGCCGTATTTTTAAATAATAAAGCTTATGTAATTGATCATAAAATAATATTTATGGGAACAGTTAATTATAGTTTAGTAATAGCTAGAGACGTCTTTAGAGAAGCTGTTAAAAGTAATGCTACATCTATGCTACTTGTTCATAATCATCCTGGTGGTGGTTTAGAACCTAGTTATGATGATATAGAAATTACGAGAAATTTTATTGAAATAGGTAAATTATTAGAGATACCTGTTATGGAACACATAATTGTGGGGAATAATAATTATTATAGTTTTAGAAATAATATGGGTGATCTCTTTGAAAAAAATAAACATTATTAAGACATTTGTTGTATTACTTATTATTGTACTAATATATGGATTAGGTTATATATATGATGTTAAATATAATAATAAAGATATTATAGATAATAGAACTTTAATAGAAGAAAATAGAGCATTAAGAAATGAATTAAGTAGTATTAAAGAAATAGGTAATGAACATATAGTAACTAGAGTAATATATCGTGATATATATAATTTCTATAAAGATATTATTATTGATAATAAAGATAATTTAATTGAAGAAGGAGATTTAGTAATTAATAAAGAAGGCTTAATAGGAGTAGTAGATAAAGTAATGGCTGATAAAGCTTCTTTTAAATTAATTGATAGAAATTATCATGTATCAGTTAAAGTAAATGATACATATGGAGATTTATATAATGGATATGTTGAATTACTTAATAAATATGAAAATATAAAAATAGGAGACGAAGTATTTACTTCCGGAATCGGTTATTTAAAAGGAGATATCTATGTAGGTAAAGTATCAGAACTAATATATGAAAAGAATACCTCGGGTGTAAAATTAAAAATAAAGTTAGCAGATAATAAAAATATTAATTATGTAGGAATTATTAGTAATAAATGATATATTTTATTATTGATTTAGTTATTTATATTTTTACACCTTTTAAAAGTTATTTGATATTGAAAAATATTAGATTTAAATATATGGATTTTTTAGTATTAGTAATTCTTTTGTTTAATAAATATTTCTTAATTAATATAATTATATATTTAATAGAATTAATGGTTATTAAAGTTATAAAATTTGATTAACATCATATTCTTTAATAGGTGATATGATGATTAATAGTAAATTTTATCGTAAGAAGAAGAGTAAAGTAGGACTATATATAAATAATATTTTAATATGTATTATTATATTACTATCTAGTTTAATAGTATGTAACTATAGTAGTAATGTAAGAAGTTTTTATCAAAATAATATATTAAATAAAAATATTAGTTTTAATGATTTTAAAAAGTTATATAACAAGATTAAAAGTGATGGAAAAGAAGAATTATTAGTTAGTAATAATACACCTCTTAATCTTGTAGAAAAAAGAGGAGATTCTTATATAGTTAATTATGAATCTGAACCAGTTTATTATCTAAAACCAGGTATTATAGTTTATATTGGAGAAAAAGATGACTTAGGTAATACGGTTATTGTTCAAGGAAATGACGGAGTTGATATATGGTATAGTAATGTAACTGATTTATCTAATAGTTTATATGACTATGTTAAAAGTAGTGATATATTAGGTAATGCTAAAGATGGTAAATTAGTTTTAACATTAGATAAAAATGGTACATATCTAGATTATGAAGAATATATGGAAAATTGATTTTAGTACATATATTTTTATTTTACTTTTATTATTATCTGGTTTAATTAAAGATTTAATAGTAGTTAGTATTATTGTATTAGTTCATGAATTAGGTCATATCTTTTTCTTTAAATTATTTAAATATAAAATAATTAAAATAACTATATATCCGTTTGGAGGAATTATCTTAGTAAGTAAAAAGATACATGAACGAATTTATAAAGAAATACTATCTAGTAGTGGTGGTATTTTATTTCAGTTAATTTTGTTATTAATAATTAATTGTCTTTATAAAGTAGGGTATGTTAGTAATTACTTTTATACTTTATTTATTACATATAATAAATATATTCTTTTATTTAATATAATCCCTTTAATACCACTTGATGGTAGTAAGATATTATTAAGTATTTTTACAATGTTTTTTTCTTATAGAACTAGTTATATTCTTATGATTATTAGTGGTTTTATTAGTTATATAGTATTTCTTATATATAATTACTTAAATAATTCGTATGATTTAGTTATATATGTATTCTTGTTTTTAAATTTAATAATAGTATTAAAGAATTATAAATATATTATAAATAATTTCTATTTAGAAAGAATCATGTATGATCATTATTACAATAAAATAATATATCTAGATAAATTTAAACATTTTAGGGTAGATAAATACTATTATGTAGGTGGAAAATGTGAAAAAAACTATTTGATTAATAGATATTAAAGTTGTATCATATTCATATTCAGGAGGGTTATGTATGGATAACTATTCTATTAAAAAGATAAGTAATGGTGAGTTTAAAGAAGTAAGTAAAAAGTTTACTTTAAATGTCGATAGATATTGTTCTAATAAAGCAACTTTGTATTTTGATGTGGAAGGAGAAGAGAATCCTTTCTGTATGGATGTTAATATGTTCTTTTCTATAATGATAGATCAAATACAAAAAGGTTTAATGGAATCTTTTACATATAAAGATGGTTTAATTACTGTATCAACTAGAGATGGTAATACTATTAAGAATTATACATATGATTTTAATTGGGCTAATTTTAGAAATACTATGCAAAAGAGTGCTGTTGATGAACTTAAAATATTAGTATATAAAGTAGCATCTATATATAAAAATGATCCTAATAGTGCTTATACAAGTACTCAAAAATATCTAAGATTAATAATGGATATTATGGATGGAGATAGACTTCCTAAAATAGAAGATAAAGAAGAGTTACTTAGAATATTTGAAGTATATAATTCTAGTAAAAGAGAAATATTAATTGTAATGCTTCAAAATGCTGTATTCTATGATGATAATGGAAATGTATTAGATTATGGGAAACATTTAAGAACAAGAAGACTAAATGCTATTAAATATGATGTTTTACAACAAATGGAATTAAAAATGGTTATGTTTGCAGTAAGTAATGATGCTTTAGAAATGTATCAAGAATATGTAGGTAATACATATGTACCAAGATTAGAAATACAATATAAGTATGTAGATCAAGATGGTAATGAAGTAGAACCACCTGTTGAAGAGATGGAAGCAGGTACTTTATTATCTGCAGGTAAAGAAGTACTTAAAAACACTGCTAAATCACTTAAAAAGACTATTAATAAAGGTTTAGATACCTTAAGTGATAAAATACATGATAGAAGAAGAGCTAAATAGCTCTTTTTTTGTTTGACTTATTGGGGTTTTATTGTTATAATTAAAGGCGTTTTGAAGGAGCTTTCCTCAAAAACCGCACTGAAAAGGTAAAAAGAGCTTATGCCACCTTAAGGGCGCGTCTTAAATTTTATAAGGAGGTATGAAGATGAAAGCTATATTTGTAACTGGTGGAAAACAATATTATGTTTCTGAAGGCGATACTATCTATGTTGAAAAATTAGATGCTGAAGTAGGCAAAGATGTTGAATTTACTGAAGTATTATACGTAGATGGAAAAGCTGGTAATCCAGTTGTTGACGGTGCAAAAGTTGTATGTTCTGTTGAAAAACAAGGAAAACAAAAGAAGATTAGAATTTTCACTTACAAGAACAAAACTAGATCATCTAGAAAGACTAGAGGTCATAGACAACCATATACTAAGTTAACTGTTAAGAAAATTGTTAAATAAAATGATTAAAGTTAATTTTAAAAAAAGTAATGGTAAAACATATGAAGTCGTTATAAAAGGACATGCTAATTATGCAGAGATGGGACAAGATATTGTTTGTTCTGCAGTTAGTACTATGGCTATTACAACAGTTAATGCTATTTTGTCTTTAGAAGAAACGATTGATGCTAGTGAAAAGTCTGGTTTACTTGTAATCAGAACATTAAAAGATACTGATGTTAATCAAAAGTTACTTTCTAATTTAGAAAGAATGCTAAATGAATTAAGTGAACAGTATCCAAAAAATATTGAGATTAGAAATGAGGATTAGAATATGAATTTTATGAAGTTAAATATCCAATTATTCGCTCACGTTAAAGCTCAAGGTTCTACTCAAAATGGTAGAGATTCAAGAGGTCGTAGATTAGGTGCTAAAGCAGCTGATGGCCAAACTGTATCTGCAGGTAGTATTTTATACCGTCAAAGAGGAACTAAGATTTATCCAGGAGTAAATGTTGGAATGGGTAAAGACCACACTTTATTTGCTAAAGTTTCTGGCGTAGTTAAATTTGAAAGACTAGGTAGAGACAAGAAAAAAGTTAGTGTTTACGAAGCTTAGTAATTAAGACCTATAATTAGGTCTTTTATTTTGGTATAATATTTGTGAAAATAAAGAATGTATGATAAAATACGTATCGATTTGAACGAGGTGATATTATGTTCGTTGATGAGGTTATAGTAAAATTAATAGCTGGTCGTGGTGGAGATGGATGTACTTCTTTTAGAAGAGAAAAATGTGTTCCACTGGGTGGACCAGATGGTGGTAATGGCGGTAAAGGTGCTGACATTATTTTTAAAGTAGAAAAAGGTTTAAAAACTTTAGTTGATTTGAAATTTGCTAAACAAGTAAAAGGTGATAAAGGAGTTAATGGTAAAGGTAGTAATAGACATGGTGCTAATGCCGAAGATGTTATTATTAAAGTACCAGAAGGAACTACTTTAATAGATCAAGATACTGGTTTAGTAATTGTTGATTTAATTAAAGATGGTGATGAATATGTTGTTTGCCATGGTGGTAGAGGAGGAAGAGGTAATAGAGCTTTTGCTACTCAAGAAGAACCAGCTCCTAAGATGAGTGAGTTTGGAGAACCTGGTGAAGAACGTGTTGTTAAATGCGAACTTAAAGTATTAGCTGATGTTGGACTTGTTGGAATGCCATCTGTAGGTAAGAGTACTATTTTATCTTTAATAAGTGGTGCTAATCCTAAGATAGCAGCATATCATTTTACAACATTAAATCCTAATTTAGGAGTTGTTAAATTAAAAGATCAAAGAACATTTGTAATGGCCGATTTGCCTGGTTTAATAGAAGGAGCATCTACTGGTGCTGGATTAGGTGAAAGATTCTTAAAACATGCTATGAGAACAAGGGTTATTGGTCATGTTATAGATATGGGCTCTTTTGAAGGAAGAGATCCTTTAGAAGATTATAAAGTTATTAGAAAAGAATTAGAAACATATTCAGATAAATTAGCTCGTAAGCCAGAGTTAATAATTGCTAATAAAATGGATTTGGAAAATGCTAAAGATAATTTAGAAAAATTTAAAAAAGAATATCCAGATAAAGAGATTGTTGAAGTATCAGCAATGAATATGACTGGTATTGATGAAATGATTATTAAGTTAGCAGATATGTTAGATAATTCAGAATTAGAACCAATATATGAAGAAACTAAATATGAGAGTCATGTAATATATAAATTTAAAAATGAAAAACCATATACTATATCTCGTAAAGATGATGGTACATGGGTTATTCGTGGTGATGAAATTGAAAAATTACTATTAATGACTAAGTTATATGAAGATGAAGCAGTAGATCGTTTTGCTAGAAAACTTCGTGGTATGGGAGTAGAAGAAGAATTAGAAAAAATGGGTGCTAAACCTGGTGATGATGTAGAAATATTAGATTTCACATTCACTTTTAAAGAATAGTCTATCTATTCTTTTTTTGTTTGTGTTATAATAAATTAGTAAGGTAGTGATAGTGTGAAATCTAGGATAAAAAAATTATTATTTTTAAGTTTATTTTTATTTCCAACAATAGTACTTGCTAAAGGCTCTAGTGAAGCTCCTGGTCTTCCTATGATTATGTTTGTTGAAGCGTTTGTAACAATTCATATGACTGTTTTTTTTCATATACCACTTTCACATTTGTTAGTTGATTCTGGAGTTGGAACAGATTATAAAAAAGTTTTAAAAACTTTAATTATATGTAGAATAGTAATTTTATTAATAGGTAATCTTATTTTAAAGGAAGTTATGATGGAAATTGATTTCATTATGGTATTTATAGGAACTTTTGTTATAGTACCTGTTTTTTCCGCATCTAATAGAAGAAAAGGTATTAATACAGAGTTATATGGTTCTAGTGTTAACTCTATTTCTGCTCCAATTAGTAGTGGTGTTAGGATTATAAAGGATTCTAGTACAGCAGCTAATATAGCTAATAGTATTAATGCAAGAGAAATTAATGAAGATAATTGGTATGAAACAACTGCTTATCTAGCTAAGGGTAAAAAGTCATCTTTTAAAGAGTGTTATTCTTGTCATGAACTGAATGCATTTGATAATTCATTCTGTACTAAATGTGGTACTAAGTTAGATGATAATACAGCTCTTGCTAATCCTGGTTATTGTCCAAAATGTAGAGCTAAATTGAATCCTGGAGTTAAATATTGTGTTAATTGTGGAATAGAATTGGGTACATATGTTATTGATGGCTCTACAATGATAGCTCCTACTGAAGGACAAGTAGATATTTTCTTTAATCAATCAGAAGCTATGATACTTGATTCAATTATTACTAAAGAATTAGAAGAAAACCATTATGATAAAAATATGGTTATACCTGGATTAAGAAAAAGAAAACTATTACTATCATTTATTTTTGCTTTAGTTACATTTATAGCTTTATGTTTAGTATTTTTCCATTTACCTTTAGCTTATTATGGAGTTTATGTTGTTTTATTTATTGTTTATCTTATAAATATTAAATCTTATGATATTAAGAAATATATTATTAAGCAAATAAAAGCTAGACCTGATGAGAAAATTAATAATGTAGTTGCAAGTGTTGTTGCATCTGCTGTTAAAAAAACTTTTGGATTTGAATATGTTGCTATGTTTTTAGTAGCTATATTACTTCCACTTGCAATATTTAGTAAACCTCATATATTCTATGAAAAAGTAGATGATGGTTATGCTATGAGATTCTATGCCTTTGGTTGGAGTGAAATGGATAGAGTAGAAATACCTGATGAATATAATGGTGAACCAGTTGTATCTTTAAGAGGTAATGCATTCTCTAATATGTATTTCTTAAAGGAAGCTAAATTACCTGATACTATTACTGAAATAAGAGGACAAGCGTTTAAAAATGATATTATGCTAGAAAAAGTTAATATACCTGATAAGTTAGAATATTTAGGTGGAGGATCTTTTTATAATTGTATTAGTTTAGAAGAAATTGAATTACCTGATACTTTGACTACAATGGGTGGAGAAACATTCTATGGAGCTCAAAAGTTAAAAAAAGTAAAATTATCTAATAATTTAACTGAAATAAGGGGTAATACATTCCAAGATTGTATATCTTTACAAGAAATTACTATTCCTGCTTCAGTTACAAGAATAGGTGGTCATGCTTTCCATGGCGATTCTAGTTTAGCTAGTGTTACTATTCCTTATGATAGTAAATTAACAGAGATTGGTTCTTCAGGATTTAGAGATTGCTATAAGTTGGCTTCTATTACATTACCTAGTAATACTAAATATGCTAATAATGCATTTAAAGGTAGTGGTACAAATGTTAAGAGATTTACTAAGGGACCAGATGGTAATGTAATTATTTTTGATAAGGTATCAACTGTTTCTTTCTATAATAATTCAGAATATAACTATTATGATAGTAAGCAAATATATCATACGTTGAAATTTGAAGGGGCTCATACAAGTGGTAATAAAATTGTTTATGACTTTGAATATTATACAAATAATGGTTATTCTAAAAAAATAACATTATATTCTACAGATAAATCTATGTTTATTACTGATAAATTGTATGTAGAAGTTGTTTATGCATATACAAATAGTGTTACATTAAGTGTTAGTCATATAAAATAGGGGGATTATCTATGGGGAATGATTATAAATTTATTCATTTATTATATGTTCCAACTATGGCATGTAATATGGGATGTAAATATTGTTATTTAGAAGATAATACGGTTGATTTAAAAACGAAGTATAATTCATTGGATACTTTGAAGTTTGCTATAGACAAATTTCGTGAAAGTAATGTTATTCCTTTTAATATTTCATTACATGGTGGAGAAGTTACTGTACTTCCTAAAAAAGAATTTCATGATTTAATTAAGTATATTCATGATTATTATAATGATAATAGTAAATTAATAACTGATAATGGTTTTAAGGTAGGAAATCCTCATATTAAAACTAATTTATATGATTTAAAGAAACATATTGATACTATTAAAGAATTTAATGTATCTATAAGTGGAAGTTTAGATTTACCTTTTTCATTACATAGGAAGTATAGAGTTACTAAAGGTGGTAAAGATACTTTAGATAGGATATTAGAAAATATTGAATTATTAAAAGATATTCCTAATAAGAAGAAAGTATCAGCAACTATTTTTGAAGAACATTTTGAATATTTAGATGAGATAGTAGAAGATATTAAATATTTACATCATAATACTTGTTTAGATATGAATGATTTTAATTTCATGATTGGATTTCAATATAATTCAAATGGTTTGTTACATGGATTAAGTCAAGATAAACAGGTTAAGTTATTTAATAGAATGCATGAAGAGTTTGATGGTACAGATTTAGATCTTGGTGTTAATGGACCTTGGTTTGCTGAATTTGGACCAGAGTATTGTACTAATTGTACAAATTGTGGAGATAAGTTTTTCTTACTGGAAAAGAATGGGGATATTTATTCTTGTGTAAGAGGACAAAAGAATCCTGATTATTATTATGGAAATATATATAAAGATAGTGTTGATGATATACTCAATAATGCTAATAATAAAATATTTATGGCTCATAATAAACAAGGTTTTAATGAAAAATGTAGTGAATGTAAATATTTATATTTATGTAAGACTGGATGTCCATTTGTAAAGAATGTTTATAATTCTAATATGAGTTATACATGTTTATTACAACAAGAGTTGTATAAGAAGAATGGATATTGTGAAGATAATAATCCTTTAGAATCTGTTTATTATTATACTTCAGCTATGCATCCAGAGTTAGCTCATTTATATAAACCTAAAGAAGAATTACCATATCCTTCTTTAGAAGAAATAATTATTAATGATAGTAATTTAAAGAATATATATAGTAATGATATTTTTATATTAAAAGTAGATGATAATGAATATAAGTTAGAATCTCAAGTACTTAGATTAACAAGAGATATTGTATATTTAAGTAAGGAAAGTAATATTTCTATATATATGAAAAAAGATGTAATAAATGATGTATGTGATTATCCAGAGAATAATTCATTATATATTATGTTATTATCTGGGGATTTGGTTACATATGGTGATGAGGGTAGAACTAAGCAAAGACATGTTATGACTCATCAAGTTTATAAAGGTGTTTTGGATAAAAATAAATCTGATAAAAAGGATTATTACAAGTTTGAGTTGAATGGTTTAATAGATATGTATAAAAATGATATATCAATGGAATATCCTAATAATATATTCTTTACTACTAGTAGTTTAAGAGATTATCATTATACTAAGCAAAAGAATAATGCATATTATCATATTCAAGCTATTAATTTACCATTTCAAAATATAGAGTTTTATTATATAGATAAGGAGAATTAGTATGGATTATGGAGAATATTCTTATAATGAAATTTTAAGAAAGAAGAAGATAACAGATTTAGCATCATATTTTTATTTAACTGATGAACAATTTGATGAATTATTTCAGTTTTTACTTACATATCCTTTAGCAGCTATTGTGTGTGGTAGAGCAACTATTTCTTTACTTAATGGAACAGAAAACATTAAATCTTTTAATGTTCAACCAAAGAATTCTACCTTTGATGCTATCCGTGTTACTAACACTCTCTTTTCTGTAACACCTCATTATACACCTAGTTCTAGAGGTGGAGGATCTAGCTGGTCAGGTGGTGGAGGATCATCTAATAACAATAATAACAATAATAATAACAATAACAACAACAATAATAGGTAGGTGAAGAGTATGCCAATTGTATCAGAAAATTTTCATTCTAAAAAAGCTAAAAGCAAAGGTATAAATATTAGAACTACGTATAAGAATAGTACTACTACTTGTGTTAGAAATTTAGATAATTCATCTAATGATGATGTTGTTAAAGGAATTAGAATAAGAAAAGAATACTTTAAAGATGGTCATTTATTATACACAACTACTAAATTTGATTCTCGTATTGAATATACATATGTAAATCATGATAATGAAGAAGCTGAAACATCTTGCCCTAACTGCGGATATAAAGCCAAAGTAAAAGATTTTGTCGATGGATGTCCATATTGTAGAACAGTTTATAATGTTGATTATACTGATAAAGATTTAGGGGCTAAATACCATTATGATAGAGTATTACGTAGTAATTGGTATAGAATCATTACTTTTGCTTTTGATTTATTAATTTCATTTATAATATGTTTTATTTATTTTAAAAATACAGGTAGAACATTTAATGAATTTGATGTATTAAAAGTTATAGTATATTCTATATTATTATCAGCTGTATTATATTATTTATTCTATATAATAGATGGTTATATAGTATTACTTCCGATTATTATTTATAAAGATCATATGAATAAAAAACAAATTGTTTTTTGGAATAAGATGGAAGAAGAAAAAGTAGATAAAAAGACTTTCTATAATAACTTGGATTATGAATTAAGTAAGTATTTTTATGATGAAGCAAGTGATGTTATTGATTTTGATATATTAGATTATTTAGAATTTAAGTATCATAAAGATAAAGATAATCACTTGATAGTAACTGTAAAAATGGATATTAGATTAATAAAGTATGATGATAAAATTAAAGAAGTAAATGAAGATATGGAATTTAGTTTTATTAGATATGAAAGAGAAATTTATAAATTAGAAGATGGTAAAAATTATATAAAATGTCCTCATTGCGGTAATAGCTGCGATGTAACATTAGATAAATGTGATCATTGTCGTAGTGAACTTGCTTATTATCAAGAATGGAGTTTATTAAAAAAAGACTAGTAAGACTAGCTTTTTTTATGTTAAAATTTTAAAGGAGGGTATTAATATGAAATATGACGTTGTAATAATTGGGGCTGGACCAGCAGGGTTATTTACTGCTTATGAGTTGATTACTAATAATAAAAAATTAAAAATTGCTATTATAGATAAAGGATCTAAAGTTAAAAATAGAGTATGTCCTATGAATAAATTAGGTGTACCATGTCAAAACTGTAATCCTTGTGCTGTTTTATCAGGTTATGGAGGAGCTGGAACTTTCTCTGACGGTAAGTTAAATTTTATTCCTAAACTAGGTAAAAGTGATTTAACTAAGTATATGCTAGAATCTGAAGCTAATAAATTAATAGATGAAACAGAGGAAATATTTACTAATTTTAAAATGGATGCTGAAGTATATCCAAGTAATATGGATGAAGCTAATGAGATTAAGAAAAAAGTAGCTATTGCTGGAGCTAAATTACTTGTTATTAAACAAAAACATTTAGGTAGTGATCATCTACCAGAATATATTGAAGGTATTTCTGAGTTCCTAGAAGATAAAGGTGTTACTTTAATAGATAGAGCTAATGTTATTGATATTAAAACTATTAGTGAATTAGAACATGAAGTAACATATGAAAGTGGTAAAAAGAATACTACTTTAAAAGCTGAGACTGTTGTTGTTGCTCCTGGTAGAACTGGAGCTAAATGGATTCAAGAATTAGCTGATAAATATGATATTCCATATCTATCACAAAGTATTGAAATTGGTGTTAGAGTAGAAGTTAGAAAGGATATAATGGAAGAAATTACTAATGTAATATATGATCCTACTATCTTTATTAAAACTAAAACATATGGTGATGAAATCAGAACATTCTGTACTAATCCAGGAGGATTTGTTGCTAAAGAAAATTATTATGGATATATTTGCGTTAATGGACATGCCTTAAAGGATATTAAATCTAATAATACTAACTTTGCATTTATTTCAAAAGTAAGTTTAACTCAACCAGTAACTAATACTCGTCTTTATGGAGAATCAATTGCTAGAATAGCTAATGTATTAGGTGATGGTAAACCAATTATTCAAAGCCTTAAAGATTTAAGAAGTGGTAGAAGAAGTGAATGGCATAGAATTAATAAAGGATTTATTGAACCTACATTAAAAGATTGTGTAGCTGGAGATTTAGCCCTTGTTATGCCACATAGAATTATTACTAATATCTTAGAGGGATTAGAAACATTAGATAAGATAATACCTGGAGTTAATAATGATGATACTTTATTATATGGTCCAGAAATTAAGTTCTTTAGTAATGAAATAGAAACTGATAATAAATTTAGATTGAATAATGATAGCATTTATTTTATCGGAGATGGAGCTGGAAAAGCTGGAAATATTGTTACAGCTGCTGCAACAGGACTCGTTGCTGCTAGAGATATTTTAGAGAGAAAAAAGACTAAATAATTAGTCTTTTTTTAGTTATATTTATTTACTTTTTTGTTGCCAAATGATATACTTTTTTATATAGAGTATAGGAAGTGTTTTTGCTATGGACAAGAAAAAAAATAAAATAATTCTTTTGAATAGCTTAGTATTTTTGTTTTGTGTAATAATAATTATACTATATTGCTTAGTATTTCCTACTAAGAATACAGAAATAGCTCAGTTACAAACGTATGAAATTACATTTGATACTGATGGAGGTAGTATGGTTCCTTCAATGAGTATTGAAGAAGGACGTGCTATAGAAGCTCCAGATGCTCCGACTAGAGAAGGATATATATTTGAAGGTTGGATGCTTGATGATAACGAGTATGATTTCAGTGGAACTGTTAATGGCAATATGGTTTTAAAAGCTAAATGGACTGAAATTACACCAGAAATGGTTATATATACAGTTACATTTGATCCAGCTGGTGGTTCTGAAGTAAGTAGTATTCAAGTCTTAGAAAATGGTAATGCTTATTCACCAACTACAACTAGAGATGGTTATGTATTTGTTGAATGGCAATTGAATGGTGAGACGTTTGACTTTAATACTCCAATTACTTCTAACATTACTTTAACAGCTGTATGGAGAGAAGAAGATCAACCAGATCCTAATGAAGGAAAAGAGTGGAATGTTACATTTAATTTAAATGGAGGTAGTGGTTCTGCTCCTAGTTCACAAAAAGTTGTTCATGGTGAAAAAGCTACTGTTCCTTCAGAAAGACCTACTAGAGATAAATATGATTTTGTTGGATGGAGTACTAATAGAAATGCTACTTCAGCAAATATTAATAGTTATGTAATTAGAAATAATACAACGTTCTATGCTATATGGAGATCTAATGTTACATATTATAATGTTACATTAAATAATGGTGGAGGTTCCGGATGTTCTAATCAACGAATTGAGGAGGGACAACGTTTATCAAATTGTACTCCTACATGGAGTAATCATACATTTAAAGGATGGCAATATGGTTCAACGACCTATAGAAATCTTAGTGAAATTACTATAAATGGTAATGCTACTATTACTGCTTCTTGGGAAACAATCCAATATACTGTTTCATTTAATTTAAATGGTGGTGATGCTGCTAATAATAATACATGTAAGACTATAAATGTAGATGCTGGTACGAATATTAATCCTGCTAGTTATTGTAATGCTACAAGGAAACATTACACTGTTGACTGGGGTAATTCGAGAACAATAACGGGTAATTATGAGTTTAAAGCTTCGTGGAATCAAAATACATTTAAGATAACGTGTCCGAAAATTGATACATATGGTACAGACTGTAGGTTAGGTGCTACGGAAAATGGAACGGCTCTCACTAGTGGAACTATAACTTTCACTTATGGTGATAACAGAACTAAGTCTTATTCCGTTGGTGAAGCAATAGATATGGATTATTACAATTCTGGTACTAATTTTAAATATATTGACAGCGGTCAAACTTTTACGGCTAGTAAATAGAAAGGAATTAAAAATATGAAAAAGAAAATGCTATTTATATTTATTTTATTTATTTCTTTTATTTCAATAGTTAATGCTAATGAAATAAATCATAAAGATGTTCCTGAAGATGCTGTAATTATAGGTACTCATATGTTCTCAAAAAAATATAATTATACTAATTCTGGTATTTATAGTGGCGCGGTTACATCTCAAGTTGTAATGATGGGATCATCTTCTTTAGATACATCCAATTTTAGTTCTTCTAGTGATTTTATTATATATCGTAAAGCGTATGATGAAGATCCTGATGATCCTGTTAATAATCCTGAAGAGTGGATTAATTCATTAACAGGTAATAAGATTCCTTTAACTCAAATACCTGAAACTTTTACTATATATTATATTAATGGCACTTGTGTAAATGATGGCGGTTGTTCATCATCAGGTGGAACAGTTGGTGGAAGTTATGCTACTTTCAATAGTAGAAGTGATGATGTATCTTCTATTTCACAAGTTGTTTATTTTGATGAAGGTAGTGTAATTACGGAGCCAGTACCTGGTCATGTTAGCGATCATGATGTTTGTTGGACAATAGACGATGGTAGTGAGATTGATGATAGAACTTGCTTTGAATTTAATACAGTAGTTGAAAGTGGAACTGTTTTTGAAGCTAAATATACTCCTAAAGATCACAAAATTTATTATGATTTAAATGGTGGTACTGGTAGAGTTCCAGATACAACTACTTGTAATTATGCAATATATAATGCAAATAGTAATTCAGAAGGATGTAAATTAGCTGATATTGGAAATGTTAATTATGATGGCTATGTTTTTGCTGGATGGTCATTAGATAAGTTAACACCTGGCGAAATTAATAGTAGTGATTATTTAAGTTCTGGTACAAGTATTTATAATTATTTATTAGAAAAAGATGATGTTACTTTATATGCTGTTTGGAAAGCAAAACCATATAGAATTACAATTAATTATTTAAATGGTGAAGATAATATTAAGGATAGTTTAAACGAAACTTATTTATATTCTAACGATTATACTCTTAATTTAGTTGCACCTGAGATAGATGGTTATAAATTTGTTGAATGGACAACTAGTGGTTCTGGATTCTCAGTTGATAATGGAGTTTTAACTGTTAATCAACCTGGTGATGTAGTTGTTAATGCTAATTACGATTATAAAGTTGTTAAGTTTGTTTATAGGTTAGAGGAAGGAAATATTCCTGATACTGAGTGTTCTTATGAAGATGATTCATGTAGATTAAGTGATTATCCTTATTTAGCAACTGGTGAAAAATTCTTAGGATGGAAGATTAGCGATTCTGATGTTGTATTAAATTCTTCTTTCGATCATCATATCTTTGATGAAGAAAAAATAATTGTTACACCTGTTGTTGAAAAGATAGATTATACTGCCACAATTGATTTAAAAGGTGGAACAGGTGATGGTTATAAGTATAAATATAATATTGATGATCATGATATTGATTTAGGATTAAATGGTAATAATCCAGTTAAATTTGGATATACATTTGATAAATGGTATTATGCTAATGAAGAATATGTTAATCAAGAAGTAGATGTTAGAGATATTCATAAAATACCTAATTTAAGCATTTATGCTTCTTATACTGTTAATGATGTTACTTTTGAATATTATGATGGCTCTGAAAAAGTAGATGAAAATACTTGCTCTTTTGAAGCTGTTGAATGCTCAGTAACAGTTGAAGATAGACCAAGTACAGATACTAAAGAATTTGTTGGATGGCTATATAATGGAGTTGTTTACGAATCAGAAGATGATTTAAGGCCATTAGTTATTGAAGCTGGATCTGGTACTATAAAACTTAATGCATATTATACTTATACTGATAAAGTTTATTATGATATTAATTATGATTTTGGAGAATGTGAAGATTGTTATTTAGCTAATAATTCTATTACTCAAGTATCTTCTACTACAAATAGTGTAGATATTCCTGATGCATATAGAAAAGGATATGATTTTGATGGATGGAAAGTTCTAACATCAAATGGTGAATATGTTGAATTCGGTGGTACAATTCAAGATTCATATGTAATTAATAATACTATTACTTTATTAGCAAATTCTTGGACTCCAATTGAATTTAGATTTAATTTCTTTGGAGATGGAATTCCAGCTGATGCATATCAAACTTGTACTTATGATGTAACATGTACATTAGCTGAAAATATTAATGTTACAAGAGATGGATATGTGTTTAAGGGATGGGCATTAAGTGCCAATAGTGAGAATATATTCTATGGTAATGGAATAAATGTTACTAATTTATATGATACTGAAATTACTCTTAATTTATATGCTGTATGGGCTCCAACAGAATATAGAATTACGTATTATGCTAATGGTGGGACATTACCTGATGGTGAATCTGTTCAAAAATATTATGAAGATACTACTTCTTTAACATTAGTAGTTCCTACTAAAGAAGGTAATGGATTTAGAGGATGGAAAGATTTAGATGGTAATGATGTTACTGCTGAAACATTATTAAGTAATAAACGTGATATTACTCTTGTTGCTCAATGGTCAGATAGATTTGATTTATTGATTAAAAACGGAAGTAATAGTGATTATGTTTTAGTTGATTCAATTAGGTATGGTACTGTATTTGATATTTCATCTATAGAAGGATTAACTCCTGTTGCTCCTGATGAAGATAATATATATAGATTCTTAGGATGGTTTGATGAAGATGATGTATTGATTAACGAACCAAAAGCAATTTATGATACATCAATTACTGAATATAAAGTTCATGCTGAGTGGACTAATGAATATAATTTATTATTAAGAAATAGTGATGATGAAGAATATACATCAATGGGAACATGTATATATGGAGTTGCTTGTTCAATTATGTTTATGCCTGGTCAAAATCAAGGTTTTAGATTCTTAGGATATTATGATGAAGATGAAGTTTTAATTACTGATTCAGTAATTATTACTGATACTTCAGTTAAAGAATATAAAGTTCATGCAGAATGGACTGATGAATATGATGTATACTATAAAAATACAAGTGAGTCAGAACCAGTATTAAAAGGACAATGTCAATATGGAGCAACATGTTCAGTTGTAGGATTTGCTGAAGACAGAGAAGGTTATAGATTCTTAGGTTATAGTGACGGTGAAACAATATTTAATGATAGTTTTAGAATTGATGAAGAAACTATAGAATCTGTTACTATAGTAGGTAAGTGGACAGATGAATATACAGTTATTATTGATTATAGTTTTGAAACACCAAATGGAAGAGAAGTATCTTCTTATGCTGAAAAATTTACTTGTCAATATAATCAAGAATGTCCATTGGATCAAAATGTTCCAACAGATACTTATAATAGATATTATATAAGTGGATATACTTCTGTTGATCCAACTGGTGTTACATTTAATAATCCATTAACTTTTAATGATACTGATTATGATGTTGTTTCATTCCAAGCTGAATGGATTAGAAATAATTAAAAAAGAAAGAATTATTCTTTCTTTTTTTATTTAAGTAATTATAAATATATGATATAATTTTTAAAGAATAGAGAAGTATATGAAAGATGTGATTATATGAATAAGAAGGGTACAAGTTTATGCTTTTTCTCTGCTAAGGGTGGAACAGGTAAAACTACTAATTTATTAAATTTAGCTGGTATTATTTCCCAATTAGAAAAGAAAGTTTTAATAATAGACTTTGATTTATATTCTGGATGTATAGCTAAATACTTGAATAAAACTTTTGATAAAGGACTTATTGACTTAAATGATGATTTAGAAAATAAGAGGTATAAGAGTATTACTGATTATGTTACTAAGTTAAATAGTAACATAGATTTGTTGTGTGCTCCTTTAGATCCTAGACAAGCTAATAAGTTTAATGTTAGATATGTTAAAGATATTATAAATATGTCTTGTTTGGAATATGATGTTGTTCTTATCGACACTAATCATTCTTTAGATGCTTTGAACATTAGTATTTTGGAAGCAGTTGAAAAGATATTATTTGTTACTACTAATGATATTATGGATTTAAGTAATATTAAGACATTATTAACTATTTTTAATAAGATTGGTATGGATAATTACAAGATATTATTAAATAATAGTAGAGATCCTTATAAAGCTAGTTTAGATACTTTTGAGATAAAGAAAATATTGGGATGTAATATAGATTATACTTTAAGTTCTGATATGTTTTTAAAAGATTTGGATAAATATGTTATGGAAGGTAAGATTATGACTTTAGATAAATCTTTTTCTTCAGTAATGGCTAATGATTATGTTACTTTTGTTACATTAGCTACAGATATATTAGAGGAGGATAAAGATGAGTAATTTATTTGATGAGTTTAATATTAAAGTTCATAATAATCATTATGAATCTAGTGATTATTTAGTATTTAAAGATAAAGAATTGTTAGATGAATTTAGAGTTAAAATATTAGAAAATCTAAGTGATAATGATTTAATTGATGATGTAAATAAAGATGTTATATTATCTGTTATTAATGATGTAACATATGGTTATGATTTATCTAGTGATGAAAAGAATCATTTATATACTTTAATTGATAATGAAGTTAATGGTGTAGGACCTTTAACAGAGTTATTAAATGATCCTTTAGTTACGGAGATTATGGTTAATAGTCCTTCTGATATTTATATTGAAATAGATGGAGTATTAAGAAAAGATGATAGTGTATCTTTTATAGATAATAATCATATTATGAGAACTATTGATAGATTATTGGAACAAGATGGTAAGAATGTTACTTCTAATAATAGTATGGTAGATGCAAGATTAAATGATGGAAGTAGAATAAATGTAGTTATTCCACCACTTGTTAAGAATCCAACTATTACTATTAGAAAGTTTAGAAGAAACATTGAAGATATGGAAACATTAATTGGAGATGGAGCTTTAACTCCATATATGGCAAGATTCTTAGAAGCTGCTGTTAAAGCTAAATTAAATATTTTAGTTTCTGGTAGTACTGGTTCTGGTAAAACTTCTTTATTAAATATTTTAAGTAATTTTATTTCAGATGATGAAAGAATAGTTACAATAGAGGAAGTAAGGGAATTAAATTTAAAACAAAAACATTTAGTATCTTTAGAAACTAAGAGTGCTAATTTTGATGGTAAGGGAGAAGTTACTGTTAAAGATTTAGTATATAATAGTTTAAAAATGAGACCTGATAGAATAATAATTGGAGAATTATTAGGAGGAGAAGCTTTTTATTACTTACAGGCTTTAAATACAGGTCATGATGGATCATTAACTACATTACATGCTAATACTCCTTCTGAAGCTTTAAGTAGATTAGAAACAATGGCTTTATTAAGTGGTGTAAATATTAGTATGGATGCATTAAGAGAATATATAAGTAATGCATTGGATTTAGTGGTTAATATTTCACGTATGAAAGATGGAAAAAGAAAGATTACTAGTATTAGTGAAGTAGTTGGTTTTAAAGATGGAGAGATTGAATTGAAAGAGATATTTAATTTCAAAATGGATGAAATCAATGAACATGGTGATGTTTTAGGGGAGTTTACTTTAGAAAAATATAAGCCTTTAGTTCTTAATAGAATTAAAGATGCTGGTATTAATGATTTAGATGATATTTTTAAATAAGGAGGGATAATATGAATAATAATATAGTATTAATAATATCTTTAATACTTTGTTTTGTTATTGTTTTGGCCTTTTCTTATTTATTAGTAAAATATAGAAAGATTAGAAGAGTATTAAGAGTTTCTTTAGAGGACAAAGAAAGTTCTTCTTTCTTAGGAAGAGTATTCTTTGATTTTAGTGATTTAATTAGTAGTTTAGTTATATTTAATGGTATAGCTAGAACTTATGATAAATTTGTTCATAAAGATGGTAGATTTAGAAAAGGAATGGATTTTTTAGTACTTAAAGTATTAATAGCATTATTTGTTTTATTATTCTATTATTTAAGTTCTCATTTCTATTTTCATAGTTTTTCTGTATCTGTAGCTATACTATTATTTGTACTAAGTTTTGTAAGTGTAGATTTTTATTGTTTTTATACTTATAGTAAGAGAAATACAATTACTAGAGAAGAACTTTTAGAAGCTGTTATTGTAATGAATAATGGTTTTAAAGCAGGGAGATCTATAGATGATGTTTTAAATAATGTTATTAAAGAAACTGATGGAGCATTAAAAAAAGAGTTTATTGGAGTTTATGAAGATTATAAAATGGGATTTACTTTAGCAGAAGCATTTAGAAGATTCTATGATAAATATAAGAGTAGTAAAATTAAGTTTATTGCTGATAAGTTAAAGATATATGAAGAAGGGGTTAGTTTATCAGTAATATTTGATAATATAGAACTTACTATGTTAAAGAATGATAAAGTAGAAAGAAAGTTAGATAGTATTAAGAATATTAATTTATTTATTACTATTTTAATTGTATTTATGCCAATAATTATTACTTTTATAGTAATAATGTCTAATACTACTTTTATAAATGCTTTAATTAGCGATAATGGTTTTGCAATTATCTTAATTGAACTAATATTTTATCTTTTATATTTATTCTTTGTAAGAATAATATTGAAAGGAAGGTATTTATGAGTTTAAGTATAAAATTAAAGTATTTAAATATAGATAATTTTAAGTTGTTTAATGGACTTAGAATAGGTACATCTATATGTTTGTTTATATTCTTATTATTACTTCCTTTTGGCTTTATTTTAGCTCCTATTGGGGCAATATTATATTATGTAATATATAGATTAATAATAGTAGACTTTAGAATAGAATATTTAAATAGATTATATGAATTAGAGTCTGTTACATATTTTGAAAATTTCTTATTGGTTTTAAAAAGTGGATGTAACATGAAAACAGCTTTAATTAAAACATGTAATGTTGTAGATAATCATTTATCTAAATTAATATTGTTTAAGATTAAGAATAGTGGTAGTACAACTTTTTATGATTTAATTGGTGATATTGCTGAAGCTATACCTAGTTCTACAGTATGTAATATATTGTATGAAATAAGAGAAGCATATAGGAATGGTAATAATTTAGGAGATTCTATTAGAATTCAAATAAATTATATTAGAGATACTTATAATACTAATATTATTAATTATTATAGATTAATTCCTATTAAGGTATTCTTATTGTCATTAACTTGTACAATAATACTAATATTTTTATTATATATTTGTTGTTAAGGACCATTTAATATGGTTCTTTTATTATGAGTTATGATATAATTTAAAAGTAGAGAGGATGATATTATGAGTACTGGTAAAAGAATTCTAATAACTGTTATAGTTTCTGTTGTACTTGTTGGTATCATTTCTTTTTTAATGTATGTTATATATACTTTTGGTTATTACAATAAAAATGAAATTAATAATATGACATATAAATTTAATACTAATGATTTTGAATATGTATATGACAATTTAACTGAAAAATTAGATAAAGATAAATTTGATAGAATAATTAGTATTATGTATGATAAATCAACATTAAAAGATATTTATTATCTATATTATTCTAGAAGTGAATATAATATAGCTGATTTTTATAATGAGTTTTATTATGGTGATAAGAATGTATCTAGTAGTGATATAGATTTCAACTATAATGGTAAAACAGGTTTATTTAAGAAGAGTGTTATTACTTATAATTATATTAATGTAACTAATAGAAGTGGTAATAAGAGTTCTATTGGCATAATCAACAATATTACATTAAATGTTGATAATGGTAGTGAATTGTATATTGATAATGAAAAAGTTGATTGTAATGAAAATAAGTGCTTTTTTGATAAAATATATGGTGGCATTCATGAAATAAGATATGTAAATAATAAAATAACTTACTATAGTTTATTAAATGTAGCTAAAAATGATAGTGAAATAAATATATCTACTCTTAATAGTTTAATTAGAATAAATGAAAAGACTGAGTTAAAGAGTGTTAAAGATGTAACACAAGGTACAATAGATCCTGGTATATATGGAATGAGTAATTGTTATCTAGATGATAATTGTGGTAATAAAAAGAGAAGTTATTTAAATATATATGAAGATAATAGAGTAGAATTATATTTATATTATTCATATGAAGTTGCAGGTAGTTTACTTATTGGTACTTGGAGTATTGATGGTAATAATATAATATTTAATTTTACTGATCATGTTTATTCATTATATGATTATGATTATAAAGAAGTTAATAAGATTGAAACTAAAGTTGATATAACAAAGAAATATAAAATTATAAATAATCGTACTATTAATAATAATGAATACAGATTTGATTTTGAAGAAGAATTTGAAGAGAAAGAAATAGAAGAGGGGACAGAATAAGTTTTACCTTCTTTTTCTTTTATTCAAGTACAAATGTATGATATACTATATAAGCAAGGATGTGTAATGATGTTTAATTATATAAAAGGTAAAATTGGTTCTTATGGACCTAATTATATTAGTTTAGAAAATAATGGTATAGGTTATTTAATATATGTTCCTAATCCTTATGTATATCAAGAAGATAAAGAATATACAGTATATATTTATTCTCATGTAAGAGAAGATGAATTCTCTTTATATGGATTTAGAAGTGAACAAGAAAGAGATTTGTTTTTAAGGTTATTAAATGTTAAAGGAGTTGGGCCAAAACTTGCTTTACCTATGTTAGCTGGTTCTATAGATGGAATATATGATGCTATAGAAAGAGAAAACATTTTATATTTAACTAAGTTTCCTAAAGTTGGAGATAAGGTAGCTAGACAAATAATCTTAGATTTGAAAGGTAAATTAGTTAAAAATGATGATTTATTTACTAATGATGGTTTAGATGAGTTAATGGCTGTATTAGATAGTTTAGGTTATAAAAAAACAGATGTTAAAAAGATACTTCCACAAGTTGATGCATCTTTACCTATTGAACAACAAATTAAAGATGCTTTAAAATTGTTAATGAGGTAATTATGAGAATAGGGATTGATATTGATGATACAGTTTCTCATACTAATGAAAGATTAGTTGAAGAAGCATATAAATATGATAAAGAGCATGTTAAAGGTAAAGGGTTTAAAAATAGAAATGCCTATAGTTTTATGGATATGTTCTATTGGAGTGTAATGGATGTAGATAATTTCTTAAATAATGTTAGAAATGGTAACTTCTTTCAAAGTTTAGATGTTAAGCATTCAGCTAATGAATATATAAGTAAATTATATGATGAAGGTCATAAAATTATATTTATTACTAGAAGACAAAATAGTTTTAAAACTAAGTTATCTACTAAAAAATGGTTAAAAAAGAATGGGTTTAAGTATCATAAATTAATACTTGGTTGTAAAGAAAAAGGAGAAGCTTGTGTTAATAATGATATAGATTTATTTATTGATAATGATTATAAAAATGTTTATGATGCTATTAGTAATGGTGTAGATTCATTATTAATGACTGATGAATATAATAAAGATGAAAAAGAAGTAAAAAGAGTAGAAAGTTGGAAAGAAATATACGATTATGTAAATGAGGTGAGGTAATGGGTAGAATTGTAGATGGAGATAAAAGAGATGATTTAGATAATTTTGATCAATCTATTAGACCTCAAAGTTTAGATGAATATGTAGGACAATCTGATATAAAAGATAATCTTAGGGTATTTATTAAAGCTTGTAAGATGAGAGATGAAGCTTTAGACCATGTATTACTTTATGGTCCTCCAGGATTAGGTAAAACAACTCTTGCTCATATTATTGCTAATGAAATGGGCTCTAACATAAGAACTGCATCTGGTCCATCTATTGAAAAAAGTGGAGATTTAGCAGCAATACTTTCACAATTAGAACCTGGTGATGTATTATTTATTGATGAAATACATAGAATACCTAGATATATTGAAGAAATTTTATATCCAGCGATGGAAGATTTTGTTTTAGATATAGTAATTACTAATGGAGATGGTACTTCTAGATCATTAAAAATAGATTTACCACCATTTACTTTAGTAGGAGCTACTACTCGTGCTGGTGATATATCAGCTCCATTAAGAGACAGATTTGGTATTACATCTAAATTGAATTATTATACTGATGATGAATTATTTCAAATTATTAATAGAACTAGTAAAGTATTGAATATGCCTATTGAAGAAGATGCTGCTTGGGAACTTGCCAAACGCAGTCGTAAGACTCCACGTATTGCCAACAGATTATTTAAAAGAGTAAGAGATTTTGCTTTAGTATTTGAACAAGATATGATTGATGAAGAAATAACTAAGACATCATTAAAAAGATTAAAAGTAGATGAATTTGGACTTGATCAAGTAGATATTCAATATTTAGAAGCTTTGATTACTAAATTTAATGGTGGTCCAGTTGGTGCTCAAACAGTTGCTACTAGTATAGGTGAAGAAGTTACGACTATAGAAGATGTTGTTGAACCATATTTATTACAAGAGGGATTTGTTAAAAGAACTCCAAGAGGTAGAATAGCAACAGAGAAAGCTTATAAACATTTAGGTTATGAATATGAAAAGAATTCTAAAAAATAGAGTTCTTTTTTTGTATAAGCCTTTTCAAAGCTATTAAAAAATGTTAGAATATATGTGTAATTAGGTAGGTGAAGTTGTATGGATGATAAAACAAGTTCTTTTGATGTTACATTAGTTAAGAAAAAACTAATTCAAGAAACATTAGAAGAAGTATGTGATGCATTGAAAGAAAGAGGTTATAATTCTATTAACCAAGTTGTTGGATATTTAATTTCAGGAGATCCGGGTTATATTTCTAGTTATAAAGACTCTCGTAATAAAATAGAACAATTTGATAGAGCAGAATTATTAGCTGTTATTTTGGAGGATTATTTAGATAAATGAGATGCTTAGGCCTAGATTTAGGAACAAAAACCTTAGGTGTAGCCATCTCAGATAAGCTAAATATGATTGCTAGTCCGTATAAAGTTTTACGCTGGGACGGAGAAGATTACAACTTACTATTTAAAGATTTAGATTCAATTATTAAAGATAATAATATTTCTGATTTAGCTTTAGGATTACCTAAGAATATGAATAATTCTTTAGGCTTTGCAGCTGAAAGAAGTATGAAATTCAAAGAAGCTTTAGAAGAAAGATATAATATAGAAGTAACATTAATTGATGAAAGATTATCTACTGTAGAAGCTACTAATTATTTATTAGAAGCAGATATGAGTAGAGAAAAGAGAAAAAAAGTAGTAGATGAAGTAGCTGCAAGTATTATCTTGGATACTTATCTAAAAATGAAAGGTGAATAATATGGATAAAAAAGGTGTATTTACAATAGTAAATGAAGAAGGAAAAGAAGTAGAATGTGAGATACTATTTACTTTTGATTCTGATGAAACTAAGAAAAGTTATATAGTTTATACTGATAATACAGTTGATGAAGATGGAAGTACTAAAGTATATGCTTCTGTTTATGATCCAACTGGACAAAATCCTGCTTTAATGAAAATAGAAACAGAAAAAGAATGGTTAGTAATTGAAAATATCCTATCTACTGTTCAAGAAAAAATAGACGAAGCTGCTGGAAATAAAGAATAATAATGAAAAAGAAATTAGTAGTTATAGCTATTGCTATATTTTCTTTTTTTGTAATAGGCGCTTTAGCTCTATTTTTTGTATATAAAAATAATTTAAAAGCAGTGGATAATGGTAAAGATATTCAAGACGTAGTTTTTGTTGTAGAACAAGGAATGACTACAAAAGATGTAATCGATTCTTTATATGATGTAGGATTAATTAAAAATAAATATGTTGGATATGCTTATATTAAAATTCATAACAATTATGTTTTAAAAGCTGGTGTTTATGATTTAGATACTGGTATGGATTTAAAAGAAATGTTAGAGAAAATCAGTAGTGGTGATGCACGAGATGATAGTATTTCTGTAACATTTGTTGAAGGTAAGCGAATGACATATTTTGTAAGTCAAATAAGTAAGAATTTTGGATATAGTGAAGATGAAATATATGCTGTTATTCAAAATAAAGAGTATTTGAATAAACTAATTGATAAATATTGGTTCTTGACTGATGAAATACTAAATGATAAATTATATTATGCACTTGAAGGCTATTTAAGTCCAAATACATATTATTTTAATAAAGATGCTTCTATTGAAGAGATAATAGAAAAATTATTAGATACTACGGGATTTGAATTAAATAAACATAAAGATGCAATTGAGAAGAGTGACTTTACTGTTCATGAGTTTTTAACACTAGCTAGTATAGTTGAACTAGAAGGTGGAAATGCTGATGATAGACAGGGAGTTGCTGGAGTATTCTATAATAGATTAAATTCTGGATGGAGTTTAGGTAGTGATGTAACTACATATTATGGTGCTAGAGTTGATATGGCTGAAAGAGATTTAACTATAGATGAAATCAATGAAATAAATGCTTATAATACAAGAGTTGTTCAAATGGCTGGTAAATTACCGGTTGGACCTATTTGTAATCCTGGAATTGACGCTATTGTAGCTACAATTGAACCAAAAGAGCATGATTATTATTATTTTGTAGCTGATAAGAATGGTAAAACATATTTTACTAAGTCTCAAGCTGAACATGATAGTAAGATTGCTGAATTAAAACGTAATGGGCTTTGGTTTGAATATTAAATGAGGTGAAAGTCTGTGAAAGACAAAATATTGGAAATGGAAGAATATGCTAAAGAGTATAATGTTCCTATTATAGAAAGAGATTCTATAGCTTTTATAATGAAGTTTATTAAAGCTAATGATGTTAAAGAAATTTTAGAAATAGGAAGTGCTATTGGATATTCTGCTATATTAATGGCATCTGTTAAAGATGATGTTAAAATTACAACTATTGAACGTGATGAAACAAGATATATGGAATGTTTAAAGAATGTTAAGAAATGTGAATTAGAAGATAGAATAAATGTTGTATATCAAGATGCTTTAGAAATGAATTTATCTGGAGTAAGTTATGATTTAATATTTATTGATGCTGCTAAAGGACAATATACTAAGTTTTTTGAAAAGTTTAAATATTTCTTAAAACCTGGTGGTGTTATTATTTCTGATAATTTAAAATTCCATGGTCATGTTGGTAATAGAAGTAAGATTGCTAGTAGGAATTTAAAACAATTAGTTGGTAAAATAGAAAACTATATTGACTTCTTAAAAGATAATGATGAGTTTGAAACAAAGTTTTATGATGTAGGAGACGGCTTATCTGTAAGCATAAGAAAAAATGATGTCCAAGATACTAATTAGTGTGGATAATGCAAAATATATTGATGATTATAGAAAAGCAGGTATAAATGCTTTTCTTTTTGCATTAGATGGTTATTCTGTAGGATATAATACATATTCTTTAGAAGATATTAAAAAAATAGATGTTTCAAACAAATATATACTAATTAATAGATTATTAGATTCTTTTGAAGTAGATAGTTTAAAAGAAGTATTAAAAGATTTAAAAGGTATAACAGGTATAGTTTATGAAGATATAGCTGTTTATATGATATGTAAGGAATTAGGATTAGATGTTGAGTTAATCTTCTTCCAAAATCATTTTGGTACATCATTACCAGAAGTTAATTTTTGGTTAGATAGAGTAGATTCAATGTTTATTAGTAATGAAATTACTATAGATGAAATTAAGGGTATTTTATCTGGTGTTAAAAAAGATGTATGTCTTCATTTATATGGTTATAATCAAGTAATGTATTCAAGAAGATTATTACTTTCAAATTGGAGTGAAGAATTTGATATTCCATATAATAATACTAATATAATTGTAGATAAAGCGACTAAGGTTAAATTTAGAGCTATGGAAAATGAATATGGTACAGTAATGTATTCAGGAAACATTTTTAATGGCAAAGAGTTACTAGGTTTAGAACATGTTAAATATTATTATATAAATCCAATTTTTATTGATCATGATATGGTTATGGATTTTATTACTAATACTAACCATAGTGGAGATTTAGAAGATGATGGTTTCTTGCATAAGGAGACTATATATAAATTGAAAGAGAGGGCTAAATAATGAGTAAAGTAGAATTACTAGCTCCTTCTGGAGATTTAGAAAGATTAAAAATAGCTTGTCTATATGGTGCAGATGCTATATATTTTGGAGGACAAGATTATAGTTTAAGAGCAAATGCTTTAAACTTTAGTTTAGATGATATTAAAGAAGCAACTGAGTTTGCTCATAAACTAGGTAAAAGAGTTCATGTAACTGTTAATATAGTATTCCATGATAAAGATTTATCAGGAGTAAAAGAATATATTAAAAAACTAGATGAAATAGGTGTAGATGCTTTAATTGTTTCAGATGTTGTAATAATGCAAATGATGAAGGAATTAGGTTTAAAATGTGAATTACATGTTAGTACTCAAGCATCAACACTTAATTATGAAACCGTTAAGTTTTATCAAAGTCTAGGGGCTAAAAGAGTAGTAATGGCTCGTGAATCTAGTAAAGAAAATATTATTAAGATAAAAGAAGAAACTGGTATAGATATAGAATGTTTTGTACATGGAGCTATGTGTACTAGTTTTAGTGGTAGATGTGTTCTATCTAATTATGCTACTAATAGAGATTCTAATAGAGGTGGTTGTGCTCAAGTATGTAGATTTATATTTGATGCTGATAATACTGATAAAGTATTTAGTATGACACCTAAAGATTTAAATATGGTATCTAATATTAAGGAAATGATTGATATTGGAGTTAATTCTTTTAAAGTTGAAGGAAGAATGAGAAGTATTTATTATGTAGCTACTGTTATGAATGTATATCGTAATTTAATAGATAAAGTAATGAATAATACTATAAATGATGCATATACTAAGTATTACTTAAGTATACTAAATAGATGTGCAAATAGAGATTCTACAGAACAATTCTTTCATGGTTTACCAGGAAAGAATGAACAATATTTCTTAGGTAGAGATGAAGTAAGTAATAAGGATTTCTTGGGATTTGTTAAAGAGTATGATAAAGAAAGTAAAATGCTTATTTTAGAACAAAGAAATTATTTTAAACCTGGAGATGAAGTAGAGTTTTTTGGACCTAATTTAGAGCCTCAAACATTTATAATTCCTGAGGAAATATATAATGATAAGGATGAAAAAATAGAAGCTGCAAATCATCCGCAAATGACTGTTAAATTTAAAGTAGATTTGCCTTTAAATCCTTATGATATGATGCGAATAAAAGTGTTTGACATTTCACAGTTTATGTAGTATTCTTATATGGTATATTTTGAAGGGAAGAAGCGAAATGGCTAAAAATGAAGAAATCTTATTAACTGCTGCTGGATATGCAGAGTTGGAAGAAGAATTAAATGATTTAAGAGTAAATAAGAGAGCAGAAAATGTTCAAGCCATAAAAGAAGCTAGAAGTCATGGTGATTTATCAGAAAATTCTGAATATGATGCCGCAAGAGATGAACAAGCTAAAATTGAAGCAAGAATTCAAGAATTAGAATATAAACTTGAACATGCTACAATTATTGAACATAAAGCTAAAGATAAAGTTAACGTTGGATGTGATGTTACTATTCTTTATGTAGACGATGATGAAGAAGAAACATATAGTATTGTTGGTTCTTTAGAAGCTGATGTCTTTTCTAATAAAATTAGTAATGAATCTCCTATTGGAATTGCCTTAATGGGTAAAAAGGTTGGAGATGTAATATCTGTTGATGGACCTAATGGTTCATATGACGTAAAAGTTATTAAAATAGCTTAATAAATAGACATATTTATTTATGTCTTTTTTGTTGTAATTATGTAGTTTTTTAGATATAATAGTGGAGTTGAAAGGGAGAAGTGCTATGAAAAATGTACATGAAATAGAAATAGAAATTAAAGGTAAAGAATGGGAAAAAATTCTAGACGATACTTTTCAAAAAAGAGTAAAAGAAGTTAGAATTGATGGATTTAGAAAAGGTAAATGTCCTAAGAATGTTTATTTACAAAAATTTGGAATTGAATCATTATATATGGATGCTATTGATGTAGCAGTTCAAGAAGCTTATTTAAAAGCATTAACTGATAATAAATTAGTTCCAGTTTGTGAACCAAAAATGGATGTTAAAGATATTTCTAAAGATCATGTTAAATTTGCCTTTACTATTATTACTAGACCTGAAGTTAAATTAGGTGAATATAAAAAATTAGATGTTAAGAAAGAAACAGTTAAAGTAACTAAGAAAGAAATCGAAGAAGAAGTAGCTAGAATGCTTTCAAGATTTGCTGAAATAGTAGTTAAAGAAAATGGTAAAGTTGTTGAAGGTAATACTGCTGTTATTGATTTCGATGGTTATGTTGATGGTAAACCATTAGAAGGTGGAAATGGAAAAGACTATCCACTTGAAATTGGATCAGGAACATTTATTCCAGGATTCGAAGATGGTCTTGTTGGTATGAAAGTTGGAGATACTAAAGATTTAGAATTAACTTTCCCAAAAGAATATACTAAAGAATTAGCTGGTAAAGATGTTAAATTTACTGTTACAGTTAAAGAAATTAAAGAAAGAGTTCTTCCAGAGTTAAATGAAGATTTCTATGCTGATTTAGGATATCCTGATATTAAGTCTGAAGAAGAATTCAAAAAAGAGGTAGAAAAAGCTATAAAGGCTCGTAAAGAATCAGAAGCTGATGAAAAATATGTTAATGAAGTATTAGAAGCTGCTGCTAATAATATTAAAGTAGAAATTAATCCAGAAATTATTCATGATGAAGTACATCGTATGATGAATGAATTTGATCAAAGATTATCTACTCAAGGAGTTAAGTTAGAACAATATCTTCAATTAACTGGAGGTACTAAAGAAGATTTTGAAAAACAATTAGAGCCAGAAGCAGAAAAACGTGTTAAAGAACGTTATCTACTTGAGGAAGTAGCTGAAAAAGAAAAAATTGAAGCTACTGATGAAGAAGCTACTAAGAGAGCTGAAGATTTAGCATCAGTTTATGGTGTTGAAAAAGATGAAATTTTAACTCATTATGGTATGGATAATATCAAATATGATGTTAAGATGAGTAAAGCTATTAAATTAATAACTGGCGTAGAAAAGTAATTAAGTAATTAATTACTTTTTTTGTGTAAAGGTATATGTGTAAAGAAAGAGATATTCTAATTTTTTATGTTTAAAATGTAAAAAAAGATATAATCCCTCTTTATATAAGCTATAAAATGAGGTTATTGGAGAAAAATAGAATATATTTTATAAAATTCTTTATTTTTTGTTGTAAAAAACATGTCAAAATGATAGACAAAGAATTGCTTAGTAATTATAATAACATTTAATGAATTTCTTGAGGAGGCGAGACATGAAAAATAACTTACCAGTAATGCTTCTTAAGAGGATTGTCTTATTACCCCTTCAAGATGTTAGACTTGATTTAAATAATGATATTAGTAGTAGAGTAATAGATTTAGCTATTAGTAAAAATAATGGTGAGATATTGATTGTATGTCCAACCGATCCTTATGAAGAATCTCCTGATGTATCTGATTTACCTTCAGTAGGTATTATTGGAAAGATTAAGAATAAGATTGAACTACCTAATGGTAATTTAAGAATTGTTGTTAGTGGTCAAAGAAGAGTAAAGATTGTATCTTATGTTAATGAAATAGAAGATGGAGATATCTTAAAAGCTTATATAATGGATATTAATCTTCCAAGATTTAATGAAGTAGAAGAAACAACTCTAAGAAGAAAGATGTTAGAGTTATTAAATGAATATATTGAAGTATCTAATTCTAGTAATAGTATTCTATCTAGTATTAAAGATGTTAATGATATAGATAGATTAACGGATTTAATAGTTACATTTATGCCATTTACAATTGAAAAGAAACTATTATATATGCAAGAAATTAATCCATTACATAGAGCTAATGCATTAGTGTATGATTTATCTATTGAATTACAAGTTGCTCAATTAGATGTAAAATTAGATGATGCTTTAAGAGAAGATTTTGAACGTAATCAAAAAGAGTTCTTATTAAGAGAAAAAATAGATGAAATAAAAAAGGAACTTGGAGAAACAGATTTAAAAGATGAAGTTATTGGAGATTACTTAGAAAGAATTAATAATCTTAAATGTGATGGAAGATTAAAGAATAAGTTAGTTAATGAAGTTAAAAAATTAGATTATACTAATGAAGCTTCTCCAGAAGTAAGTAATATAAGAAATTATTTAGATTTGGTATTAGATTTACCATTTGGTATTTTATCTAAGGATGAATCTAATTTAGATAAGATTAAGAGTACTTTAGATTCTACTCATTTTGGTTTAGATAAGGTAAAAGATAGAGTAATTGAATATATTGCTGTTAAATCAAGAAATAAAGATTTAAGAAGTCCAATTATATGTTTAGTAGGACCTCCTGGTGTTGGTAAGACTTCACTGGCTCAAGCAATAGCTAAAGCCCTAAAAAAAGAATTCTATAAAATTAGTGTTGGGGGATTAAATGATAGTGCTGAATTAAATGGTCATAGAAGAACTTATATTGGAGCATCTTCTGGTAAGATAATTCAAGCTTTAAAGAAATGTGGTACAAGTAATCCTTTAATATTAATAGATGAAGTAGATAAAATGGTTAAGGATTATAAAGGAGATCCTGCATCAGTACTTTTAGATATATTAGATACGGAACAAAATAAAAATTTTGTAGATAATTATATTGAAGAACCATTTGATTTATCAGAAGTTATGTTTATCTTAACAGCTAATTATGAAGAAGATATTCCATCTGCTTTATATGATAGATTAGAAATAATAGAATTATCTAGTTATACAGAATTTGAAAAACTAGATATAGCTAAACAATATTTAATACCTAATATATATAAAGAACATTTAGTATGTAGTAAAGAGATTAAATTTAATAATGATATTATTATGGAAATAATTAATAGATATACTAAAGAAGCTGGTGTTCGTGATTTACAAAGAAACTTAAGTACTATTGTTAGAAAGATAGTTACAAAAAGTGTTAGAGAATCTAATAGTAATATTAAAGTTACAGTTAAGAAAAGTGATTTAAAGAAATTACTTGGTGAATATAAATATGATATTAAAAATGAAGCTGTTACTAATCATTTAGGAACAGTTAATGGACTTGCTTATACTCCAATGGGTGGACTTGTAATGCCAGTTGAAACAGCTTTATATAATGGTAAAGGTGATATTATAATTACTGGTATGGTTGGTCAATCTATGGAAGAAAGTATTGAAGTTGCTATTAGTTATCTAAAGAGTAATAAAGATTTATTTGGTATTGATTCTAAAATATTTAAAGATAAAGATTTACATGTTCATTTCTTAGATGGTGCTCAAAAGAAAGATGGCCCATCTGCAGGAGTTGCTATTATAACTTCTTTAATTAGTTTATTAACTAATAAGGAAGTTGATAGAAATATAGGAATGACTGGTGAGATATCTTTAAATGGAGATATATTAAAAGTTGGAGGTATAAGAGAAAAAATAATTGGGGCCTATAATGATGGTATTACTAAAATATTTATTCCTTATACTAATAGTTGTGATTTAGAAGAAATTCCTAAAGTAATTAAGGATGAAATAGACTTTGTTCTAGTTAAGAATTATGAAGAAATATTTAATGCTGTTTTCAGTAATTAAATATTTCTTTTTTCATATCTTTAATTAGGAGGAATTTTATGAAACAAATAATACCATTTGAAAAGAGTATAGTCTTTAAAAGTGATGTGGCTAATATAACAAGTATTTCACTTGATCATGAAGAAAAGGTTAGTAATGGAGAAATAAATGGAGAATTTATTATTTATGGTGATTATAAAGTACATAATGATACTACAGAAGTAGAAACATTTAAATATAAATTACCATATACTACTATTATTCCAGATAATATAGAACCAGATACTGTTAGTATTAAGATAAATGATTTTACTTATGATATCTTTGATAAAGATGTATTAAAAGTATATATTGAATATATTGTTGATGGAGTAGAAAGAGAAGAAATTGAAGTATTAGAAGATACAGAATTAGATGAAGTACTTAGTGATGTTAAAGAAGAAAGAGAAGAATTGTCTAAAGAGGAAGAATTACCTAAAGAAGTAGATGATGATTATGTAATGTATCATATTCATATTGTAGAAAAAGAAGAAACATTAGAAAGTATTATTAAGAAATATGATATCTGTTTAGATGATTTGAAAGAATATAATGATGTTAGTAAATTAAGTGTAGGAGATAAATTAATTATTCCTTATCATGAATAATTTAGATTTATATATTAAGTTATTAAAACCATTAAAAGTAGAAAGAATAAATAGTGTATATATTTTATATACAATGGATGGAGATTACGTTTTAAAAAAGTCTAAATGTGATTATAAGAAATTATATTCATATTTAAAGAGTAGAGGTTATAATTCTTATCCAGAGTTATGTGATAGTACAAGGAATGATTGCTATTTATTTAAATATGAAAAAGATTTAGAAATAGATAATAATCAAAAGATAAAAGATATTTTTAATGCTGTTTCTATCTTACATAATAAAACTAGTTACTTTAAGGACGTAACTAGTATTATTTATAATAATATATATGATAATATAAATAGTAACTTAGAGTATTTAAATAATAAGTTTAAATATTTTTTTGATAATGATATTAATAATAGAATTTTAATACCTAGTAAATATTTATTTTTAAGGTATTATTCGTTATTTTATTTTTCAATAATTGAAAGTAAGAAATATCTTGATAAGTGGTTTGATATAGTTAAATCTAATAATAAAGAGAGAGTATGTTTAATACATAATAATTTAAGATTAGATCATTATATAAAGAATGATAATGATTATTTAATTAGTTGGGATAAGTATAAGATTGATACTCCAGTATTAGATATATATGAATTTTATAAGAATACATATTTAGATGGTAATATAGTTGATAATATGGATATATATTTAGAAAAATATTCATGGAATGAAAGTGAGAAATTATTATTTTGTTCTTTAATTACAATACCTTTTGATATATCTTTTAATACTAATGAAATAGACCTTTGTAAGGAGATTAGAAAGAATATTATATATTTGAATAAATCATATGAGATAGTTACTAAAATGGCCATAGAAGTCTAAAAAGTAGGTAAAAAAGAATTAAGAATTCAATAAGTAATAATATGATATGAAATCTTAGAGGAAGGACTAAAGTAATTAAGATTTGATAAGATATTAAAATACATAATCCTATTATGGATATGAATAGAACGAAGGAGTTATTGCTTTTCATAGTATCACCTAATATAAAATATGTTAAAGAAACTTTAAATGTTTCTTTTTTTGTGATAAGATATATTTAGTAATAGTGTAAGGTGGTGATGATCATGAGTAAGAGATTCTATTTTGAGATAGCTGCTATAATGTTAGTATCTTTATTATTACTAGGTTTTTCTTTTTCTAAGGAGTCTGGTACTAATAATAAGTTTGCTCGTGTAGAGAGTACTGTAGAAGATTTAAGAGTTATTTATGGTAATGGGAAATATATAACTTCAGAGAACAATGATCATTATTATAATATAGTTAATAAGAGTAATAGAAATGTTACATATAATGTTTATATAAATGAGATTAATGGTAATAAAGATTATGATGTATCTTATATATTAGATGAAGAAGAAAAGAAAGTAGAGAATACCTTTGTTACTAGTATTACTTTAAATCCTTATGGTAAAGATGGAGATAGAGTTGGATTACATTTAATATTTAATATTGATAATCCCGATTTAGAGTTTAAGTTAGTATTTGAAGAATATAAACCAAATTTATTTATAAATCATATTATGAATGATAAGAATGTTTATAAAGATAGTGATGGTAATTATAGATATTTTGGTAAGGAAGTAAACAATTATTTTAAGTATGATGGAACATTATATAGAATAATAGGTGTTGTTAATAATAAGTTATTAGTTGTTGGTGATGAAAAAGATTTAGTTAGATTCCAAGATAGTGATTCTAATTATGTTACTGTTAAAGATTATTTAGGTTCTTTAGAGGAACATAATTTAACAATTGAAGAAGCTAGAGGTAAAACTAGTTGGTTAGTAGATGATCATGATTATTGGTTAAAAGATAAAGAAAGTGATTATTATATTTATTATGCTGATAAAGTTAATGGTTTAGGAACTATGTATTATACTAAATTTTTATATAATAGATTCGTTGAAGAAATAGAAGGTAGTTTTATTTTAGAATCTGGAGATGGAACTTATAATAGTCCTTATGAGGTGTCTTATGAAAGTAAGTAAAGCACTAAAAAAACAAATTATTCTTGAAATACTTGCTTTAATATTCTTGATAGCTGTAATAATATATTCTATATTTGCTATTACTAAGGGTGGTAATGATAAGATATCAAGTGTAGATAATATGGTAATGGTATTAGATGATTCTAATTTTAAAGGTATTAAGCCTCATAGTGATGGAGAAGGATTAGATACTAGTGGTATATCATATACAGTTACTAATAATAATGATTATGATGTTGTATATGAAGTAGTATTAATACCTAATATTCATGATGATGAAGTATTAAATCAAATTAAAATTAGTGTAGATGATTTATATGTAGAAGATTTAACATCTTTAGAGAGAAGTAATGGAGGTTATTTAGTTACTTCTAATACATTAAAACCTGGTTATACTAAGATACATTTAATTAAATATTGGTATAAGTTAGATACAGATGTTAATGTTACTGAAAAAGATTTAAATTTTGAGTATAGATTATTTAAAAAGGAAAAATAGAATATGATAAATACTTAGATGTATAAATAGATGAACTATTTTATATACTAAGTATTTTTTTTGATTTATTTTATTGGTAATGTTTAATACTTGAGTTTGAATACATAGACCAGTTGTAGATGTAGATATTATGATAAATATAGTTTTTATAAATATAGATAAATTAGATTTTAATAAATATGTATATGAATTGGTTATTTCAAGTAAACTTATAATTATTAACTTTATGTATTTATTTGTTATTAATTCTGTTGGTAATATATTGAAAAATATAATTGTACCTAGGATATTTATATTAGTATTCATACTTTTAGTAATTGAATTTATTATATTTATATTATTATGATTTAACGTGTTTTTAAGGCCAGTAGGCCTTATTTTTATAGTAATTAAGATATTTGATAGTATATTGGATATTATTATTAGAATGGCTCTTTTAGAACCTAATAATAGTTTTATAAAAGTATATGTAAATAATAGAGATGGATAATTAGTAACTGCTAAGTATTTAGTTATATCTATATTATAGTTATTAAGTATATAAGCATTAGTTGGAGAACCAAATATAGGGCTTATTAAATAAATATAATTTATTTTAGTTATTTTTTCTAAATAATAGGGAATATTACTATTAGTAATAATATCTGAAATAATAAATGTAGGAAATAGTATTGGTAATATTTTAGTTAACCATATATTATATGATGCTATTACTTTATTAGATATTTCTTGATTATAATTAAGAATATAGATAAAAAAGCATAAAATAATTGTAAAGATAAGTGTATTTTTAAGGATATTTTTCATATTACTTTCCTTATAATGATATAATTTAATAGGTGATATGATGTTTAATAAGTTATATGAAAATATAAAAGACTTTATGAAAAATAATTGGTCTTACTTATTAACTTTTGGTATCATTTTAGCAATATTTTTGATTAAAATACCTTATCAGGTAGAAATGCCTGGTGGAATAATAGATCTTAATAATAGAGTTACTATAAATGGAGAAGAAGTAGATGATATAGAAGGCTCATTTAATATGGCTTATGTAAGTGTGGTACAAGGTAGTATTCCATATTCTTTATTATCTTTTATTATTCCTGATTGGGATTTAGTTAAATCATCAGATGTTAAAATGGATAATGAAACAGTAGAAGAAGCTAATAAGAGAGATAAATTATATTTAGATCAAAGTAAGAACTATGCTATAGTAGCAGCTTTAGAAACTGCTGGTATTAAGTATGAAATAAAGAATAAAGTTAATTATGTAGCTATGGTCAGTGAAGATTCTAAAAGTGATTTTAAAGTAGGTGACTATATCTTAGAAGTAGAAGGTAAAACTTTATTTGATATAAATGAATTAACTGATATTATTAGTAATACTGATGTAGGAGATACTTTAACATTTAAAGTAATAAGAGATAAAAAAGAAGTAGATGTAAAAGCTGAAGTCTATGAAGATGAAGATAAACACTATATTGGTATATTTGTAATTACTAATTTTGATATTGAATCAGAATTAGATGTTAAAATAACTAGTAAATCTTCAGAATCTGGACCAAGTGGTGGATTAATGATGGCTTTAATGACATATAATGCTATTACTGGTAAAGATTTAACAAATGGTAAGAAGATCGTTGGAACAGGAACTATTTCTTTAGATGGTACAGTTGGAGAAATAGGTGGAGTTAAATATAAATTAATGGGAGCAGTAAAAAACAAAGCAGATGTATTCTTAGTACCTGCTGGAGATAATTATGAAGATGCTCTTAAAACAAAAGAAGAAAAAGGATACGATATAGAAATCGTCTCTGTAGAAACATTAAAAGATGCAATTGAATACTTGGAGGGCGCATGATGAATTATTACAATAAAGAAGTAGCTTTAGATATAGATCCATATATTGTTATGAATCCATTCTTTGAAGAGTGGTTTATGATTGTTGAAGATATATTAATGAATGATGAATTTCAAAAAAGAAAATTATTTATGCATCATCATAATTTATCTGTGTGGGACCATTCTATTTTAGTTAGTTTTAACTCTTTTATTGCAGCTAGTTATTTTAATGCTGATAAAAGAGTATGTGCTATAGCAGGATTATTACATGATTTCTATGAACAAGCATGGCTAGATACACCAGAAATTAGAGAATTAGATGATGGAAAATACGCTAAGAATTTAGATATTAAAAAACCATTTTTTAAGAATCATGGTTTTACTCATGCAGCATCTGCTGCTAAAAACTATATTAAGTATTTTCCAGAGTTAGAAGATAAAAGAATTACTAATTGTATAGAAAGACATATGTTTCCACTTAATATAATTCCTCCTAAGTATTTTGAAGGTTATATTATAACAGCTGTAGATAAAATAAATAGTTGTAAGGAATTACCAAGTATAACATTTGTAGCTGCTAAAGTTGGAAAGAAAGTCAAAAAAGAATTTAAAAAAATGTTTATTAACGTAAAGTAAAATGTTTTTTAAGTACTTTTGTTGAATAAAAAAATTAAATAATATAGAATAGATTTAGAGAGAGGAAATGAGTACATGCAAATAGAAGCAAAACCTAGATACATTTTAATACTATTTTTAGTTGTACTAGCTATTCTAATCACTTTAAGTGCATAACCGATTATATCGGTTTTTTGTTTGTCTTTTATTATTATTTATTATATAATTTAATTATGATAGGGTGATATGGTATGGAAAGAGTAAATAATTATATGATTCCTATTATGGTTATTGCTTGTAGTATACTGGCTTTAATAGGTTATGTTTTTTCAGCTCAATTGGCTAATATAGATGAGAATACTCCTTTAGATAATGTTCAAGTATTAGGAGCTATGAAGGATATTGAAGGCGAATCATTATTAGAGATTAATGATAATACGGGAACTTCATATTACTATAAAGGTGATAGTGAAAATAATTACATATTACTTAATAATTTAATGTTTAGAATAGTTCGTTATAATGGTAATTGTACTATTAGAGTTATATTAGATAGTGATGTATTAGATAGTAGTTTTAATAGTGTTGAATATGAAAAGAGTAATGCTAAAAAATTATTAGATAATTGGAGGACTATTAATTTTGGAGATGCTTCTTATTTAGTAGAAGAAGATTATGATGTTACTAATTATGTAACATATGATACATATAACTTAATTAATTTTGAAGGTTATATGGTTAATTATGTAGGTTTATTAAGTGTTAGGGAAGCAGCTATAATTAGTGATGGACTTGATAAAACATATTTAGATAATGGTAATGGAATGTATTTAGCTAATGGGTCTGGATTATATGATGTTTGGTATTATAAAGATGGTAAAATAAGTGTTATTGATTCGAAAACTAAATTAAGTTTAAGACCAGTTATAAATATTAAATATGATGAGTTATTAGGTGAAGGTACTAAATCTGAACCATTTAGATTAGAAGAAGAATAATTCTTCTTTTTTAATTCACTTTAATTTGGTATAATAACTAGCGTGATGAAATATGAATAGATTAGATGTAGATAGAAATAAATTAAGTCCAGGTATGAAACAATACATGGAAATAAAAGATCAATATCCTGATGAGTTATTATTTTATCGTTTAGGGGATTTTTATGAATTATTTTTTGAAGATGGAATACTTGTATCTAGGGAATGTGAATTAACATTAACTGGTAAAAATGGTGGATTAGAAGAGAGAATTCCTATGTGTGGTGTACCATTTCATAGTGTTGAACCATATATAGAGAAATTAATTGAAAAAGGTTATAAAGTAGCTATATGTGAGCAACTTGAAGATCCTAAAGATGCTAAGGGTATGGTTAAAAGAGGAGTAGTTCAAGTAATTAGTAAAGGTACTGTTGTAGATTATTCTATGTTAAAAGAATATGATAATAACTATATAGGCAGTGTACTTTTCTTTACTAATTTATATACTATTACTTATTCTGATATTTCTACTGGATCATTATCTATTATGGATGTTAGTAATGATAAAGAAAAACTTATTAATGCAATATTAAATCTTAATTTAAAAGAAGTAATATTCTTAGATAATGGAGATGCAGAATTAATCAATATACTTAGAAATACATATGGTATTGAGGTAAGTATAAGTGGAGAATACTTAGAAGATAAATATTCATATTTATATGAGAATATATCTGAGATGAGATATATCTTGGGTATTAAACATTTATTATATTATTTAAATGTTAAACAATTAAAGGATTTAGATCATTTAAATGATGTATCTATTGTTAGACCAGATGAATATTTAGAAATGGATGTTCATACAGTACGTAATTTAGAATTATTTGAAACATTAAGATTAAAGGAAAGAACTTATAGTCTTATATGGCTAATTGATAAAACTAAGACTGCTATGGGTAGTAGAAAGTTAAAGAATTGGTTAGCTAGTCCATTAAAAGATAAAAAAGAGATTATTAATAGATATGATATGATTGATAAACTAAGATCTGAATTTATTATTAAAGAGGAATTAATACATGATTTAGATGAAGTTTATGACTTAGAAAGACTATGTGGTAAGACTATATGTGGTAATTTAAATGCTAGAGATGTTTTACAAATTAAAAGAAGTTTAGCAGTATTACCAGATATATTAAGTAAGATAAAAGAATTAGGTTTTAATTATGAATTTCCTGATTTACATGAATTATATGAGTTATTGGATAGAGGAATATATGAAACACCACCAATTGGTTTAAAAGAAGGATTCTTAATTAAAGATGGTTATAATGAAGAATTAGATGAACTCAAGAAGATACGTAGTGGTGGTAAAGATTTTATTGCATCTTTAGAAGAACAAGAAAGAGAAAAAACTGGTATAAAGAATTTAAAAGTAGGTTATACAAAAGTATTTGGTTACTATATTGAAATAAGTAAAGGTCAAATTAATCAAGTTAAACCTGAATTTGGATATGAAAGAAGACAAACTTTAGTTAATTGTGAAAGATTTATTTCTCCATTACTTAAAGAAAAAGAAGCTTTAGTATTAAATGCTGAAGAAAAGATAATAGAGCTTGAATATAATTTATTTATGGAAATAAAAGAAGAAATAAAAAAGAATATCTTTATTTTAAAAGCTATTGCTAGAGACTTATCTGAGTTAGATGCAATAATATCTTTAGCAACTATTGCTGATGAGTATGCTTTTGTAAGACCAGAAATACTTGATGAGAGAAGAATAGAGATAGTAGACGGAAGACATCCTGTTGTTGAAAGAGTATCTAAGGAAGTATATGTTTCTAATGATTGTATGATGGATGAAGATACTACAACACTTTTAATTACAGGGCCTAATATGAGTGGTAAATCAACTTATATGAGACAATTAGCAATTATTATTATACTTGCTCAGATTGGTTCTTTTGTACCTGCTAAGAGCGCTAAATTGCCTATATTTGATAAGATATTTACAAGAATTGGAGCCAGTGATGATTTAGTATCAGGAGAATCTACATTTATGGTAGAAATGAAAGAAGCTCGTAATGCTATATGTAATGCTACTAAAGATTCTTTAATTCTATTTGATGAATTAGGTAGAGGAACTGCTACATATGATGGTATGAGTCTTGCTCAGTCAATACTGGAATATGTTAATGATAAAATAAAATGTAAGACTTTATTTAGTACTCACTATCATGAATTAACTTCATTAGATAAGATGAGTGGTATTAAAAATGTTCATGTTGAAGCTTTTGAGCAAGATGGTAATATTACTTTCTTACATAAAGTTAAAAATGGTTCTATAGATAAGAGCTATGGTATTCATGTAGCCAAACTTGCTGGAATGCCAAAAGAGTTACTTGATAGAGCTAATGAAGTATTAAAAGTATACGAAGCTAACGAAAAAGAAACTCCAGTACTTAAAAATACTCAAGTAGCATTTAATTTTGATGAACCTGAAGTTGTAGAATCTAAAGCACTAGATAGATTAGATGAAATAGATCCTTTAAAAGTTACTCCTATGGATGCTATTAATTTATTATATGAAATTAAGGAATTAAGAGAACATGATAAGAGATAATGAGTTTTATGGATTAAGTGATATCTTACATTTTAATGTATATGCTTCTTTACTTAAAGATCATATCATTAAAGAGGAAAGAGTAATAATTAAAGTATTTAAAAAAGATAATGAAGTAGTAGTTATTGAAACTAATAATTTTGTTGATACTATATTAAAAGATACTAGATTAGATAAAGAATCTGATTTAATGACATATGACTTAGTTTATTTAAAAACATTAGATAGATATTATTGTGATTATGAAATACCTGGTATGGTCTATGAGAACATTGAAGGATTAGGTTCTTGGTATAGAGTAAAAATAGATGGATATGATCCTAATGATAAATTACTAAAACCATTCTTTTTAAAAAAGAAGATTACTAAAGAAGATTTATCTAAATATGCAAGTAATAAAGAAGAATTAGATAAACTAAATAAGTTCTATGATATTACAAAAGGATTAGTTAAATTTACTAAAATGAATAAAGTAAACGAATTATTTTCTCAAATTGAAAAGTAATTGTTTACTTTTTTTACTTTTGTGATAATATATCTTTCACGGAGGATTTATTATGAGTATGAAAGTACAACCAGTAATGAAAGCTCATTTTGATACACATAAAGATAGAGAGAAACAAAATGAAGAAAGAAGAAAAGCTTTATTACTTAAAAAAGCTATTTTAGCAGAGAAGAAAAAACAATTAGAAAGTCTTGAAAAGAATAGAATTGATATAAGGATATAATTCTTCTTTTTTTTATTGAATTATGATATAATTTTTCTCGTGAGGTGATACATATGGGTAAAACAAGAAGTGAATTAAGAGAAACAGCTATGGTTATTTTATATCAAATAGACATTTTAAAAAGCAATAAAGTAGAGTATGATGTAGAATCAATTATTACAGAAAATTTAGAAGTTGATAATGAATTTGTTAGAAATTTAGTATATGGTGTTATTACTCATTTGGACACTATAGATGAAGCAGCTAATTCTCATATGAAGAATTGGACTATTAGTAGAATTGATAAAACAGGAGCTGCTATTTTAAGAATAGGTTTATATGAAATATTATATGAAGAAGATACTCCTAATATTGTAGCTATTAATGAAGCAGTTGAACTTGCTAAGAAATATAGCGATGATAATGTTAGAAAGATTATTAATGCTGTACTTGATAAGGTTAATTTAGAAAATTAATCTTTTTTTATGCAATAAAAAAGAGCAATTATATTGCTCTATAAATATCTTTACCTTTATATGGATTTTTAGGATCTATTTTATCTGTAAATAATATGCCGTTTAAGTGATCTATTTCATGTTGGAAAGCAACAGCAAGTTCTTCTCTAACACGTAATTCATATTTTTCGCCTTTTTCATTATAAGCTTCAATACGAATACGAGCATGACGAGGTACTATACCACATGTAGGACGATTAATACTTAAGCATCCTTCTCCTTCTTCGATATAAACCATTTCTTCTGATTCACTTTTAATCTTAGGATTTATTACTACATATCTATCAAATTTTCCTTCTTCAACTTCGTATACAATAACAAATATTCTCTTAGGTATTCCAACTTGAATATATGCTAAACCCATACCAGCTCTTAAATCATATTTTTCTCTAATAGGTTCTATTTGAGACATTTCAAGATAATCCATCATATCTTGTATTCTTTTAACATCTTCTTCTGGTAGAGGAAATTCTACTTCTTTACTTTTATTATGAAGTCTTTTATCTTTTTCATCTAGAATTACGATTTTAGGTAATTCTTTAGGTAGTTTTGTCATAGTCATCACCAACGGATACATTTTACCAAAAAAATACGATTTTGACAAATAAAAAGGACATTTTGTCCTTTTAATTATTGCCCCAGTTCCATCCAGCACCAATTATAATTACTAGAAGAATGAATAGGACAATCCAAATAGCAGCTCCTATGCCACCTCCAGTTGTATAACCAACATAACCGCATGATGGAGCTGCATTGTAGTTACCATAGTAACCATTGTTTCCATAATAATACATATTGTACCTCCTTTATGTATCTATTATATTTTATTAATTAATGTATAATTTTGACATTAAAAAATGGAAGTTTCTTTTTAATGATATTTAATTATGGTATTATTATAATAGGAGATGAGGATGTGAAAGGTATTTTTAGTAAGTTAAATTATGGACTTATTATTTTAATGATTATTTACTCTGCCTTTGGATTACTTATGATATTTTCAGCATCCTCAGTTGCAGCTGTATTAAGATATAAGGTTCCTATTAATTATTTCTTAGGAAGACAACTTTTATGGACTATAGTAGGATTTGGTCTTGGTATCGGTGTTTTGTTTATTCCAACTGGGAAATATAGATTTGTTTCTAAGTTTGGTATATATGGAATGATTGGATTACTTGTTTTAATATATGTATATGGTTCTGTTGCAGGTGGAGCATTAAGTTGGATTAAAATGGGTACAGTTGGTTTTCAACCAACTGAGTTTGCAAAAATAGCTTTAATTGTTTATATGGCTGTATACTATAATAGAATATCAACTAAGAAAAGTATTAACTTTTTTGATATGATTAAACCTATTATATATGCTGTTATAATTTGTTTATTAATAGCTATGCAACCAGATTTTGGTGGAGCATTTATTGTTTTTATTATTACTGGTTTAATTTTCTTATCATTACCTATGGGTAAGAAACATAAAAAAACTATTTTTAAATATGGTATAGGTACTGTTTTATTTTTACTTGTTGTAATGCTGTTATTTGGAAAAAGTATATTTTATAGTTATCAGGTAAGTAGAATTGTTAATTTTACTAATCCATGTCAAAGATATTCAGAAGATACAGGTTATCAAGTATGTAATGGTTACATTGCTATTAAAAATGGTGGACTAACTGGTGTAGGATTAGGTAATTCAACGCAAAAGTATTTATATCTTCCAGAAGCTCATACCGATTTTATATTCCCTATAATATGTGAAGAATTAGGATTAATAGTTGGTATTGTTATATTAATTGGATATTTTATTATGTTATACATAATTTTAAATATTGCTAAAGAAGCATCTAATTTAAGAGATAGTATTTTGGCTTATGGGGTATTTGCTTATTTGCTTGCTCATATTTTAATTAATATATTAGGTGTATTAGGTTTAATACCATTAACAGGTGTTCCATTACCTTTCTTAAGTTATGGTGGTTCTTATGATATATCAGTTATTGTTTCATTATTTATTGTAGAGAGAGTTAATATTGAAAATAAGAACAATAAAGCCCTTAAGAAGATAGAAAAATTATAAAAAATCACTGTTTAGTGATTTTTTTTATGAAATAAAAAAGGAAATCGGGCATTGACTGACAATAATATAAGTAGGAGGTGATAATTTGGAATGGATTAGAAAATATGGTTTATTTGTAGGAATAGGTGTATTTATTTGGTTGATTGGTTTTATTCTTATTATTAATAATAATAAAAAGCTAGATGAAGAGAATGTTAGTGTAATAGAAGAACCTGTTATAGAAGAAAAACATGAAGAAGTTGTACTTGGAACAATAGAAATACCTAAATATAAAGTTGATATAAAAGGTTATGTTAAGAAACCTGGTGTATACGAAGTTGAGGAAGGTACTATAGTTAATGATGTTATATCTCTAGCTGGAGGATTAAAAAGTGGAGCTACTACTAAGAATATTAATTTATCTAAGAGAGTTAAAGATGAAATGGTTATATATATTTATACAAGTAATGAATTAAAAAAGTATGAATCTGCTCCTCAAGAGTGTAAGTGTGATGATGTAGTAATTACGTCATGTGAAGGATCTAGTATTATTACTAGTGAAATACCAACTACTTCTAGTAGTGAACAAAATAGTATAATTAATATTAATACTGCATCTTTAGAAGAACTAATGAAGTTAAGTGGAGTAGGAGAAGCTAAAGCTAAAGCTATTATTGAATATAGAGAAAAGAATGGTAAATTTAATACCATAGAAGATATTAAAAATGTATCTGGTATAGGGGAAGCGGCTTATCAAAAGATTAAAGACAATATTACAGTCTAATATTATATATTTTATATTACTAATAATTTGTATTGCATTATTTTTTACTAGAGATAATAATGAATATTATTTATCTGGTGATACTGAATTTGATCTTGTTGTAAATGATTTCTATATTAAAGATGATAAGATTTCTTTGTCTTTTAAAGGTAAAGAAGACTTAGTAGGAACTTATTATAATAAAGAATTTGCAAGTAAAATTAAATATGGTATGAGTGTAAAAGTAAAAGGGGAATTGTATAAGTATTCTCATAATACAATTCCCAACACTTTTGATTATAATGTTTATTTACTAAATAAAGGTATTAATTATGGTATTAAGATTAATAATGTTGAAATTATAGATGAAAATATTAATATTATATATAGAATAAAGAATTATATATATGAAAGAATTATTAAGATAGATGATACGGGATTTATGATGGCTTTTATTTTAGGTGATAAGAGTTATTTAGATAAAGATGTATATAAATGCTTTCAAAGGATTGGTACAAGTCATCTACTAGCATTATCTGGTATGCATATTTCATTATTGACTGGTATAATACTAAAATTATTAAAAAGAATAGATGATAAGATAAAATATATTATATGTAGTATTATTTTAATTATTTATGGCTTCTTAGTTTTATATCCTGCTTCTATTTTAAGATGTATTATCTTTTTTATTTTAAGTAGTATTAATAAAATATTTAAATTGGAATTAAGTAATATTAGGATACTATATCTGACTGCATTTATTATTCTATTAATTAATATTATGTATGTTTATGATATTGGGTTTTGGTATTCTTTTGGTAGTGTTTTTGGCATATTATTTTGCCACGATTTTATTAATGGTAAATATAGTTATATTAAATTAAGTATTGTAACTTTTTTATTTACTTTACCATTATCTTTGTATAGTTTTTATTCTATTAATGTACTAAGTATAATATATAATTTGTTTTACATACCATTTGTAAGTTTAATAGTATATCCTTTATCTTTAATTACTTTTTTTGTTCCTGGTTTATATAATGTACTAAGAATATTTTTAAATATTTTGATTAGTATTACTAATTATTTAGCTAGTATTAGAATATTTGAAATACATTTGTCTTTTAATATTTTAGAAATTATTATTTATTATATATTTTTAATTATTAGTATTTACTTTAAAAAGAATATTTTTCTTTTAGGAACTTTATTAGTTGTATTAATTGATTTATTAATACCATATTTTGATAAAAATGCTTATGTATATTTCTTTGATGTGGGTCAGGGAGATTCTAGTTTAATTGTATTACCATATAGAAAAGAAGTAATTATGATTGATACTGGAGGTATTGCAGGTAGTGAGTATAAGGTTAGTGATAATGTAATAACTTTTTTATATAGTTTAGGTATTAATGATATTAATTTAATACTTACACATGGAGATTATGATCATATGGGTGAAACTACTAATATAATAAATAATATTAATGTTAAAAAAGTAATATTTAATTGTGGAGAATATAATGATTTAGAAATTGATTTAATTAAATTGTTAGATTTAAAAGGTATCAATTATTATTCATGTATTAAAGAATTGAAATTTGAAAATAATAAATTATATTTTTTACAAACAAAGGAATTAGATAATGAAAATGATAATAGTAATGTAATAATTACAGAATTAAATGGTTATAATTTCTTGTTTATGGGTGATGCGGGAAGTATAAGAGAAAAAGATATAATCAACAAATATAATATATCTGTTGATATTTTAAAAGTAGGTCATCATGGTAGTAAGACAAGTTCAAGTATTGATTTTATAAATGAAATTAATCCTAAGTATTCCATAATTAGTGTTGGTAAGAATAATAGATATGGTCATCCGAATAAAGAAGTATTAGAAAATTTAGAAAATTCAAAAATATATAGAACGGATAAAGATGGTAGTATTATGTTTCAGATTAAAAATAATAAATTGAAAATAGAGACTTGTAGTCCATAGAAAGGAGTAGATATGGAAGATAAATATTATGTTGAATTGAAAGAAAAAGCTTTAAAGGTTGAAATATATGATAGAGCTAGAGATTATGCAAAAGATAAAAATAAAGTTAGTGCATATTTTGAAATGGGAGAACTATTAAGTAAAGCCGGGAGAGAATATGGTAAAAATATAATCAATAATTATTCTGAAAAACTTATGATTGAAGTTGGTAAAAAATATAATTATAGAACTTTATATAGAATGAGAAAATTCTATGAATTATTTAATAGTGGAAAATTGACCACAATGTGGTCAAAATTAACTTGGAGTCATTATCGTGAAATTTTATCGCTTAAAGACATTGATGAAATTAAATATTATTTAAATGAGTGTGAAAGCAAAAATTTAACTCAAAGACAGTTGCATGAATTAATAAAACAAAAAACATATAATAGACTTAGTATTGAAGTAAAAAACAAATTAATTAATAAAGAACAATTGAAAGTGAATGATTTAATACTTAATCCTATATTTATAAAAACAAATTCATTAAAGGAGGACTTAACAGAGTATGCACTAAAACAATTAATATTAAATAATTTGGATAATTTTTTAACTCAATTAGGTTTTGGTTTCACATATGTTGGAAACGAATATAAACTAAAATTAGGTAATACATATAATTATATAGATTTACTTTTATATAATATTAAATATAAATGTTATGTAGTAGTTGAATTAAAAGTAACTGAATTAAAAAAAGAGCATACAGGCCAAATTATGACTTACATGAATTATATTGATAAAAATATAAAAACAATTGAAGAGAACAATACAGTAGGTATTATAATTTGTAAACAAAATAATGAATATGTTATAAAATATTGTTCCGATGATAGAATAATTGCAAGAAAATATGAATTAGTTTAATAAAAATGTTATAATTATTTTAGAGGTAATGAATATGGAATTAATTAGAGATGAAAAAGGAAAGAAAATTTATGCTGATGAAGGCACTAAATTATATACTATGATTAATATGGGAGATTATGTTGGACATAGATCAAGAGAATGGTATGAAGATGCTCCTGAAGCTTGGAGATTAATGTTTTATGATGAAATGTTAAAAGATGGTAAGAAAAAACATGTTGAAGCATTAGTAGATGAACTTGGAGATTATACTAGAATTATTGTTGAATTAAATGGTGCTAAGAGAATATTACAATTATCAGGTAATTGGGTAGTAAGAGATTCTGTTGTTACTAATTTAAGTGATGATGGTATGTTAGGAGATTTTTATACAGCAGTTGAAAACGATACAATTCAAAGAAGGCCACGTTTAGCTGAACACTTAAGTGCTAAACAAACATTTACTCGTGAAGGAGAAACATACACTGGTGATGTGGTTGATAATAGTTTAATATTAAATTTCTTACAAAAAAATAAGGAATTAATTAAAGAAATGGAAGAAAAAGGAAAAAGATTATAAATAATAAGCAGGTGGTTTTATGGATTCAGTTTATCTAATTTGTTCTGATAGTATTAGGCTAATTGATGATGAAATAAAGAAAATAGTAGGAGAGAATAAATACGAAGTATTTGATCTTAATAATTGCTCTATTGAAGATGTTTTGGAGGAAGCAAACTATTTTTCTTTGTTTGATGAAAAAAAATATATTGTAGTTAAAAATGCTATTATTTTTACTTCTCCTAAAAAGAAAGAAGAGGAAGAAGATACTGTATCTAAAAAAGATGAAATATTATTGAAATACTTAGAATCACCAAATTATAACAATATTCTTATTTTTACTTTAAATGGTAAAGCCAATAGCAATAAAAAAATAGTAAAAATGATTAAAGACCAATATCATTATATTGAAGTTGGAAATTTAAAATTAAGAGATATTTATGATAAGGTTGATGGTTTACTAAAAGATAAAGGATATAAAGCTGATAAGAATATTATTTATTATATTATTAATAATAGTTTAAATAATTATGATCTTGCTTATAACGAAGTTCAAAAGATAGATTTATATTATAAAAAAGGCTGTGTTTTGAAGTTAGATGATGTGTCTAACATTGTTAGCAAAGTTATGGAAGATAATAACTTTAAATTTATAGATGCTGTTATGAGTAGAAACATTAAAGAAGCATTTAAAATATATGATGATTTAATGATTCAAAAGGTAGAACCTATTATGTTACTTTCAATGATTGCAAAAGATTTAAGAATGACATTATTAGTTAAAAACTTATCTAATAAAAATAGTAAAGCGGAAATAATGAAAAGTCTGGGTATAAAATTTGATTTTCAATATGATAAATATTTAAATAATAGTTATAATTTCTCAGATGTCTTTTTGGAAAATAAATTAATTGAATTATGTGAATTAGATTATAAGATTAAAAGAGGAAAAGTATCAAATAAGTTAGGATTACAGTTATTTTTATTAGATTTTTGTAAATAAAAAAAGCGAGGTTAACTCGCTTTTGTTAATTCTATTATCTTTTCGGTATTTTTAAAATTTAGTTTAGCAATATCTTTTAGAATATCTTGTCCATATTGTTTTACTAATTTAACACCAACTTCATCTACTTGAGTACCAGCTCCAAGTGGAATAATCATATTAAATCTTTCGTTTAATTTTTTCATTTCTTTTAAGAAAATGTATCTACTTATAATTGATGAAGCGGCAACGCTCATACATTTATCTTCTGCTTGGGTTATAAAAGTGATATTTGTTACTTTTTCTGGTATTTGTGATAGGTGAGAGTAGTAACTCTTAGGTGGCTCAAATTGATCTATTACTATTTTAGAATAATTGATATTATCTTTTTTTATTACTGATAATAAACATTTATTATGTAGTATAGCTTTTATTTTATTCATATTAACATCAGTACTATGATAATCATTATATTCTTTATTTGATAGTATTATTGTTGTATGAGGTATATTTTTTATTAATTCTGGTGCTATTTGGATTATCTTTTCATCTGTTAATTTTTTAGAGTCTCTTACTCCTAAATTTTGCATGTATGCAATATTGTCTTTTGAAACATAAGATGCTGTTACAATAAGTGGTCCAAAATAATCTCCTGTACCAACTTCATCAGATCCTACTGATGATACATTTATAAATGTTTGTTCTTTTTTATCGTCTTTATTATCTTTGTTATCTTTTTTTTCTTTTCCTTCTGTGTCAATAACACGATTATTTAGAACTCTTTCTTGTTCTGTCCAAAATGAAGCTTCAATATCGGCACCTATTCCTTGGAACATTACTTTTCCAGATTCATATAGTGTTGTTACACAATCGAAGTCTTTTACTTGAAAAATAGCATATGGTGGAGTTTTATCACACTTTCTATCTTCATAGTATTTTATCATTTGATCTTTAACATTATCACTTACTTTAAAGACAATTGTTACAGGTTTAAACGCGTTTTTTGCCATAGTCACACCTCATATGTATCTTACCATATTTTGCTTTAAATTTCATTAACTTTATATTATAATTATTATAGGTGATAGTATGATATTATTTGAATTAAAAGGACTTAATTTTTCAGATTGGAGAGTAGCAGTTGTTAATGTTGTTATAATACTAGTTTTACTTTCTGGCTTATATGATGGATATAAAAAAGGTTTCTTAGAAGGCACAATTAAATTTGTTGGTACAATTATAGCTTTAGTAGGAGCATATATGTTTAAAAATCCTGTTTCAGTATTCTTATATACTCATTTACCATTCTTTAAATTTAGTGGTGCATTTAAAGGTGTATCTGTATTGAATATTTTGATTTATGAGTTTATTGCTTTTATTGTTGTTTTTTTGGCAATATTAATAGTATTAAAGATTATATGTGAAGCTACAGGATTAGTAAATAAATTATTCTCTGTTGTTGCTTTCTTAGGAGTACCAAATAAAATATTAGGTGCTGTTGTTGGATTTGTTGAATCTTTAATTGCTTTATATTTTATTTCTTTTATATTTATATTTGTATGTAATTATTTTGGATTTGGTATGAAGGAATCTTTAGTTGATACTATTGTAGAAATACCTGTACTTAAAGATACTTTTGGTGGTTCGTTAAATGCTCTAAATGATATTGGGGTAATATCTAAAGATTTTAAGGATGTACAAGATAAAGATGAATTTAATTATCAAGCTTTAGAAGTATTACTTAAGTATGATGTAATCACTAAAGAAAACGCTAAGAAATTAATTGATTCGAAAAAACTAGAAATTCCTGGTAGTGAAGTATTAGTTGATTAAGTATACTACGAAAGTAGTATCTTTTATGTATAAAGGAGGGATCTAAATGAGTAATGAAAATAACTATGTTGAATTAGATAGTTATTCAGCTGTTTTAATTAATCAAGTTTTAAACAAAAGATTTAGCTATTTTAATGATGAATATAAAAAATTTAGTTTAAACGAACTAGCATCAATTACTGAAATTACTCTTACAGGTTTCGATTCTTTAAATATATTAAAATATTTACCTAATTTAAAATCTTTAAAATTGGTTAGTGCTGATTATAATAGAGTTTCTTCTGATTATACATATGATTCAAGTAGTTTTAATCACATAAGTAGTTTTGAATTAAATAGATATTTGCATTCTATGGTTGGACTTGAGAAACTTGAAATTATCAATGATATAAATATTAATGTTTTAGATGTTAGTGGTTTACCTAATTTAAAAGAATTAATTGTTGATGGATGTCCTGAATTAAAACAAATATCAGGTTTATCTTTATTAAGAAAACTAAAAAAAGTTAATATTATTGGTACTAATATAAATAAGAACGATGAACTAATAAGTTATTTATTACATACTGTTGATTCTGATGAAAATTTGTTGGATATAAGCATGTTTTTATCTGGCGTTAAAAGTATTCAAGATATTAAAACATTAAATGAATTAAAATTACGTGGCTTAATTAAAGTACAGTTTGCTGAAAAGAATGGAATTGTTGGTTCTACTAGATTAGAATTAGAACAAGTGTGTGAATTGTATGAAAGATTTAAATCATTATTTAAACAAAGAAAATTAGATAATTTACCTGATTATGATAAGGTAGTTTATGTTATGGAATATATTAAACGTAATGTATCATTTGCAACTGATGAATTAGATGAAAGAAAAAAATTTATAAATAATATGAGAAATGCTGATGGTGAAACACCTAAGTGGGCGGATAGATACTTAGGTTATCTTCATAGTAGTTATGCTACTTTTAAAAGAAAGAAAGCTAATTGTGAAGGTATGGTTAATTTGATTAGATTTATGTTGGGTATTTTAGGTATTGAATCAGAAAATGTTCAATGTAATGATAAGAGAAGTAATTATTTTGCTACGACTAATCATTCAATTATTCGTGTATTTATTGATGGTAAATATTATTATTTTGATCCTTCATATGATCCAAAGAACAGATCTCAATATTATTTTATGGGTTTTGCTGAAGCATCTTCATATTTAGATTTAAGTTTATATGAAGCTAATAAGATGGAGGGTGTTAAAGATGAACAAAGACAGTTACATATTTAAGATCCTTGAAGATGCAGAATCATTTCCTTATTTTGAATTGTTCTTTACAACTATGTCTGATGAAGATCAAAAGAAATTTATTGATATAATTTCTAATATAAAAATTGATCAATTATACCCGAGTTTAATTCATGGGCGTTATCATAGTGAAAAAGTATGTTTATTTGCTTTTGTACTTGGTATTGAATTAGGACTTAGTGATGAATATTTAAAGATATTATGTGATGGAGCTATATATCATGACTTTATGAGACGAAATGAAATGGAAGATGAATTACATGGCCTAGCTTCAGCTGTTAATATTGATAGAGTAGTAGGAGAAGATCCTTTTTATAAAGATGAACGAAGAAAAAATTTGTTAAAAGCTATTATAGATAATCATTCTACTAAAAGAGGTAGACAAGATATGGGACTTCAATTAATGTATGAATCATATGAACTTGATTTAGCTAAAGTTCCTTTTGAAGATTTTGCGATGTTAGCTCATGCTTTAATGGATGCTGATGCTTTAGATAGACTTAGATTTAGCAAGGCATCTCCTGCTTATTTAAAACCTGAATATTTACATCATGAATTTAGTAAGATGTTAGTTGATTTAGCTAGAGAAGTAAATGATGCTTATAAATATTATGATGCATATAAAGATATAGATTTTTCAGAATTAGAAAAAATGACTGGAGCAGTTTGCCATAGTGCAGGATTTGTTTTTTCTAGAATTCCTTTTATTTTAAAATATGGTTTACTTTCAAAAGCAGAACAAGAAAAGAAAAAGGTAAGTACTCATAGAAATTTTGAAGGAGGAAATTCTCAAAGATGGATTTCTGTTGTTCCTGTTGAGTTAATTACTGAAGGAAGTAAGATTAATACTAATTTCTTAGAAAATGGTGTAGTTATTAAAACAAAACCAGATGTGGAATATTATCGTTCTAATTATGGGCCACATGATTCAGAAATTGCTCTTCCTAAAGGATTACCTTATGTAAAAGGAGGATATTCTGAGGAGAGGTTTGTTTTTGAGAGAATTAGACCTGAACATATTGATGAGGTTTATGTTTCTAATAAATGTGCTAATAAGGATTTATCAGAATTACATTATATATTTCCAAATATAGATTTTGAAGCTTATGAAAAAATGTTGAATTATTTAATGGAAGAATATAATGCTTCACAATCTGATTCTATGAAAGTAAGAAAGTTGTTTAAAGAATATGTTTTAATTGTTAAAGATTATTTATCTCATTCCCGTGATGATATTGGTATGGTTAGAGCGAAATTTGAAAAAGATATATTAGCTTGTAATAATGAAATTAATAAGGTTATAGCTTTAATTATTAAGAAAGCATATACTCAAAGATTTGGTTTATTTCATAGAGTTATTAATATAACTCCTGTTATGGTATTAGAAGATCAATTATTGGCTGCTGGTATTGTATTTAAAAAAGTGGTTGGTAAAGATAAGGTGTCTTTTGTTATAAATCCTGAACCTAAAAAAGATATGACAAATGGTGCTACTATAGGAAGTAAATAAAAAGAGATGTTTTACATCTCTTTATTTGTGGCCAAATTTGCTGCTTCAGAATAGGCTCTAAGTAATGGACCTGCACCTAATTTTGTTCCACCGAAGTATCTAATAACTAGTATTAAGCAGTTATCTAATTGTTTTCTTTCTATTATATTATATATAGGTAATCCTGCAGTATTGCTAGGTTCTTTATCATCTGTTTTTTTAGCAATTGGTCCAATTTTATAGGCATATGGTATATGTCTTGCTTTTTTGTGTTCTTTCTTTAAATCATCAAGTATTGTATTGACTTCTTCAATACTATTAACTTCATAATACATACCAATAAATTTTGATTTTTTTATTTCAATTAATGATTCATTTATTAATTTCATATACATCACAAAATTATTATAACAAAATTATTTGTTATTTTAAATTTATTATGTATAATAAAATTTAATTGGTGATGACTATGGAAATATTAGATAAAATAAAAAAATGTAAAAATAATCGTCAATTATATAATTTAATTAGAAAAAGACTTGTTGAGTGTGTTGATGAAGGAATAGATAAAAATGATGGTTGTGAAGTAATTGGGGAAATGTTAGATATTAATCCTAATTATGGTATAACTTTAAATCCTAATGAACTTTATTATCAATATGATATTAATGTGTTTTGGAATCAGTTTATTCCTCCTAACGTTAAGATAGTTTTTGGAATTGAAACACCAGATATATGTCATAATGGATATTATTATTATATGAATGATTATGATTATATATTTGAATTTGTTAAGTATATTAAAGATCAAGATGTTTATGATGAGTCTGAATTTGTTGGATATGTTTTTGATTTTATGAGGAAGTATTTTAATCTTTCTTTATTGAATGAAAATTTAAGAGAAAGATATTTTAAACTTATTTGCGATCAGTATGGAAGGTATTTTCCACCATCTGAAAAAAGAAGTAATAGATTATTTAAAGGTAGTTCTATGGCTAGATGTACTGAATTAGGTGCTACTGGTCAAAATATTATGAGTTTCTTTGGAATGGATACTTTATATGTTCATGATCAGGAACACGCTTATAATATTGTTAAATTTAGTGATGAATCTACTTTTGTTGTAGATTTTGCTAAAGGTGTTTATGGTTATAATATAGTTAAGAACAAAAGATTCTTATTACCATTTATGGGAGAGATAGAAAATTGTACTGATGAAGTATTACAAGAATTAGTTTCTACTGATGGTAGATTACAATTTAATGAGTATGGTTTATATATTTTAGGTAATAGTATGTTAGAAGCAAGATATAAGCAAACTCGATCATATGGTAGTGGTGGAAGATCTAATGATATAAAAAAATTGATTAAGTAAAAATTATGTTATAATTTGGTAGGTGATTTCTATGTTTAATATTGTTTTTGTTTGTTATGGTAATATATGTCGTAGCCCTATGGCTGAAATGATTTTTAAAGATTTAATATTTAAAAATAATAAAAGATATTTAATGAGTTGTGTATCACGTGCAACTAGTATGGAAGAAATAGGTAATGATATATACCCTGATGCTAAAGAAATATTAAACAAAAATAATATTAATGTTGAGAAACATAGTGCTAAACAAATTACTAAAGAAGATTATGAATTATATGATTATATAATTGTTATGGAAGAGAGAAATAAAAGGGATGTTTTAAGAATAGTAGGAGAAGATAAAGATAATAAGATAAAACTTATGTTAGATTTTACTAATCATCCTGGTGATATAGAAGATCCTTGGTATACAGGTAATTTTGAAAAAGTGTTCTCTTTAATTAATGATGGTTGTATAGGATTATATAATTATTTATTAAGTATGGAGGTTAAAGATGGAGAATAAGTTTAAAGAGAAATTATCTTTAGTTCCTCATAAACCTGGTAGTTATCAAATGAAAGATAAAAATGGTACTATTATTTATGTTGGAAAAGCTAAAGATTTAAATAAAAGAGTTTCTTCTTATTTTAATAGAGAACATACTGGTAAAACAGCTAAGATGGTTTCGTTAATAGATGATTTTCAGTATGTAGTTGCTTCTTCAGAATTAGAAGCATTTATTATTGAAATAAATCTTATTAAGAAGTTAAAACCTAAATACAACATAATGTTAATGGATGATAAGAGTTATCCTTATATTGAGTATATTTCTAGTCCATATCCTAGACTTAAAGTATCTAGATACTTAAATATTAGAAAAAGGGATGGTAAGAAATTATTTGGACCATATCCTAATGCTTATGCTGCTAGGAGAATTGTTACTCTTATTAATAGATTGTATCCTTTAAAAAAATGTGAAGGTATGCCTAAAGATCTATGTTTGTATTATCATATTGGTGAATGTTTAGGTTATTGTAAAAAGGATATTGATAAAGATAAAGTAAAAGAAATGGAAGAAGAAATATTATCTTTTTTAAGAGGTAATGATGAAATACTTCGTAATAAGATAATGGATAAGATAGAACAATATAGTAATAGTTTAAACTTTGAAATGGCTTTAGAATTAAAAAAAGAATTGGAATATATAGATATTGTTTTATCTAAGCAAAAGGTTGAGTTACATGACTTTGTTAATAGAGATGTTATTTCTTATTATATTAATGATGGTTATTTATCTATTGAAATATTATTTATTAGAAATGGTAAATTATTAAATCATAAGAATAGTATATTCCCATTAACAGGAGATCCTGAAGATGATGTAGAATACTATATAGCTGATTTTTATTCTAGAAATGAAATACCTAGAGAAATATTAATTCCTGAAGAATTAAATATAGAAAACATAAGAAATGTAGTCGATACAAATATCGTTATTCCTCAAAAAGGAGTTAAGAAAGATTTAATTAATATGGCTTATGGTAATGCCAAGTTAAATCTTGAAAATAAGATAGAAGAGTTACAAAATGATGAAAAGAGAACTACTAAGTCAAATGAAGAATTAGCTGATATTTTAAATATGGATTCTATATATAGAATAGATGTATTTGATAACTCTAATTTATTTGGTTCGTTTGCAGTATCTGGTATGGTTGTATTTATAGATGGTAAACCTGCTAAGAATGAATATCGTAAATATAAAGTATCAGTAGATGTTAATGATGATTATAATACTATGAAAGAGATTATATATAGAAGATATAGTAGAGCTATAGCCGAAGAACAAGTACTACCTGATTTAATTATTGTAGATGGTGGTGAAAACCAAATTAGAGCAGCTCAAGATGTATTAAGTTCTATAAAAGCTAATATAAGAGTTGTTGGTTTAAAAAAGAATGATAAGCATAGAACTAATGATTTAATAGATAGTGATTTAAGTACTATACCACTTGATAGAACTAGTAATGTTTTTCATTATTTAACTAGAATGCAAGATGAAGTACATAGATTTACTATTAATTATCATCGTACTTTACGTAGTAAAGGTAGTATAAGTAGTATATTAGATGATATTGAAGGTATTGGTAATAAGAGAAAAAAAGAACTTATTAAGAAGTTTGGTAGTGTTAAGAATATGCTTAATGCATCAATTGAAGAACTAGAAGAGGTAATACCTAATAATGTTGCTTTAGAATTAAAGAAATATTTAGATGAAAAATATAATATAAAAGATGAAGAAGGAGAAATATAATTTTCTCTTTTTTTCTTGTTTATGTTTAATAAATATTGTATACTAGAGATGATAGAATAAAATAGGAAAAGTAGTGATTATATGAAATTAACTTATAAGTTTAATAATGATGAAAAGATAATGAATATTGAAAGAAAAGAATATTTAAATCCAGATCATATAGAGGTATATGCTCGTGAAGGTGATACTATATATGTAAATGATGGTGACTTTGTATATATTAATCAACTTATTAAAGAATCTAGTAATGGAATTAAGTCATATGCTACTGTTTCTGGTAATGTAACTATTGAGAATGATGTAGTTACTATTACAAATGATGGTACTGAATCTGCTTTTGTATCTAGTAATGCTAAAGAAAATTTAGATGAGATTAAAAAAGAAGATATGATTAATGCCTTAGAAGAACTAGGTATTGAGTATGAAAATAAATTAATAGTAGATAAATTAAAAGGTAATAGTAAGATATTAGTTGTTAATGCTATGGATATTGAACCTTATCAATTTAATAATAATTATTTATTTGAAGAATATGTTAATGAATTATTACTTACTATTGATTTAATATCTAAAAAATTTAATATTGATGCTTATTTATTATTAAATAAATATGATGATAATAATGTCAGAACTGTTAAAGGTTTAATAGGTAAATATCCTTTAATTAATTTTAAAGTAATTAATGATGTATATCCTTTTAATACTAATCAATTGATTGCTAAGAAATTCTTTAATGATTTAAAATATGAAGATATTATGTTCTTAGATTCATTTGCTCTATATAAGATATATGTTGGATTAAAAGATCAATTACCTGTTAATTTCAGATATGTTACAGTATGTCTTCCTGAAAAGGATATGGCTTATGTTATTAAGACTAAGTATGGGGTTAATACTGGGGAATTAATAAAAGAAACTATTGGTGATATTACTGTTGGTAAGGATGTTTATTTAAATAATTTTATGAGAAAAGTTAAATGTCCTAATATTTCTTCTTTAATTGTTAATGATAATATTAAAACTATATTTGTTATGGAATATGATGATAGAGTAGTTAATAAATGTATTAAGTGTGGTAAATGTGTAGATATATGTCCTGTTAAGATTAATCCAAGGGCTAAGAAGTTAGATAGTGCTTGTATTAGATGTGGTTTATGTAATTATGTATGTCCTGCTAATATTAATCTAATAAGTAAAGATAAGGAGAAATAAGTATGAAAGAGTTTTTTAAGAAAAACAAAATATTTAATATTAATTTATTATATGTTTTAAGCTTATTACCAGTTATTTTATTTGCTTATTGGAAGAATGGCTATTTAATGTATAAACATGAGTATATGAGCTTTTTTAAGTCTACTCAGTATATTGTTATTCCTATTGTTATACTTGTATTAAGTTATGTATTTGAAATTTATTATTATGTTGTTTATAAAAAGGAAGAAAATCTAGATAATGTATTTAATACGATAGTACCATTTGCTAATACTTTATGTTATTTAGTATGTGGACCAATGGATAAGTTATATATTACTATTCCTATTATTATAGTATTAGATATTGTATTAAAATTTTTAGATAGTAAATATTATATAAATCAAGTAGCATTATTTAAAATATTATTATTTGGTTTCTTATCAATATTAGGTATGTATAATAATGCTAATTTATATGAAAGAGCTACTAGTTTATCATTTGATTTATCAGATTATTTCTTTGGTAGAGGAATTGGAGAGATTGGTGTTACATGTGCTTTAGCATCTATATTAGGTTTTGTTATTTTATTATTTAATAAGTATTATAAATCTGATATTTCAATTAGCTCAGTTATCTCATATGCTTTAATATGTTTAGTAATGTATTTAGTAGGGGGATTTAAGTTTAGTGAACTATTAATTAATACATTTACTAGTGGATTCTTATTTGTATCTATTTATGTTGCTAGTTTTTCAAATGCAACTCCAATAGTTAGAAGTGGTAGAATACTTTATGGTATATGTGTTGGAATATTAAGTGCTATTTTTATTAATATCGTTAATTTACCTATATTAATGTATGTAGTAGTTTTAGTACTTGGAATTATTTCTCCATTCTTTAATAAGTTTAGAGTTAAATTTGATTAAGATACTTTTTAGTATCTTTTTTTATGATATAATTTTAAAGGTGATGTTATGAAAGAGTATTTAGATTTTGCAATTAGTATTGCTAAATATGCTGGTAAAGAAATGCTAGAATTTTTTAATAATGATAAATCTATTTCTTTTAAAGCTGATAATACTGTTGTTACTAAAATTGATAAAGATATAAATCATTATTTAATAGAGCAAGTTAAAGAAAAATATCCTTCTCACTCTGTAATTGGTGAAGAAGAAAAATTTATTCAGGAGTCTTCTTTTGTTTGGGTTTGTGATCCATTAGATGGTACAGGCATGTATGTTAATCAATTACCTGTTTCTGTTTTTAGTTTAGCATTAGTTGTAGATGGTATTCCAAGAGTAGGTGTTGTATATGACCCTTTTTTAGATAAAATGTATACTGCTATAGAAGGAGAAGGGGCTTATTGCAATGGTGAAAGAATTAGTGTTAATTCATTAAAATTTGGTGATAAAGGTTATAGATTAAATTTTGAAATGTGGAATAATGCCATAGCTGATACTATGCAAATTGCTCATGATAATATTTCTAGAGTAAAAATATCTTCTATAGGTAGTGTTGCACGTAGTTGTATGGCGATTGCTAGCGGATATTTTTCTGCTGATTTATTTCCTGGAACTGAACATGGTAATTGTGATATAGCTGCTTCTTGTTTAATCGTTAAAGAAGCTGGTGGTAAAGTTACAGATATATATGGTAATGAACAAAGATATGATGAAGATATTAAAGGAGCCATTATTAGCAATGGTATCTCACATGATGAATTAGTTAAGATAGTAAGTAAATATTTAAAATAATAGACTTTTTAAGTATTATTTTATATAATTGTTTTTGTTTTGAGGTGATAACATGGATATTAATTTATTTGATTATGATTTACCTAAAGAATTAATAGCACAAACTCCTTTAAAGGTAAGGGATTCATCTAGATTACTTATTATGGATAAAAGTAGTGGAGAACTAAAACATGAATCTTTTCATAATATAATTGATTATTTACAAAAAGGAGATGTTTTAGTACTTAATAATACTAAAGTAATTCCAGCTCGTTTAATTGGTATAAAAGAAGAAACAGGTGCTGTTATTGAATTATTACTTTTAAAAGATTTAGGAGAGGATGAATGGGAATGTTTATCTAAACCAGCTAAAAGATTAAAAGTAGGTAGTGTAGTATCATTTGGTGATGGCTTATTAAAAGCTGAAGTAACTGAAAAATTTGATGAAGGTATTACTCATGTTAAATTATTATATGATGGTATTTTAATGGAAATATTAGATAAATTAGGTACTATGCCATTACCACCTTATATTCATGAGAAGTTAGAAGATCAAAGTAGATATCAAACTGTATATGCTAAATATACTGGTTCAGCAGCAGCTCCAACTGCTGGATTACATTTTACTAATGAATTATTAGATGAAATAAGAAATAAAGGTATTATTGTATGTTTTGTTACATTACATGTTGGTTTAGGTACTTTTAGACCTGTAGAAGAAGATGATATATTAAAACATCATATGCATTCTGAATATTATGTAATGGATAGTGAAACAGCTGATATACTAAATAAAGCTAAAGATGAGGGGAGAAGAATTATAGCTGTTGGTACTACTAGTACAAGAACATTAGAAACAATAGCTACAAATAATAATGGTAGATTTGTTGCTTGTAGTGGTAATACAGATATATTTATATATCCAGGTTATGAGTTTAAAGGTATAGATTGTTTAATAACTAATTTTCATTTACCAAAAAGTACATTAGTTATGTTAGTATCAGCTTTATCTACTAGGGAATATATACTAAATGCTTATAAAGAAGCAATAAAAGAAAAATATAGGTTCTTTAGTTTCGGAGATGCTATGTTTATTACAAATAATATAAAAAAGTACTAATTGTACTTTTTTTTAATGACATTTTGTTGTATAATTAATCCAGAATAGGAAGTGTGTTATGGATAATAATGTTAATGCTGGAGGAGTTCAACCAGCACCAGTACAACCAGCAAAGAAAAGCCATGTTGGTTTAATTATTGGGTTAGTTGTTTTATTAGTAGTTTTAATAGGAGGTTTTTTAGCTGCTTTCTTCTTATGGATTAAGCCTACATTTATAGATGGAGCTAGTTCAAACAACAATGAAGAAGAGGAAAAATCTTATGGAGAAATTTATGGCTCTTATTTAAAGAAGAATTATGAAGATGTAGATATTTCATTTATTGATTTTAATAATGATGATATTCCTGAAATGATTGTTAAAGATGGTTTATATATCAAAGAAATAGCTACTATTAATAGTAAGAATAAAGTAGAATCAATAGAAGTAGATAAAAGTTTAGAAATTGATTTACTATATGTAGTTAAAGATGAAAAAGAAAAATGGTTCTTAGTTAAAGATTATTATTCTGGTTATGAAGTATATGATATTGAACAAAGTTTAAAGGATGAATCTTTAGTTTCTCCTGAAACATATACTTCTGAAAAAGAATTAGAAAAAGAATATGTTTCTTTAGAAGCTGAAGTTAAATATGAAAGTGTAGATTCATCAAGTGCTAATAAAACTGCTAAATCTATGGCTAAAAAAGACAAAAACTATACTACAGAAAAAACTGCTAGTGAAGTAAAAAAAGATATTGAAGAAAAAGAAAAATTTATTAATGGAAAACATGTAATGACTTGCGGTGGTATGACTACACGTGATGATAATATTACATTTGATTTTAAATTCCATTTTAATAATAATGAAGTTGAAAGTGTAGATATTATTTATCATTATGTATCTTCAGTAGCTCTTTCAGATGATGAGTTGAATACAATGCTTAATAACCTTAAAACTTCATTTGAACTTTCTGAAGCCCCAACTGTTACAAAGAATGGTACTAATTTTGATATTACTTTATCATTAAATAAAACTGAATCTGCTGATTTATTCTCTGAAGATTATACAAAAGAACAATTTACGTTTGAATATTTGAATGATGTTAAAGATCAAATAATGGGTAACGGAAGATCTTGTACTGTTGAATAAAAAGAAGCTTATGCTTCTTTTTTTATATCTATTTTATTGACGCAATGTTATAATATAATCGGAATGTGGTGTTCTTGTGAAAAATAAAAAATTTTTAATTGTATTATGCTTGATATTGGTTGGCTTATTAATTACTGGTTGTGGTGATTCTAATAATGGTAGTAGTAGTTCTAGTGAAGAAAAGACTTCTTCTAAGAATAAATTTGATGTTGAATATTTAAAAATATTTAGAGATTTTATTGAAGAAAATTATGAAAATAATGTAGATGCTGCATTAGTAGATTTTAACAATGATAATGTACCTGAATTAGTTTTAAAAGGTGACGATAAATATTATAATGGTTTGTTTTTTATTGATTCAGATGGCGAAGTTTTACACTTTAACTTTGAAGATGATTTAAGTCTTTATGTTGATTTAAATGATGATACCGAAAAATGGTTTAAAGTTACTGAGGAAGATGGCGAATATTGTTTTAAAAATATCGCTGATGGTATGAAAAACGGAAAACTGTCTTGTAATGGTAAAACTTTTAGTTCTTATAAAAGTGCCCAAAGAAGATATTATAATTTAGAAGTTTATTTTAAATACTTTGAAATTGATATTGATGATGTATTAAGAGGATTGAAAGACATAAATAATGGTGAATTATGTTATGGAACTAATAACAAACATGAAGATGCTAAAGTAGATAAAGATGAAGATTATGAAGAACATAGTTTGACATGTAGTTATGAAGAAAGTGATGTAGAAATTTTTTATAATATTATTCTATTTGATAATAATAAGATCGTTTCAATAGAAGATGGAATTATGGCTGAATTTAAAGAAGAAATATCTAAAGAAAGAGAAAAAGAAATACTTAAAGGTCTTAGTGAAGAAAATGATGGTTCAGAGTTCCAAGTTGAACATTCTGGAAAAATATATAACTTTTATACATACCTTGATGAATCTGAATATATGAACTTAATATTTGATGATGAAGAAGATGATTTAACTTATGATAATATAGATGCTATTATTCAAAGTTTTAAAGATAGCGACTATACTTGCAAGTTAAATTATTAGTAGTGAGGTGTTATTTTATATGAAAAATAAAAAATGGATATTTGTTTTATTAATTATTACATTATTATTAATTACTGGTTGTGGTAAATCAGAAAATAAACAAACTGAGGAATCTGAGAGGAGTGTAGCATCTTATTATTCAAGTTATTTAAAGAAAAACTTTGATGATTATGTAAGTTTAGCTTTTGTTGATTTTAATAATGATGATATAAAAGAAATGATTGTTTATGAAAACAAAAATGAAGATAGAATAATAGAAATAGATTCATTAAATGAAGATAACGAAATAGATACACTTGAAATTAATAAATATGGTTATTTAGAATTAGCTTATGATCCTGAAAATGAAAAGACAATGTGGTTTATTGTTACAGAAGATAAAGACTTTATGTATTATGATGTTAATGATTGTATGAAAAAAGGTAAATTTGATTTTCTAGTATCGTTTATGAAAGAAAAGTACGCTCAAGAAAGATATCCATCATTTGATGCTAAAGTTAATTACTATGATGTTGATCCTGCAGATGCAACTAGTGATATTAAAAAGATAATAAAAGAAGAATCTTATACATCAGGTAAATCTTTAAGTGAGATTAAGGAAGAAGTTGAAGAATTTAATAGACCTAAAACTATTCATTGTACTATGAATGTGAAAACAGACGGTAAATATAAATTGACTGCAGAAATCTATCAACATTATGAAAAAAATTATCTAAATTCTGTTGATTTTATTTATACACTAGATTTTTCAAGTTCACCTAAAAATGTTGATATAGATGCTACGGTAAATAGTCAAAAAAAATTAAGTGAAAGTCATCATGGTATTTCGTTTTCTAAAGAAAGAAAATCTTCAACATCTTATGTTTTAAAAGCTACATTAACTAAAGATAATTTAAGTAAGGCGTTTGATCCGAATACCGATTTTTCTTTTAATGCTGCTGAAAATGATGTATCACTCGGTTTTGATAATGGAATGGAATGTAAAATAAGTTAAAAAAAAGAAGCAATAATGCTTCTTTTATTTTGTCCAGGCGCTTATAACTTTTTCTGGTTCAAATTTATCATGATATAGTCTTTCAACATTTACTAAACCTTTATTGTAGAAACCTTTTTCTTCTTGGGCTCTTTCTTGCATCTTTTGATATGTTGATTCTTCTTCGAATATTCTAAGTAAGTCTAATTCAGGGTCTGCAATTAATATGAAAAGAATTATTTGTTCTTCGATTGTATGAATATGCATATCTTTATATTTATTTAAAAGATTATAGGCTAGGGAGTTAAGATCTTGAGGATCTTTAGCCATTGTAGTCCATCTTTCAGCTACTAGTTTTAATCTTTTTAAATTTAATTCTGTTATAACATTTATATTTTTTACCAATTCAGCTCTTTTTAATAATGGATTAAGTGATGGAGTTTTAACATCTGAAATAAAGCCTTCTGTTTTAAATAATGTCATTGTAAGGATTCTTTCGTATTTAATTAAATTACCATCATAAAATCCAATTTGTTTTCTTACTTCGTTTTCAAAAGTTTCAATTTCTAATCTTCTTTGATCTTGTAATTGTCTTCTTCTTTTTTCATCTTGTTCATCATTTATATCTGCAATAGGTGTGATATTAGATGCCAAGAACGTTTTAAATGTTATAAAATCTGGATCAGTTGCAAGAATTAAATGTAATATTTTTTCATCAAATGTTTTATATTCAGCACTTATTTGAGGATTTGTTAGGTATTTTAAAGTACTTACATAATTATTTGATGCTTCACTTACATAACTATATTTTGGAGCACTAAAAGCTTTTAAACTTTCTATTTTCCTTTTTATTCTTTCTATATCTTTTTCTGTAATTTCATTGAAATTATTAAAAGATACTGATCTTGAATGTAATTGTCTTCTAACTGTATCTAAATTAAAAAAATCATAAGCCATTTTAAACCCCTCCTGAGACATGAGTATTATACTCATTTTTAGGATTTTTGCAAATTTTTCATATATATATGGTATAATTAATTGAGTTTTGGGGTGATAATGTGAAAATTAAGTATAATTTATTACATAAAGAAGTTAATACAAGTGCTAGATTAGGTACTATTGAAACTAATTATGGTACTTTTGAAACACCTATGTTTATGCCAGTTGGTACTGAAGCTACTGTTAAAACATTAAGTGTAGAAGAATTAAAAGATGTTCATGCTGGTATTATTTTATCTAATACCTATCATTTGTGGTTAAGACCTGGTGAAGACGTAGTAGATAAAGCTGGTGGATTACACGAATTTATGAAATGGAATGGACCAATTTTAACTGATAGTGGAGGATTTCAAGTATTTAGTTTAGCTAGACCTAAAGATATTACTGAAGAGGGTGTTAAATTTAAGAATCATTTAAATGGTGATAATTTATTACTTACTCCTGAAAAATCTATTGAAATACAAAATAAACTAGATAGTGATATAGCTATGAGTTTTGATGAATGTATTGGATGGCCAGCTACATATGATTATTGTAAGCAAAGTGTTGAAAGAACTTTAAGATGGGCTAAAAGAGGTAAAGATGTATTTAATAATGAAAGACAATCTTTATTTGGAATAGTTCAAGGTGGAGAATATGAAGACTTACGTAAACATTGCGTAGAAGAACTTGTAAAAATGGATTTTGATGGTTATTCTATTGGTGGTACTTCAGTAGGTGAAGATAAACCAACAATGTATAAGATGGTTAAGTATGGTACTAAGTATTTACCTGAAGATAAAGTTAGATATTTAATGGGTGTTGGAGATCCTATTGATATAGTTGAAAATGTATGTAGAGGAATAGATATATTTGATTGTGTATCACCAACTCGTTTAGCAAGACATGGTCATTACTTAACTAAGTATGGAAAGATGAATATTAAAAATGCTAAGTATAAAGAAGATTTTACTCCTTTATCAACTGAGTGTGATTGTTATACATGTCGTAGTGGTTATTCAAAAGCTTATATTAGACATTTAATTACGGCTCAAGAAACTTTAGGTGCTCGTTTATTATCAATTCATAATATTAGATACTTAATTCATTTAACAGAAGAATTAAGAAGTGCTATTAAAGAAGATAGATTACTTGAGTATAGAGAACAATTTATAAAAGATTATTATGGTGATAAAGGGTTACCATATAAAGAAAATATTAAAGAGATTACGGAATAATCTCTTTTTTATTGTTTTATATGATATAATTTATTTAGTATTGGAGTGATAATATGGCTGAAGAAAAGAAAAAGACAACAAAAAAGAAAACAACAGAAGAAGTTAAAGCTGATAAAGTAGAAAAAAAGAAAACTACTAAAAAAGCGGTTAAAGATGCTGAAGTAAAAGAATCTAATGCTTTAGTTGTTGTTGAAGAAAAGAAAACACCTAAGAAGAAAGTTTCTACTAAGAAAAAAGAAGAAACTCCTGTTAGTGAAGAAAAAACAAAAGTTAAAAAATCTACTAAGAAAAAGGATGAAGTAGTAGAAGTTAAGGAAGAAAAGAAGAAAGCTAAAGTAGTTGGTTATAATTCTCAAACTGGTGTTCCTGTTTATGATGATCCAGATGGTGAAAAACCAGTTAAATTTGATATTAAGACAGGTAAGCCTATTTATAAAGATGAAATAAAAGAAGAAGTAGCAGTAGAACCAGTTAAGGAAGTTGTTCCTGTAGTTGAAGAACCTAAAGAGGTTCCAGAACCCGTTCCAGCAGTTGTACCTGTTGTAACTGAACCAGTTGTAGAGACTCCTCCTGTTAAAGAAGAACCATCTACTGGTGTTACTCAAACTATTACAGTAGATAGAAGTACATTAAAGTCTGAATTTGATGGTAAATTACTTCAACTAATTGGATGGTATTTACTTGGTTTACTTGTATCTTGTGTTACTTTAGGACTTGGTGCTCCTTTTGCTAAATGCTTTATTTTAAATTGGCAATATAAGCATACTAAGATTAATGGTAGAAGATTATGTTTTGATGGTAATGGATTCCAATTACTTGGTAATTATATTAAATGGACTTTCTTTTCAATTATTACATTAGGTATATATTTAATCTTTTTACCTGTTGCTTGGAATAAATGGGTAGTTAAACATACTCATTATGAAGGTAATAAGAAACCTGTAGTTAATTATTCTTTATTTGATGGTACTACTTGGGATTTAATAGGATTATCTATATTAACATTCTTCTTAAATTTATTTAGTTTAGGATTATTAAGTCCATTTACAGAGACATTATTATATTCATGGAGAATAAATCATACTACATATGATACTATTGATATGGAATTTGATGGTAAAGGATTCCAATTACTAGGTAATTATATTAAATGGACTTTCTTTACGATTATTACATTAGGTATTTATGGTTTATGGGTTCCTATTAAGAGAATTAAATGGGAAGTTAAACATACTAATGAAAAAGGATTTAGTAAACATCCTTATAAACCAATATTAGGAATGGTTTTACCTTGTATATTTGCTGTTTTATGTTTATCTGGTGGAATATTTGGATTAACTAGAATTGATAAAGATACATGGTCTGATTTGGCTAAAGATGTAAATCATTTTGCGAATAGTATTGATAAAGAAGTAGATAAATATGATTTAGGACATGTTTTAGTTGAAAGATTTGGTGACTTAGTTTATCGTATAGAAACTGGAGATATGAATATTACTTGGGATGAAAGATATAGAAGATTCTTTGAACCAAAATGGTATGATAAATTATCTGAAAATGATTTTAGTAGAGTATTTACTGGAGAAGTAGAAATGGCAGTACTTGATATAGAAGATGTTGATACTCCGGTTATAATTGCTAAATATGATGATATGTATAGAATATTCTGGCTTTATGAGAAAAAGATTGAAAATCATTTCTACTATAATGAAGATGCAAATAGTGGATTATATCTTGCAGTAGATGAAGATGGAGAAGAACATCTTGCTGTTATAGAAAAGAAAGATGATGGTCTTTATAGATTGATCTATGTTTATGACACAATTAACTATGATGATAAAGATATAGTTTATGGTTATGATTATGATACATTTATGGAAAGAGTTAAGAAAAAGGATATTACTTTAAAACCGTTAGATGTTCATTATACTACTGTAGATGTAGATGATATGGATGGTTATGAAGAAATGGTTGAATACTACTATAAACATACTGATAAAGTATATGATGTAGGTGAAGAAATTAAAGAATCTAATTATTATGATGAATACTTAGATTATTTAAAAGAACATGCTAATGGTGAGTATTCAGTTACTGTTTTAGATGATTATATTTCAGATAATACTGTATTAGTTGTATTTGAAAAAAACAAATCATATGTTTTAAGTTATAATGAAGGAGTAGTAGCTAATAGTATTAATGCTAAAGGTTATATTGGTTTATTAAAAACTGTTTCTGATGATAAGAGAGAGTATGTAATTGTAGTTACTGATGGTAAATATAAAGTTTATTATTTTGTAAGAACTATGCTCAGTGAAGGTACTCCAAAACAAATTAAAGTTAAGAATAGTAATTTAACAAAGGCATTAAGAGAAAAAGGATATAAAGAAGCTAGAGAAGACTTTAAATCAGTTAATATTACTAATAATGAAGATCTAACTAAGTTAGAAGATTTATTAAAAAACTAAAAGGATTTAATTATTTAAATCCTTTTTATTTATGCCAATTATATGACCTAGTATACATATTACTATTGTTATTATGTAATATATAATTCTATTCATAGTAAATTTAAAAGTAAATGTTATTAAACTAAGTATATATAGAAACGCTACTGTTAATATACCTTGTTTTAATCCTTTGATATAAGCTTTATTAGTAATTCTTTTACCTAGTTTTATATTTTGAATAAGTATGTATATATTTATTGATACTAATATTATTATTTTATTAACTATTTGATTTATGTTAAGAAATAAATTTATAATTGCTAATATTATGGCCATTATGATTATATATATTAGTAGTTTTATAAAATAAGAGAATTTATTTAATATTTTCATATTATCACCTAATGAATTATATGTTTAAAACTGTTATATATTACCCATAATAGTAATGGTGATATTGATGTTTGAAACATGTTTTAGAACTATATTTTTTTATTATTTTATAACTATTTCTTATCGAATAATGGGTAAGAGAGAAATAGGTCAATTGGGTATTATTGATTTTATTGTATCAATGTTAATTTCTCAGATAGTGGCTATAAGTATTGAAAATTATAAAGATAGTATATTTTTAGCAATAATTCCTATTGTCATACTTGTAATTCTTGAAATAATAATGGCTTATTTAAGTATGAAGTCTAGAGTTTTTAATAAAGTGTTTGGTGGTAAGCCAACTATATTAATTAATTCAGGTAAATTAATATATAAGAACTTAGTTAGTCAAAGATATAGTTTGGATGATTTATTATTAGAGTTAAGAAAAAAAGGTATATATTCACTTGAAGATGTTGAATATGCTTTTTTAGAACCTAATGGAGAGTTATCTATATTTAAATATAAACCTTTTAAGTTAAAAAGTAATTTACCTTTACCAATTATAATTGAAGGTAAAATACAGAAGGAGAGTTTAAAGTATATAAATAAGAATATTAATTGGATATATTATGTATTAGGTAAGAATAATTTAGAATTAAATGATATTTTTTATGCAATATATGAAAAGAAACATATTTATATTATTAGGAAATAGTTTTGTTTAGTAATACTAGTTCTGATATTGTTATAAATAAGATATTAATTATTTCTGATATTACAAGAGCTAACATATTGAACTTATTAAGTAATAGAATTGTTAGTACTAATAATTTAATTATTATACTTAATATACTTATTAAAGAGCATTGTTTTATTTTATTTAGTGATATTAGAATAGTTGATAATGGACTTTCTATGTAGTAGAGAATAAAGAATGGAGCTAATATTTTTATATAGTTTATTCCTTTTTGAGTATTATATAGTTTTAGTAATATTGTTTCTTTAAAAATGTAAATAAATGTTGTGCATAGTATACCTATTATTATGGATAAAAGAAGAGATTCTTTTATCCTTTTTTTTATTTCTTTTATATTTCTTTCAGAATTTAACTTAGATATTTCTGGTAATAAAGTATTGGATATAGCTGTTATAAAAAAGGATGGAAAGAGTAGTGTACTTATAGCATAAGCATTATATGCTCCATATTCTAATGTTATATAGTTACTAGATATTCCTTGATTAAGTAATATGTTAGTTATAATAATTGGTTCTAAAAAGAATCCTATATTAGCTATTATTCTTGATGTAACAGAAGGCAATGATATTTTTATTAATTCTTTAGTTTCATTATTATCGAATCTTAGATCTTCTTTTTTAATATTATTTTTATTTGGTAAAAATATAAAGAATACTAACATTGAGATAGATTCATTTAGAATAGTTATAAGAATAAGTATGGTAACGGAGATAACTTTGCCATATTTAAATACACGAGGTAATAGAATAATAATTATTAGTAATCTAAATAATTGTTCAATTATATTACTTATCATATGAGGTAATACATTTTGTTTACCATAAAAGTATCCTTTAACAATATATCCTATTGATATAAATGGTATAGTTAAAGTAGCTGCTATTAAAGGGAGATAAGTCTCTTTATTTTTAAGCAAGTTTATAGCTATTATTTTAGATAATAATATCATTATGATTACTAATATTAAATTGAGTGTAAACATTAAATATAAGGCATTTATTATAGTTTTTTTAGCATGTTTAGTTTCACTAATTCTTTTAGAAACTGACATCATTATATTAAAGTTAGATATGGATAGTAATAAGGAATATGTAGGCATTATTAAAGTATATAAAGATATACCTTCGTCATGTAGTAATCTTGTATAGTATATTTTTATTATTAAACCTAAAATCTTAGTTATACATCCACCTATTATTAAGATAAGAGTAGATTTTAAAAAATTATTAATTTTCATTTAATCTCCTTTAATAGTTTGGCTTTTTGTTATATAATGGACGTAGTGGGGAAGCAGTGAGGTGATTTTATGGAAGATATAGTTTTTTCTTCAGAAGAAGAACTTTATAAAAGAGTCCTTCCTGCTTTAAGAAGTAAGAAAAAAATGTTGTCTAAAGATGGCTTTAAATCGATAGATGTCTCTGAGATATGGAACTATATGCGTGATGTTAAATGGTCATCTTCACATGGCTTAGAATTATGTGATATGGTAGATGATATTTTAAATACTTCTAACATAGATATTTCTTATTATTGCTTAAGAGTTAGAAAAGTTAATGCTAGTTTAAAGATGGATTTACCAAAATTAAAATAATAATTAAGGAGGACCTTTTATGGATCAAGAAATAAAAGATAAACCTATTACTTATGATGAATTATATGAAAAGATAAAGAAATTTATTAAAAAAGAGAATGAATTAGATACTATTAATAAAGCTTATGGATTTGCTTTAGCAAAACATGGAGATAAAAAAAGAAGGAATGGAGATCCTTATATTTCCCATCCTTTAGAAGTAGCTAATATATTATGTGATTTAAATGTTGATTATATTACTATTTCTTGTGCTTTAATTCATGAAACTCTTAATCATACTGATGCTACAGTTGACGAATTAAAAGAAGAGTTTGGTGATGAAATAACTAATATTGTAGTTAGTTTAAGTAAAATTAATAGATTAGAATTAAATGATGATAAAGATTCTTCAGCTCAATATTTAAGAAAAATATTAGTTGGTTTATCTGAAGATGTAAGAGTTTTATTTATTAAGTTAGCTGATAGACTTCATAATATGAGAACTTTATATGCTTTAGATCCTGAAGAGCAAAAACAAAAAGCTAATGAAACTATTACAGTTTTAATACCGATAGCTCATAGATTAGGTATTAATAGTATAAAAAGTGAATTAGAAGATTTATGTTTAAGATATACTAAACCAGATATATATAATGATATTTTAGAAAAGCTTGATGCTTCTAGAGAAGAGTTAAATGAATTACTTGAAGAAATGAAATTAAGTATTTCTGAAATATTAACTGCTAATGGTGTTAATTTTAAAATTAAAGGTCGTGTTAAATCAGTACATAGTTTATATAACAAGATGGATAATGGTAAAAGATGGAATGATATTTATGATATTTTAGCATTACGTGTCTTTGTAGATACGGTTCAAGATTGTTATTTAACTATTGGTTTAATTCATAGTAAATTTAGACCTATGCCAAAACGTTTTAAGGATTATATTGCTAATCCTAAAGAGAATATGTATCAAAGTTTACATACGACTGTCTTTGGTATAGATGGACATTTATTTGAAGTTCAAGTTAGAACTTATGAAATGGATGAGATAGCTGAAAAAGGTATTGCATCACATTGGTCTTATAAAGAAAAAGGTTCCGTTAAGATTCAAAGTATGATGGAACAGAAATTGGAGATGTTCCGTAATATAATTGATTCTAATAGTAATGTTGCCACTGATGCAGAATTTGCTTCTAATTTAAATAGTGAATTATTAAGTGATTTAATATATTGTTATACTCCTAAAGGAGATGTACTTGAATTACCTAAAGGAGCAACTCCAATAGATTTTGCTTATCGTATTCATAGTGGTGTAGGAGATAGAACAATAGGTGCTATTGTTAATGAACAAATTGTTCCTCTTGATTATGAGTTACAAGATGGTGATATTGTTAAAATCAATACTGCTAAAGATTCTACTCCAAATAAAGATTGGTTAAAGTTTGTTAAGACGCCACAAGCTAAGAATAAGATTAAGTCATTCTTTAGTAAACAAGATAAGATTAATTATGTAAATTCTGGTAAAGAAATGTTAGAAAAGGAAGTTAGAAAAAGAAAACTTTCTTATAATGAAGTATTTACTCAAGAAAATTTAGATAAGGTATTACATGAAATACATGCTGTTGATTTAGAAGAGTTATATTTATTAGTTGGTTCTTTAAGATATACTGCTAGTTATATCATTGATTTAGTATATCAAGATAAAAAAGATGTAATGGATATTTACTTAGAGAAAGTAAGTAGTAGATCTAATTTGTCTAATAAGAATGCTAAAGGTGAAATTATTGTTGCTGGAGTAGATGATATTTTAGTAACGTTAGCTAATTGTTGTAAACCTGTTAAAGGTGATAAGATAATTGGATATATTACAAAAGGCGAAGGTATTTGCGTCCATAAAGCAGATTGTCCTAATGTTAAGAATAGTCATAGATTAATAGACGTTGAATGGAATATGAATTCAGATAGTTCTTATTTAACTGATTTAGCTATTAAAGTAGGTAAAGGTAATAATAGATTATTAGATATTATTACTAAAGCTAGTCAAAAAGATATTTATATTGAGTCAGTTAAAACTGTAGAAGAAGAAACTGATACTATTTATTATTTAACTGTTAAGACTAGTGATGCTGATAGATTAGAGTTATTTATTAATGATTTAAAATCTTTATCTTTCTTGATAGATGTTACGAGGGTGCATAGATAATGAGATGTGTTATACAAAAGGTTAATTATTCTACTGTTGAAGTCGATAAGAAAATTGTAGGTAAAATAGATAGAGGTTTAAATGTTCTTGTTGGTTTTACCGATACTGATACAATTGAAGATTTGAAATATTGTGTTAAAAAAATTACTAATCTTCGTATATTTGAAGATAGTAATGATGTTATGAATCTAAGTGTATTAGATGTAGGAGGAGAAATTCTTTGTATATCTCAATTTACTTTATATGGAGATACTACTAAAGGTAATAGACCTTCTTATATAAAAGCTTTATCTGGAGATAAAGCAAGTCCTTTATATGATCAATTTTGTGATATGTTAAATGAAGTTGTTCATACAGAAAGAGGTATTTTTGGAGCAGATATGAAAGTTACTATACTTAATGATGGTCCAGCAACTATAATAATAGATACAGATAAGTAGTTTGGGGATGATTTGGTGAAAACTATAATTAAGACAATTATATTAATAGGAATTGTTATTTTGGGTTTATTTATTGGAATTAAAATATACTATAATTCTGATAATGAATCTGAAGAAAGTGTTTTAGATATTTCACCAAGTGATCCTACTGTACAATTACTTATGAATAAAATATATAGTAGTAGTATCTTTAGAAGTGCTGGTTTTACTAATAATTCTTTAAATGATGATATTGTTATATCGTATGGTATTGATAATATTACTAAAGATAATTATTCTTCTAAGACTATTAAACATAAGAAATCTTTATGTGAAGTAACTGGTAAAGTGTTATTTACTTCTACAGATAATTGTAATATTAGAATTATTAATAAAGATTATTTTACTAATTTAATTAAAAATGATTTTAATGTTGATTATACTCTTACTAAAGATACATTTACTTACCATGGCTATTTTTGTAAAAGTGATAGTAAGAAGTATTATTGTTTAATGTCTGGGTATACTAATTATGATAAGAATTTATCTTTAATTAAAAATGCTTATGAAGAAGATAATAAATTAATAGTTTATGAATATTATTTATATATAGATTTAAATAATAATGAATTATGTAATTTATATTTAAATAGTGAGTATTGTGCTAATAAAAAAGCTAGTGATGAAGTAATAGTAGAAGATGATGTAATTATTAATAATGGAGTTTTATATCGTCATGAATTTGTAAAAGAAGAAGATAAATATTACTATTTACAAAGTTTTATAGTTTCTGAAAGATAGGTATTCTTATCTTTCTTTTTTTATGTTAAAATTATAATGATAGAGGTGTTAATTATGTATGAAGAGCCTAAGAAAAAGAGTTTAGCTAAATTAATTGAAATATGTGTTTTAATTTTTTTAATTTTTTGGGGAATTATATTACTAATTAATTATAAAAGATATTGTGATACTAAAGCTCCTATTTTAATGATACATAGTCATAAAGAATATGATGATGGTTATACTGATAATTATATTGGATTATTTTATAATATAAGATATTATCGTCGTATATCTGTTACTAGAGATGAAATGGTTCCTTTTTGGAAAATGATGGAGAATCCAGAAGCAGCTCCTGATTTACCTGTTCCTGAAAAAGGTTATAATGTTCCAGAAAATAACTATAGACAGGATAAGTTTAGAGGCCTTTTATATTTTTATGATAGTAATCATGAATTGATTGGAACTTATAAGTGTATTAATGGTAATTCTACTTGTGATAAAGCTAAAACAGGGTGGGATACATATAATACTGAAGGTAACAATCCATTTATTATTGAAAGAGAACATTATTATTTAGATACTATGTATGATAAATATGCATGGGTTGATGATTCTTTCCAACAAACTCCTAAGTATGGTGATCCTACTTATGAAAGAATAATATATTTATTTGAAATAAATCCTAAGGATCCTAAGATATTAGCTAAATATTCTGATATTAAAGAGAGTACTTATGATGATTATAAGTCTAGAGCTGATGGATATAATCATAATTATATAGTTAAGTCTATGGATAATAGTAAATGGGGTGTAGTTAAAGTAAAAGAAAATGGTACTATTGAAGAAGTTGTTCCATTTGAATATGATTCTATTACTTATGATTTAGATACAAAATTATACATATTATGTAAAGATGGAGTATGGCAAATTAAAGACTTTGATAAAGATAAGATTATATCTGAAAACATTAACGATCCTGTATATGATGTTTGGAGAAACAGTAATTTAACATATTACTATATTACAGGTGTATCTAGAAATATTAGTGGTACTGAACAAATCGTATTTAAAGCATTTAAAGAAGATAATACACCATTTTTAAATGCTGAAGGTATTACTGGTATATTCCCATTTAAAAAATGTATTATGTATGTAGATTCAAGTGATAATATGCTTAAATTTATGGATTATGGAAAAGAAGTTAGACATTCAATTCAACTTAATTTCTCTTTAATGATTCATGATGATGTAGTTCATCCTGCAGTATCTATTACAGAGTTCGATGACACATTTGTTAGATTGAAAGTATATAAATCTCATGATAAGAGTAATGAATTTGAAATATTCAGAGCAAACATATCAGATTTATCTAGAAATTAAAAGACACTAAGTGTCTTTTTTTAGTTAAATAATGTCTAGTTCAATTGATTAAGGTGGCTTATTATGGTAGTATTTATATAGTTATCATTGTTGGGAGGATTATTATGAAACCAATTGTATCTGTTATTATTCCAGCTTATAATGCATCTAAAACAATTGATAAATGTTTAGATAGTGTATTAAGTCAAACTATAGGTAATGTAGAAGTTATTGTTATTAATGATAATAGTACTGATGATACTTTAGAAAAGATAAATAAATATAAAAATAAGATTGTACTTATTAATAATAAAAAGAATTTAGGACCAGCTGCATCTCGTAATAAAGGACTAGATAAAGCAACTGGTACTTATATTGGTTTTGTAGATAGTGATGATTATATTAATCCTAGAATGTATGAAGAAATGGTTAAATATATGTCAGATGATGTAGATTTAGTATGCTGTGGTAGATTTAATGTAACTAAAAGTGGTATGAGTCCTGTAATACATAATGCAAATGAAACTGAAGCTTATAAATTATCTGTAACATCAAATTATATTACTGATAAATTATTTAAATCTAAAATAATTAAAGATAATAAGATTAAATTTCCAGGTTTATATAAATATGGTGAAGATTTTTATTTTCAAGCTCTTTATCGATATTATGCAAATCAAATGCGTATAATACCTGAACCATATTACTATTATTTAACTGATAGTGAAGGTTCTATTACTAATAATTATGATGAGAATATAATAAAAATAATAGACGTTTTACAAGAAGTTGTTGATTTTTATAAAAGTAAAAGTGATTATATAAAATTTGAAAAAGAATTAACTATAGCATGTGCTGGTTTTTATGTTAGAAGAACAAGAGAATTTAAATATTACGATGATATGGATTTACAAAAAAGATTTGTTAGAAAATTCTTAGATTTTTTTAAGAAGAATTTTAAACATTATATTCATAAAGTAAATGGATTTAAAACAAAATTCTATAGGCCGTATAGATGTTCATATCTATTAATGCTTTTATATATAAAGATTGTGCATAATTTTAAATAGTGTAATTATTACATTATATTTACGCTAAGATGATGAAAATCATCTTTTTTTATGATAGAATATTTAAAGGGTTGAGGTGATTTAATGAAAACTCATATAGATAATAAAAGATATTATAATTTAGATGTTTTACGTATTTTATCTATGATTATGATTGTTATATTGCATTATTGTTTTCATGGATATCATTTAACTGATGCTAATTCTATTGGTTATAATACACCTGCTTTATGGATAATATATTCTTTTTGTTATTGTTCAGTAGATATTTTTGTGTTGATTAGTGGTTATTTTTTGTGTAAATCTGAATTTAAATTTAAAAAAATAATTGAACTTTGGGTACAAGTATTTTTTTATTCTATTATTATTGGTTTTATTTTTTTCGTTTTAAAAGATGCTAGATTTTCTTCTGTTAAAACTTATTTGAATTGTATATTTCCGTTTACTTCTAAAGCGTATTGGTTTTTTAGTATTTATACTATTTTATATCTAATTTCACCTTATATTAATAAGATGATTAATGCCCTTAATAAAGAAGAATTTAAAAGACTACTTATTATAGGAGGAATATTATTCTTTTTGGCTAATGAGTTTATTCCAGGTACTCATTTGTTTGATCGAACTTATGGCTTTGGAATATTATGGTTTATATATTTATATTTGTTTGCTGCTTATATTAGATTATATGATTCAATAAAACTAGACAATAAGTTATTATTATTTTTATATGTTATTTCTTGTTTTTTCTTATATTTTAGTAGATTATTTATTATGAAATATCTTTATTCATTTGAAATTTTTAATGGTCAAGGCAGTTTGTTCTATTCTTATAATAGTTTTCCTGTATTTATTTCAGCATTTTCATTATTTTTATTTTTTTAAAATATTAAGATAAAAAATTATTTTCCATCTTTTATTGGCTTAGTTTCAAAATCTACTTTTGGTGTTTATTTAATTCATGATAATAATTTATTTCGTAATGTTTTATATGAAAGGGTATTAAGAATTCCTTATTTTGCTACTAAAAGTTTTTTTATTAAAGGTAGTGCAATGTTAATTTCAGTTATTTGTGTTTTTATTGTTTGCACTATTATTGATATTTTAAGAAATAAAGTTTTTAAATTGTTTTTTAAAACTTGATTTATTGAATTTGTTATTTATTATTGTTATACTAAGTAAAGTACTATGATTGAAGAGGAGAGAGTTATGAAAGAATTTAAATTTTCCGTTGTTATACCAATTTATAATGTTGAAGATTATTTAGATGAAACAATTATGAGTGTTATAAAACAAAGTGTTGGATTCGAAGATAATATTCAAATTATTTTAATAAATGATGGGTCTCCTGATAATTCAGAAGAAATATGTCTAAAATATAAAAAAATGTATCCTGATAACATTGTATATGTAAAACAAAAAAATAGTGGTGTTTCTTTTGCAAGAAATGCTGGTATTAAACTTGCTACTGGAGAATTGTGTACAATGTTAGATAGTGACGATTTATGGTCTGAAGATGCTTTTAAAACTATATATAAATTATATTTAAAGAATCCAGATATAAATATTTTTAGTTGTCGTATGGATTTCTTTGATGCTAGAAAAGGTGGTCATCAATTAAATTATAAATATAAAAAAGATAGAATTATTGATATTACTAAAGATGTTGATTACCCACAACTAAGTTCTAGTTCTACATTTATTAAAACTGATGTTATAAAGAATTATTCTTATAATTCTAATATTAAGTTTTCTGAAGATACAAGATTTATAAATGAAATATTGCTTGATGTACATAAGATGATGATTTGTAAAAAACCTGTTTATTTCTATAGAAAAAGATTAGCTGGTAATTCTGCTATTCAAACAGCACAAACTAATAAGGATTGGTATTTTGTTACTCCTAAAGAGGTTTATCGTTATTTATTTGATTTATCTGTAAAGAAATTTGGGGAAGTTATTCCTTATATTCAAAATTTGATTATGTATGATTTAGAATGGCGTTTAAAAATCCCTGTAACAAAAGGAATTTTAACTAAAAAAGAAGAAAAAGAATATATTGATTCTATTGTTGATTTGTTAAGAGATATTGATGACGATATTATTCTTATGCAACATTTTTTGAATTTTGAATACAAAACTTATACTTTCAAATTAAAATATGGCAATAAGTTTTCTTCAAATATTTTGATTAAAGATAATGGTTTGTATTTTAAAGATAATAAATTATTAGATTTTACAAATAATAATATGCTTGCTATAAATGTCATGAATTTGAAAGACAATTGTGTTGATTTTTTTGGACAATTAAATTGTTGCTTAGATAATGAGTATAAATTATATTATGTTATTAATGGTAAAAAGAAAAGAATTAATTTGAATGATTCAAAGAGATATTTAAGATGTTATCTTACTGGTGAGTCTATAACTAATAAGACTTTTCATTTTAGTGATGAAATTGATTATGATAAAGTAAATTCTATAACTTTTATTTTTGAGTATAATAAAGTTGAATATCCTATAATTCCTAGTTATACTTTGCATGGTAGACTTCATAAAACATATAATCTTCATTATATTTATAAGAACCGTATGGCTTATCGCAAAAAGAATACTTTAATTATTACAAAGAAAAAGTTTATTCCTTCTTTTTCTAGAGAAGTATTGTTCTTTGCCCAATTATTAAAGAATTTGCGTTTTAAACAAATTATTTATAGGTATACTTCTATATTATTGCGACCTTTCTTTAGGAAAGATATATGGATAGTTTCTGATCGTACTTCTGTTGCAAATGATAATGGTATGCATCTGTTTAAGTATTTGTCTAAAGTAAATGATAAAGATATTAATGTTTATTTTACTGTAAATAAGGATTCTAGCGATTACTTAGAAATGAAAAAATATGGTAAAGTTTTACCTTATAATTCATTTAAATATAAAATTTTCTTTTTACTTGCAAATAAGATTATTTCTAGTCAAGGTGATTCATGGGTAATGAACGCATTTGGTTCTAGTGAAAGATTCTATCGTGATTTATATCGTTTTGATTTTGTATTCTTACAACATGGTATTACTAAAAATGATCAAACTGCTTGGTTAAATGTTTACAATAAAAATATTAAAATGATGGTTACTGCAACACAACCGGAATATGATTCATTTTTAGAGTTAGATTATGGATATGATGAATCTGTTATTCGTTTAACTGGTTTTCCTAGATACGATAATTTAAAAAATGATTCTAAAAAAATGATTGCTGTTATGCCTACATGGAGACAAGCGTTGGCTGGGATGTCTACTGGCATTAATGGTGGTAGAGAATATAATCCTGATTTTAAAAATTCTGAATATTTTAAATTCTTTAATGATTTTATAAATGATGATAGAGTATTAAAAAGAATGAGAGATGAAGGATATACTGGTATTTTTGTTATTCATCCTTCTCATGTTGAAAATTATAAAGATTTTAAAGAAAACGATGTTTTCAAAGTTGTACATGGTTTTGCTGATTACCAGCAAATATTTAAAGAAGCATCTCTTTTAATCTCTGATTATTCTAGTGTAATGTTTGATTTTGCTTATCTTTATAAACCTGTAATTTATTGTCCTTTTGATAAGGAAGAATTTTTTGCGTCTCATATTTATTCTGAAGGATATTTTAATGAAACTAGAGATGGTTTTGGACCTGTTGTTACAAACTATGAGGATTTAGTTAAAGAATTTAATAATCTTTTTGATAATGGTTTTAAATTAACTGATAAGTATAAAAAAAGAATTGATAAGTTTTATAAATATCATGATAATAATAATTGTAAAAGAGTTTATGAAGATATTAAGAAGATATAATTATTCTTTTATAAGGTTTTAAAAAATGATAGAATTATATAGGAAGATGGTGTAATTTTGAAAAAGTTTTTTAATAACATGGTTAAATATAATAAATATGCTATTAGATCTGCAAAAGCTGAATTAAAAAGTGAGGTTGCTGATTCGTATTTGAATTGGCTTTGGTGGATTATTGAACCTTTTGCTTTTATGATTATATATACATTTGTATTTGGTGTAATTTTTGCTTCTAATATGAAATATTTTGCTTCTTTTGTAATGGTTGGACAAGCTTGTTGGGATTTCTTTAATAGAATGATTAATGGTAGTGTTAAACTTATTATTAATAATAGAGATTTAGTTACTAAAGTTTATATACCAAAGTATATTTTACTATATTCTAAGTCACTAACTTATTTATTTAAAATGATGATTTCTTTAGCCTTAGCATTTGGACTTATGATATTTCAAGGGGTTCCTATTACATGGCATATTGTTTTATTAATCCCAATATTAGTTGTTTTATATGTTGTTTCTTTCGGTATTGGTACTATTTTAATGCATCATGGTGTAACATTTAATGATCTAGCTAATTTAACTAATATCGTTTTAAGAATGGTATTCTACTTATCTGGTATTTTCTATAATATTAGACAGAGATTAAAAGGTAGATTAGGATTTGTTTTATTAAGAGTTAATCCAATAGCTTTTATTATGAATGAGGCTAGAAAAGTATGTGTTTATGGTCAAATGTTTAGTTATAAAGGATTATTGTTTTGGCTTTTAATTGGAATTGTTTTATGTATTTATGGTATTAATAAAATCCATAAATATGAAAATAGTTATGCGAAGGTGATTTAATATGGCTGATAAGAAAAATATTGCTGTTTCTGTTAAAAATTTGCATATAACATATAGAGGTCTTAAGAAAACTAGTATTAGAGCTTCTTGGAAACATTTGGGTGATAAGGTTGAATTGTTTCATGCTCTAAAAGGTGTTTCATTTGATATAGAAGAGGGAAAAATTCTTGGAATTATTGGTAAAAATGGTAGTGGTAAATCTACTATGTTAAGAGCTATAGCAGGAATTTTTTCTCCAGATAAAGGAAGTATTGATTTACATGGTCATTCTATATCATTGTTATCTATTGGTGTAGGTTTTAATAAGAAATTAACTGGAAGAGAGAACATTTATTTATCTGGAATGCTTTTAGGATTTTCTGAAGAAGAAATAGCAGCTAAAGAAAAGGAAATAATTGAGTTTGCAGATATAGGTGATTTTATAAAGAAACCTGTTAAAACTTATTCATCTGGTATGTATTCTAAATTAGCTTTTGCTATTACAGCTATTTTGGAAACTGATATAATGCTTATTGATGAAGTGTTATCTGTTGGAGATGCTAAATTTAAAGAGAAGAGTTATAACAAAATGAAAGAGTTAATATCCGATGATAAAAGAACTGTTATAATTGTTTCACATAATTTAAATACTGTAGTAGAGTTATGTGATCAAGTTTTATGGTTAAACGATGGAAAAGTTATTAAAATAGGGGAACCTAAAGAGATTGTTGAAGAATACGAGGAGTTTATGAAAAACCAATAGAGAGTTGGTGTTTATGAAAGTAATTTTATATTTAATTAAAATTCATTTTATAATTATTTATTTCTTTATTAAATTGTTTACTAGGCAAAAGAATAGGGTATATTTATTAAGTAGACAATATGATAAACCTTCTTTAAATTACCAAATGATTATCAATAGACTTAAAAAAGATAAAATAGATTATAAAGTAGAATGTAAAAAAGTTGATTCTAGTATTAATGATAGTGTTCGTACTCAAGGTAATTATTCAAATACATCTGGTTTTTTAAAGAAAACTTTTAAAAAGTTAGGTAGTGCATTTAGTTATTATATTTCGTTATGGTCTCAAATGATAAATATAGCTCAATCTAAGGTTATTATAGTAGATGGGTATAATTTACCAGTTTCTTTATTAAAACATAAAAATGGAACTAAAATTATTCAATTATGGCATGCTTTAGGTGCTATTAAAAAATTTGGATATCAATCTATTGGGAAAGTAGATGGTGTGTCTTTGAATGTAGCTAGAATATTAAAAATGCATGCTGGTTATGACTATGTAATTTCTGGCAGTGAAGGTATGGCACCATATTTTGCGGAAGCTTTTAATGTTCCAATTGATAAAGTATTAAATATAGGTACTCCAACAGTTGATTATTTAAGAGAAGATCATTCTTCTATAAAGAAAAGTATCCTTAAAAAATATCCTAAGTTAAAAAATAAAATAAATGTTTTGTATTCTCCTACATTTAGGAATAATAAACATTTTAGTTATGAGGATTTAATTAATAATACTGATTTTGATAAAGTTAATCTAATAATTACGTATCATTCTAAAGTAGAAGATGTATATAATGATGATAGGGTAGTTACTATTCCTAGTAGTGAATTTAGTGTATTTGATGTACTTACTGTATGTGATTATGTTATATCTGATTATTCTGCATTACTTGTTGATGCTGCTTTTGCTAATAAAAAAGTATTGATGTATTTATATGATTATGATGAATATAGTAAAAATAATGGAGTTAATTTAGATTTCTTTGGATTATTTAAACATTTAAGTTATAAAAATGCTAAAGATTTAATGAATGTTATTAATAATGATAAATATAATGAGAAAGAATATAAGAAATTTAAGGAAATGTATACTATTTCAGAAAAGATTAATAGTACTGATGAATTAATTAATTTAATTAAGAATTGTTTAAAGTAAGAATGTTATTATGTTCTTACTTTTTTATGTTATAATTTTATAGATAGGTGGTATGTATGGTTGATTATATTAAACTTATTAGATTAAAACATACTTTTAAAAATATTATTATATTTTTACCATTGGTTTTTAGTGGCTTATTTTTTAATATGTCATTATTATTACGCGTTATATATGGTTTTATTTGTTTTTCTCTAATAGCTAGTTGTATTTATATTATTAATGATATTAGGGATTGTGAAAATGATAAAAAGCATCCAACTAAAAAGAATAGACCAATTGCTTCTGGTGCTATATCAATTAAAAATGCATCAATTTATTGTATTGTTTTATTTTTAATAGCTAATATTCTTATAGTATGTTTTAAAATGCCGATGATTGCTGCATTTCTTTTATATTTTTATTTTATTTTAAATGTTGCTTATAGTTTAAAATTTAAAAATATACCATTTTTAGATATTATTATTCTTGTATCTGGTTTTGTTATTAGATTAGTATTTGGATCTCAATTAATTAATATTCCTTTATCTAATTGGTTATTGTTGACTGTTATTACTATTTCATTTTATATGGGACTTGGTAAAAGAAGAAATGAACTTGGTAAAAATACACGTAGTGTTTTAAAGTATTATAACAAGGATTTTTTAGATAAGAATATGTATATGTTATTATCTTGTTCTATTGTTTTTTATTCTTTATGGACTGTAGATTCTAATGTAGTTTTAAGAAACAATAATTATTTAGTATGGACTGTTCCTATTATTATACTTATAGCAATGAAATATAGTATGAATATAGAAGGAATTAGTGATGCAGATCCTGTTGAAGTTTTGTTTAATGATAAAATATTATTATGTTTAATATTTATATATATAATTATTATGTTTTTATTATTGTATATTTTATAGGAGGATTTTATGATTAAGATAACAAATAAAATGTCTATTTTTGTGAAAATACTTGCTGTTTTCTCTGTACCTTTTTTAGTATTATTTTTGTCTTTTAGATTTAGTTTAACTTTTAGGTTATTTACTGCATTGCTTGCTTTTTTTATAATGATTTTTCTTGTGAGGAAAATTAAAATAGATAAAATTAGTTCTAAAGTATTATTGTTATCTTTTTTATCTTCATGTTATATAGAAAAACTTTTGATGAGTTTTTATAATTATAAAATTAATAAAATAATAAATTTATTAGTTAAATATATTCATATTAAATTTTCTTGGAATACAATTTTTTTGTTATTTTCTGTGGCAGTATTCTTTAGTTTATTTTATTTTGTAACATTATTTTATATATACATAATTCCAAAAGTAAAAGATTTCTTAAAAAAACTGTCTAAAAATGAAAGAAAATATTTAACTATTATTTTTATTATATCTTTTATTCTATCAATTATTGTTTCTACTCATACTACAGCCTTTGGTCGTAACAATGAAAATTATGATGTCATTTATACTAGTGATAGTAGTAGTTTGGTTAGAAGTGATGTTTGGATTAATATTAATAATGCTGAAAATGATGTAAGACAGCCTTTATTTGGATTATTCTCATTACCTTTTGGAATACTTGGGCATTTTGCTTCTGAATTTTTATTCTTTTTACCTCAATCTGCTCGTTATGAATTTGCTATGATGCTTATTCAATTTCAATTATTAGGATTTGTAACAATTATGTTATCTAGATTAGTTGTAAAAGATGAAGATATGAAAAAATACTTTTATGCTTTATTCAGTTTGAGTTTCCCTTATTTAATATTTGGATTAGTTTTAGAACAATATGTTATTGGCTTATTTTATCTAATTCTATGTATATATTTATATTTTAAAAAAGAAGAAAAAATTAATTACGCTTATCTTGGTTCTGTTGGAACTTTGTTAACTTCAGGTGTTTTATGCTGGATGACATATAAAACTAAGGATTTTAAAAAATGGTTTGTTAATACCTTTAAACTAGCAATTATCTTTTTAATATTATTGATTATTACAGGACAATTTGCGCAATTCTTTACACTTAAAGAACGATTGACTTTCTTACTTAGATTTACAGGTGATAAAGTATCATTTATTAATAGAATTTATCAATATTTGTATTTTGTTAGAGCTTTATTTGTTGCTCCAGATGGTTTTATTTATTATGGATCATTTTTTGATCAACCAATTCATTATTCTTATCAATTAATAATGCCTAGTAAAGTTAGTATTATTGGTTTATTTATTCTTTCATTGTCATTTATTAGTTTAATTTTAAATAGAAAGAATAAAATGGCTTTATTATCAGGATTCTGGATTTTATTTTCTTTTATAATTTTATGTTTAATTGGATGGGGAACTCAAGAAAATGGTTTGATTTTATATAGTTTATATTTCTCATGGGCATTTTATATTTTGATTTATTTATTGTTAGGTAAATTAGTAAAGAATACTAAATTATTAAAGATTATTATGGTTATTTTTATAATTGTATTAACTATATTTAATATTCGAGAATTATATTTTATTATGAAATTTGCATTTACTTATTATGTGAGGTAGTTTATGAAAAGGGATCATAATTTAGATTTTTATAGAGGCTTTGCAATTTTATGGATTCTTGTTATTCATGCTTGTTTTAATAGTGGTAGGTCTTATGCACCTGATTATATAAGACATTTATCTTTAATAATTGATGTTCCTTTATTTATGTTTTTATCAGGAATAGCTCATCATTATTCTAATAGTTTCGAGAAGACTATTAAAAGTATTGTTAAACTTTATTTGCATTATGCTATATTTATGGTTATATTTGTTGCATATTGTTTAATATTTTATAGAAGTTCTGTTCATTTTAAAGATTTAATTCCATTATTTTTCTTTAATGTTAATTCAAAATTACCATTAGTTGTTATAGGTTATTCATTATGGTTTATGCCTATGTATATTATTACATCTCTTTTATGTAGTTCCTTTTTGGAAAAAAGATCTATAAAGTTTTACCATCTTATATTTGTTATTGTTTTATATGGCTTATCAAAATATTATTTTTCATTTAAAATATTGCCAATGATATTTTTGTATTCTTTTATATATTTATTTGGATATTTTGTTTATGGAAAGAAACTTTCTTTTCGTAATTTAATTATTTCCTTATTGTTTTTATTACTTGTAAATTTAGTATTTCAATTTAATGGACCATATGGCTTTCATAATATGCAGTCTGCTAAATTTAATTATGAATTATCTTATTTAGCTTATTCTTTTGTTAGTATAATAATTGTATGGTATTTATATTCTAACTTTGATATTCATAATCGTTTTATATCTTATTTAGGACAAAATTCTTTTATAGTATACTTAGCACAAGGTGTTAGTTCTTCTATATTATATTTTATTGTTCCCCATGTTCATTTATGGTGGCCATTTAAATTGTTATGGATGATAATTATAAATATTGTTATTTGTCTTGTTTTATTCTTTATACTTAAATTTATTTATAAGTTATTAGATAATCTTGTAAATAAATGTCTGGTTTATTGAAAATGATAGGTTAGATTGTTATAATAATTCTATAACTAAAAATGAGGTGTTTGCATGAAAAAAATTAGAGCATTTATTTCTGATTTATGTAAAAAAAGTAAATTTATTAGAATGATTGCTAGAAAATGTTTATATATTTACGAAGGTTTAAAATACAGTAATTATTATTATAAATATAAATTAGATGATAAAGTAATTCTATTTGAAGCATTTAATGGTCGTAATTATACTTGTAGTCCCAAAGCTATGTATGAAAAAATGATTACGATGAAAGAATTTCAAGATTATAAAATGGTATGGGCATTTATAGATCCAGAAAAGCATGAAGTAGCTCCTTTTAAAAATTTAGAAGTAGTTAAGTCTAAAAGTAAAGATTATTATAAATATTGTAGTATGGCTAAATACTGGATTATTAATTCTTTAATGGAAGAAGGAGTAAAGAAGAAAAAAGGTCAAATATATGTTCAATGTTGGCATGGTACTCCATTAAAGAAATTAAGATGTGATATAGAAGTAAATGGTGCATCTTTAAATACGGCTAAAGAGATTAGAAAAAGAAATGATATTGATGCTAAGAGATTTGATTACTTTATATCTCCTTCTAAATATTGTACTGAGAAATTTACATCAGCATTTAATTTAAAGAATCTTGGCTTAGAGGATATTATCATTGAGAAGGGTTATCCTAGAAATGATTTTCTATTTAATAAAACTAAAAAAGATATTGATGATATTAAGAAGAAATTAGGTGTACCATTAGATAAAAAAGTATTATTCTATATGCCTACATTCCGTGATAATCAACATACTTCTGGTGTCGGATATACTTATAAGTTAGCAATAGATTTCGATCGTTTAAAGAAGAAATTTAGTAAGGATTATGTAATATTATTTAGTAGTCATTATTTTGTTACTAATAGTATTGATTTAAATAAATATAAAGGATTTGTATTTAATGTAGCTAAGTATGATGAGATTAATGAATTATATTTAATTGCTGATATAATAATGACAGATTATTCAAGCATTTTCTTTGATTATGCAAATTTAGGAAAACCTATGGTATTCTATATGTATGATTATGATGATTATAAGAATAATTTAAGAGATTTTTATATTTCTTTAGATGAATTACCTGGTCCTATTTGTAAAACTCAAGATGAGGTTGAAGATGTTATTAGTAATATAGATAAAGTAAGTAAAAAATATAAAGAAAAATACAAAAAATTTAATGATAAATTTAATTACTTAGATGATGGTAATGCAAGTCTTCGAGTTATTAAAGTTATTTTTAAAGATGTTTTTAAAAAAGGAGATAAGTAATATGGCAAAAAGTAAAAAAGAACCAGTAGTAGTATTAACTTATGGAACATATGATTTACTTACAGCTGGACATGTTGAACATTTTAGAGATGCAAAAGCAATGGGTGATTATTTGATTGTTGGTGTTTCTACTGATGAGTTTAATGCTATTAAACATAAATCATCATATTTAACATATGAAGAGAGAAAATTTGTAGTAGAATCAATAAGATATGTAGACAAAGTTATTCCTGAAGAACATTGGGATCAAAAACCTGATGATATTAAGAAGTATAATGTTTCTATTGTTGCTATGGGTAGTGATTGGGAAGGCGACGAAAGATTTGAAAAACTAAGAGAGTATTGTGATGTTAGATATACTTATCGTAGTGGTAAATATTCTTCTACTAATTTTAGAAAACATGTAGATGAATATACAAAAAGTATTGATGAAGAAGACTAGAATGTCTTCTTTTTTCATATAATTTTATGGTGATACTATGTTTAACTTTAAAACTTATCTTAGAAATGATAGTTATAATATTAATATAAGCAATGAATGTATATATTTTTTAAATTATGATAGAGTTATTGAGATTAATGACGATATTATTATTGTTAAGTTTAAAGATTTTATATTAAATATTAAAGGAAATAATTTTAAAATTGTTAAGATGTTAGATAATGAATTATTAATTACTGGTAAAATTAAGGAGATATTATTTAATGAATAAATGTTTAATACTTATTAATGAATTATCTTCTTCGGTTGTTTTAAGATATTTAAAAATGATGAATATTAATATATATTCTATTAAATATAGTAATAGTAATATTTATTTGTTAATAGATAAAAATGATTTAAAAATTATTGCTAATCTTTGTAATTATATTGTTATTAAGGATTATTCAATAGGTGGTTTTTGGATGAGTATTAAACATAGTATTTTTAATATAATTACTTTTTTATTAATATTAAGTTTAGTTATAATATATTCTTTTTTTGTTGTAAGAATAGATATATTAGTTAGTAATAATGATATTAGAGATAAAATATATAATGATTTAGATAGAATTAATATAAAGCCTTATTCTTTAAGATCAAGTAATAATAAATTAAATAATATTAAGGAATATTTATTAAGTAATAATAAAGATACTATTGAATGGTTAAATATAGATAGAAATGGTATGAGTTATAGTATTAATATTATTTTAAAAAAAGATAAAGAAAAAATTAATAATAAAGATTATTGTAATGTTATATCTACTAAAGATAGTGTTATATCTCGTATTAATAGTTCTTCTGGAGAAGAAATAGTTCAAGTTAATGATTATGTTAAAAAAGGTGATATTTTAATAAGTGGAGATGTTATTTATAATAATTTAAATAAGAAAGTATGTGCTAGTGGAAGTGTATATGGTAAAACATGGTATACAGTTAATATTAGTATTCCTAAAACTAATAAATATGTAAAAAAGTTAAAACATATAAGTAATAGCTATATGGTAGATGATAAATACATCTGGAATAGTAATAATAATGATGTAATTAAGGAAAAGAAATTATTGTTAAACTTTTATTTAGGTAAGTTGTATGTAATTAAAGAATATTATAAAGAAAATAAAATTTATAATTATAATGATGATGAGATACTTGGTATGATGAATAAACTAATAAATGATAAGTTGAAAAATATGGTTGATGGTAAGTATGTCATATTAAATCAAAATGTTTTGAAAAAAGAAGATAATAATAGTACAATTAATATAGAGATTTTTTTGGTATTAGAGGAAGAGATAGGTATTATTTCTTAAGGATGTGATGTTATGCCAAACTTAGATCCGTTTTATGATACTTTTTATTCAGTATTAAAAGGTACATGGCCTATGTTGGTGTTGTTCATTGTTATATTAATAGTTTTAAGAATTACTAAATTGATTATCAATGAAGAAAAACTGGTTTTTTATAAAGATTTTTATACATTATTATTTATTTTATATATACTATTTTTATATTATTTATTAATCAGTATGGAAAGTGTCTCTTACGGAAGTAATTTTATTCCATTTAAAGAAATATTTAGATTCCCATTTATGAGTAGAGGATTTATATATAATGTACTAGGAAATATTGTATTATTTATGCCATTTGGATATTTTGTATCTGATTATTTAAAAGCTCATAAAATTAGTCATATATTTATAGCTTCGTTTGTTATAAGTTTGACAGCAGAATTAATTCAGTTTAAAATAGGCCGTACTTTTGATGTGGATGATATTATGTTAAATGTTTTAGGAGCTATAATAGGTTTCTTTGTATATAGATTAGTTCAAAAATCAAAAGATATTATGCCTAATTTCTTAAAGAATGAGATATTTTATAATATACTTGCTTTTATTGTATTAGGTGTTATTGCATTTGTATTAGGTAGAATGTGGGGGACTGTTTAATGGAAAACGAATATGAAATTATAGATAATGGATTATACTCTGATTATGATTATTTATATGAAGTTTTAGATGCTACTTTAAAACATGAAAATGTTAATCATGCTATTTTTAATATTATATTTGTTTTAGATGATGAGATTCATGAGATGAATAAGAATTATCGTAATGTAGATAGAGTAACTGATGTTATTTCATTTGCTTTAGAAGATAATGATGATATTAGTTATGGAGATATACGTATGTTAGGGGATATATATATTTGTATTCCGCAAATGAAAAGACAAGCTATTGAATATGGTCATAGTGAAAAGAGAGAATTATCTTTCTTAGCTGTACATGGATTATTGCATTTACTAGGATATGATCATATGGTTAAAGAAGATGAAGAAGTAATGTTTGGCTTGCAGGAGTTGATTTTAGATGGCGCAAATATCAAGAGATGAAATTAAAAAGCGTGGTTTTGGAAGATTCTTAAAAAGTTTTAAATATTCTATAGATGGTTTAGTATATGCATATAAGTATGAACAAAGTATGATGATTCATGTTTTTGCAACTATATGTGTTTTTGCTGCCAATATATTTTTTCATGTAACTGCTTTTGAGTGGTTAATTACATTAGTATGTATTGGAATGGTTTTAGCAGCAGAACTAATTAATACTGCCGTAGAAGCAGTAGTAGACTTAATTACATTAAAAGAACATCCTTTAGCTAAAATAGCTAAAGATTGTACTAGTGCAGCTACATTTGTTCTTGCTATGATGGCACTTGTAATTGGACTTGTTGTATATATTCCATATGGTTTGGAATTTTTAAGAAGTGTAGGTGTTTTATGAGAAGTGGATTTGTAAGTATTATTGGAAGACCTAATGTAGGTAAAAGTACTTTACTTAATACTTTAATTAATCAAAAGATTGCTATTACTAGTAATAAACCTCAAACTACTCGTAATATTATTCAAGGTATATATAATGAAGATGGTTATCAAATAGTATTTGTAGATACACCTGGTATTCATAAACCTTTAAATAAATTAGGTAAGTTTTTAAATAAAGAAGCTGAAAGCTTAACTAAAGATGTAGATGCTATATTATTACTTGTAGATGCGTATGAAGGAATTGGAACTGGTGATAAACGAATTATTGATTCATTAAAAGGGACTAATTCTCCTGTAATATTAGTAATTAATAAGATAGATAAAGTAAGTAAAGATAAATTAATAGATATTATTAATGAATATAAAGATTTATATGATTTTGCTGATATTGTTCCTATTTCAGCATTAGGTACAGAAAATGTTAAAGAATTAGTTAAAGTTATCAAAACATATTTAGAAGATGATATGAGGTATTTTGATGAAGATACTATTACAACTAGTACACTAAATTTCTTAGTAAGCGAATTTGTTAGAGAAAAGATATTTAGATTAACTGAAGAAGAAATACCTCATAGTGTTACATGTATTACTTCTTTATTTGAAGAAAAGAAGAATATTGTTAATATTACAGTAGATGTAATAGTAGATAGAGATAGCATTAAGAAAATTATTATTGGTAAACAAGGTTCTTTATTAAAACAAGTTGGTATAGAAGCTCGTAAAGATATTGAAGCTCTACTTGGTAGAAAAGTATATTTAGAGTTATATGTTAAGACTATAAAAAATTGGAGAGATAAAGAAAGATATCTTAGTGAATTAGGATTTAATGAGAAAGATATTTTAGGTTAATGAATAAAATAATATAAAAGAACCCATTATAATATTAGAAAGGATGGGTTCTTTTAATGAATAAAGATAAGTATTGGAATTTGTTTAAAGAAACTGGTAAGATTGAATATTATTTAAAATATAAAAAATGTAAGTAGATGGTAGTATGATTTGTAAATTAGAAGGTGTTATATTAACAGAAACTCCTTATGGGGAGAATTCTAAAGTAGTTAATATTTTAACTAAAGATAAAGGTATTGTAGGGGTTATGTGTAATAATGTTAAGAGTTTAAAGAATCCACTACGTACTAAAACACTTAAATTTACTTACGGTTATTTCCATATAAATTATAATGAAAAAAAACTATCTAAACTTATAGATGTAGATATTATAGATAATTTAAAAAATATTAGAGAAGATATTGAATTAATTAGTTATATGTCTTATATAACAGATTTAACTTATCAAGTATTAAAACAAAACAATGATTTGAGTATATATGATATTTATATAAATACAGTTCTTAAATTGAATGAAAAACAAGATCCATTAATATTAATGAATATAGTAGAATTAAAGTATTTAGATTATTTAGGAGTAGGATTAAATTTAGATTCTTGTATTAAATGTGGTAATAAGACTAAAATTGTTACTTTAGATCCTGATGAAGGGGGATTTATTTGTCAAGATTGTTATAGAGGAGAGAAAATATTAGATCCTAAAGCTTTAAAATTAATAAGAATGTATTATTTAATAGATATTAAAACTATTAGTAAAATAAATATAAATGAAACAGTTGCTCGAGAGATTAATTACTTTATTGATAAGTATTATGAAAGATATACTGGTTTATATTTAAAAAGTAAGGCATTTCTTAAGAAAATTAACAAGTTAATGAATTAACTTGTTTTTATTTTAAATATTTGTATAATATTATGTACCGAGGAGGTATTGTATGGAAACATTAAGAAATGTTGTTACTAGTTTAGGAATACCTGAAAAGAGAGAAAGATTTTTAGAAAGTGAATCTTTAATTCTAAGAATTAAAAGTACTATGTCTAAGTTAACTTTTTATAAACCAGTAGCTATGTATGCTCGTAATTTAGATATTTTAGAATATGAAACTGATGATATGGTACTTAAAAATACTAGATTACAAAATGTAATATTATTAAAAACAGAACCAAATGTTGAAATATATGAATCTCTAAGACAAGATTTAATAAAATTACAAGGTTTAAGTAATGAGTATTATAAAAGTATTCAGATTGATTTAAGAAAAGCTTTTTTAGATTATAAATTACCTGAAATATATGTTTATCAAGGATTACTTGAAGATAAAAATGATATGAAACTATGTAGACATATTATCATACCTGGTACTTATCAAACATATGAAGATGAAAGTGAAGTAGGTACTGTTATATATCCTTTTAAAGAAAAAGAATCTAATAGAAAACTAAGACATTTTTATGATAAGGTTAGTTTTAAATATTTAGAAGGTATTAGTACAGATTTATCATATGATTTAGAAGGTAAAAGATTAGGTAGAGTTAAAATAAAATAGTAATTGACTATCCTAATTTTTTTGATATAATTAGTTCATACAAGTGATGACTGGCTTGGCAACCACGAGCTATATAAATTAAGTTGATTTCTTCTAGAAATAAGTAGGATGGAACCGCGGGTAAATCTCGTTCCTACATTTTCTAGAAGTTTTTTTATTTAGTCATCAAATAGGAAGGTGTTGTTTATGGAAGAAATTAAAATGGAAGATATTGTTAATTATTGCAAGCAATATGGTTTTATTTTCCAAGGAAGTGAAATATATGGAGGACTATCTAATACTTGGGATTACGGACCTTTAGGTAGAGAATTAAAGGAAAATGTAAGAAGAGCTTGGTGGAAGAAATTTATTCAAGAGAATCCATATAACTATGGTTTAGATGCAGCAATTCTTATGAATCCAGAAGTATGGGTTGCATCAGGACATGTTACTAATTTTAATGATCCTTTAATCGATTGTAAGAAATGTAAATCTCGTCATAGAGCAGATAAATTAATTGAAGAATTTACTCATGGTGAAGAAACTGGTGATGGCTGGGAGAATGAAAAGATTGAAAAATTCATTGCTGATAATAAGATAGAATGTCCTAAATGTGGTAGTACAGATTTTACTCCGATTCGTAAATTTAATTTATTATTTGAAACTCATCAAGGTGTTACTGAAGATACTAAATCTAAAGTTTATTTACGTGGAGAAACTGCTCAAGGTATATTTGTTAATTTCTTAAATGTTCAAAGAAGTATGAGAGCTAAAGTACCATTTGGTATTGGTCAAACTGGTAAAGCGTTTAGAAATGAAATTACACCAGGTAATTTTACTTTTAGAACTAGAGAATTTGAACAAATGGAATTAGAGTTTTTCTGTAAACCAGATACTGACTTAGAATGGTTTGGTTATTGGAAAAATTATTGTATTGATTTCTTAAAATCATTAGGTATTAAAAGTGATAGATTAAGATATAGAGATCATGCTAAAGAAGAATTAGCTTTCTATAGTAAAGCTACTACTGATATTGAGTTCTTATTCCCAATGGGATGGGGAGAATTATGGGGTATTGCTGATAGAACTGATTATGATTTAACTGTTCATATGGAACATTCTAAGGCTGATTTAAGATACTTAGATCCAGAAACTAATGAGAAATATACTCCTTATGTAATTGAGCCATCATTAGGATTAGATAGAGCTATATTAGCATTCTTATGTAATGCTTATGAAAAGGAAGAATTAGAAGGTGGAGATGTTAGAGAAGTATTAAAGATTCATCCTGCACTTGCACCAGTTAAAGCAACTATATTGCCATTAATTAAGAAAGTACATGGTGAAAAAGCTATGGAATTATATGCTTCATTATGTAAAGAATTTAATGTTACATATGATGAATCTGGTAGTATTGGTAAAAGATATAGAAGAAATGATGCTGTTGGTACTCCATTTAGTATTACTGTAGATGATGAGACATTAAGTGATAATACTGTTACTATTAGAGATAGAGATACTATGGAACAAATTAAGTTACCTATTGATGAAGTAGCTAAGTATATCAAAGAAAAAATTGAATTTTAGTGTCAAATATGAGTCAAAGACGGATTTAATTCGTCTTTTCATTTGGTTATAAAATAATATTATGGTAGAATAGACGACATGTTCAAAGAAAGAAGGGTGGTTTAAAATGTTGAAAAGATCTGATGATAGAGAAATTTTAGAAAAGGTATTATCTACAGATGAGTTAAGCGTAGTTAAAAAAGCTTATGTAATGTATAAAGGAATGGAAGAAAGTACTCATAAAACTTTTCTTTTAAGAAGAATAAATGATGTTATATCAATGGCTAGATATATTAGTTTATCTTATCCCGCTTTTAATCAATATGATTATGATGTATTAGGTTATAGATTGAATAATTTAAAAATATCTATGGCTCATATGAATAAAGAACCTAATAATGATTTAAGTCTTAGTTATATGGTTGATTCAAATTGTTTTCCTTTACTATTGTCTTCAATTCATTTTCTAGATTCTCAAAATTATAATGAAGTAAGTAATTTACTTAGTTTAATAGCTAGTGATTGTAATGGCGAAGAAACTATATCTGGTGAATTAAAATCAATGGTTGGTCCTACACATCATATTTTATATACTAGAGTTGGTAATAAAAAGTTAGTATATAATGTATTTTCTAATTTTAAACCAGGTTTAGATAAAAAAGATTTACTTGCCATTAAAGAATCATGTAAAGAAAGAAAAGATGTTTTAGGTGATCCAGTAATTCAATCTATTATAGATGATTCAATTTATGCTGTATTACATTTTAATTTAACGGCACCTGATAATGGTTATCGTTTAGTTAAAGAAAGAAAAGATTATCCTGAGAGATAATTCTTTTTTTGTGCTTAATAACTTATTGAAAAATAAATAATTATTAGATATAATAATGAAGTAGAGTAATAGGAGGCTTTTTATATGGCATGGAAAATTGGAGATTTATTTAAAAATGATGAAGAAGAAGATATATTAACTGGTACTGAGGATGAATTCTACTCTAAAGAAGCAGATGAAAAAGTAGATAATAGTACTAATAAAATGATCTTATTGGAACCAAGAGCTTATTCTGAAAGCCAACAAATTGCTGATCACTTAAAGAATAGAAATAGTGTGGTTGTTAATTTAAAAAGAGTTACTGCTGATCAAGCTAAAAGAATTATAGATTTTTTAAGTGGATGTATTTACGCAATTGGTGGTAATATGCAAAAAGTTGGTGTAGGTATTTATTTATGTACTCCAAAGAATGTTAATGTTCAAGGAAAAATAACTGAAGACAATGGTAAAGATCAAGACAAGTCTGAAGAAGAAGTAGAGTGGTAAGACTTATCCTTTTCTAAGAAAAGTGAGGTGAGTTTATGGAAAAATTTAATGTTGGTAGTAATGGATATAACATTAATGAAGTTAATGGCTTTGTTAGTCATGTTACTACGGAATATGAAAGTATGTTAAATAAGTTAAAAAGTAGAGATCAAGAAATTATTTCTTTACGTGCTAAACTTAAACATTATGAAGATATTGAATCAACATTAAATAAAGCAATGGCTATTGCTGAAGACTCATCTAATCAAATGAAAAGAGTGGCTCAAGAAGAGGCACAACTTATTATTGATGAAGCTAAAAAGAATGCTTCTCATATTGTTAATGATGCTTTGATTAAAGCAGAAAAAACAGAAATGGAAGCAGATAATCTTAGAAGAAGTTTAAAAATATATAAAGCTCGAATTAGACAAGTTGTTGAAGAACAACTTAGTATGGTTGGAGATGTAGATAATATATCTATGGATGATATAAGAGGTTAATCCTCTTTTTTAATTTCTATAAAATTCTTTATATAATTTAGTTAAGGCTCTTTTTTCTATTCTTGATACATAACTACGAGATATATCTAATTTACTGGCTATTTCTTTTTGAGTTAATTCTTTATTATTAAATAAGCCATATCTTTCAATAATTATTTCTTTTTCTCTTTTATTTAATATGTTTAAGTATTTATGTAATGATTCTATATTCATTTCTTTAAAGACTTTAGTAAAAGTGTCTTCTTCGTTAGAAGGAATTATATCTATTAGGGAGATTTCATCACCATCTTTATCTATACCAATAGTATCATTTAAACTTATAGTATTCTGGTTCTTTTTATTACTTCTAAAGTACATTAGTATTTCATTTTCTATACATTTAGCTACATATGTTGTTATTTTTATGTTTTTAGAAGGATTGTAGCTATCTATTCCTTTAATTAGACCAATTGTTCCTATAGATATTAAATCGTCTTGGGAAGCTTCTAAAGTATCAAATTTTTTAACTATATGAGCTACTAATCTTAGGTTATGTTCTATTAGTTTATTTCTAGCTTCTGGATCATGTTTTTGTAATAATTCTATATATTTGTTTTCTTCTTCTTCAGATAAAGGATCTTCAAATATAGTATTGGAGTAACTGCCTGTTATAAAGAATAAATTTTTTATTAAGTTTATTATATTTAGTAACATTTAATCACCTAGTTAATTATATGAATTATTAACAAAGTATTTCATAATACTATTTAAAATGATATAATTTAAGAGGGATTTATATGAAAAAAATAAGTATTTTATTGATAATTTTATTATTATTTATTTGTTCTTGTGGTAAGAAAGAATATCAAGCTATTGAAGTTACTTCTTATGATTTAGTAAGTGCTATAAATAATAATGCTGGTAATTTTGTATTTGCTATTTATAATACTGATTTTGATAATAGTAGTGATTTTTTAAAAGATTTAAATTATGCTGCAGATAGAGCAGATATTAATATATATTATATTGATTATAAGCATTCTACTATAGATACAGCTTCATATTTAATATATGATTTAGGCTATACTAACTATGAAGGACAATTCTATGGAGTATTTGAAAATGGTAATATAGTAAATAGTGGTTATTATAGTGATTTTTCTTCGATGTATGAGAATATTTATAAAAGTAGATATGATACTAATATAAAGAAAACTACTGAAGAGGAAGAGTTAGAATACATAGATAAAGCAATGAAATTATATGATGAGAATAAATATAATAGTGCTATTGATATGTTAAATCATGCTTGGACTAATAATAAAGCTAAAGAATATTATAATAAATATAATTATTTTAAATTAGCTGGTATATGGGAAAGTTATAGTTTTTTAGATAAAGATTTAACTAAGATGGATTTTTATGCTTTATATTTATTAGGTAATAATGATGAATATTGTTTAATATATTCGGCTAAGAATCAATTATATGATGGATTTAAAAAACCTGTATATAGTGATCTTTCTCGTAGATATTATTATATAAAAGATGATATAATATATATGTCTAGTAAAGAAGATGGTAAGTATGAAGCTTACTATAAGATTGAATTAGTTAATGATATTGATTTAAAATTAATTGATTTAAAAGATAAGAATAAAGAGATAAGTTTTCAAAGAAGGGATTAATATGAAGAAATATTTAATGATTGGTTTAGTGATGGTATTAAGTTTATTACTTACTGGATGTGGTAAGTATGAAGGATATTGGTGTAATTATGAAGATACTGCTACTATAGTTGTTCTTTATAAAGATGATATTACTGATACTCAAAAGAAAAAGATTGAAGATACAATTGATGATTTCGAAAACATTAGAAATAGAACAGAATATACAAAAGATGATTATGCGCAACAAATAGGTGGAGATGTTAATGATTTACATAGTGCATATGTTGTAACATTTAATTCTCATGATTATATTGGTGATTATATTGAACAACTTAAGAAGTTAGATGGGGTATTATCAACTCAACAAGAGATAGCTAAAACTAATATTAGTTTATATAACTTGGGAAGTTTTGGTAAATATACATATAGTGATTCTGATGAAGCTAATAATGATGACTTAGAAACTGGTAAATATAAGATAAAAAAAGGTGTTATTACTTTTAAACCTAGTGATTCTTCTAAAGCTACTAAACTTTTATATACTAAGAATGGTTTATTATGTGGAGATGCTGATTGTAATCAAATATATGCTAAGAGCGATGATAAGTGTGGATCAGATAGATAAAAACTACTTTTTGTAGTTTTTTTGTTATAATAGAAGTGTGATGTTTATGGAAAAATATAGACCTTGGAAATATTATAAAGATATATTTGATATTAATTATGATTTTTTAATGAAAAATAATTTTAATACTTTAGTATTTGATATTGATAATACAATTATTAATAATAGAACTAAAGATGTTTCTTATAAAGAAATAGAACTGTTTAAGAGATTAAAAGATATGGGGTTTAAAGTAATAATTGTATCTAATTCATGGCCTTGGAGAGTAAGAAAGATTAGTAAAAGATTAGGAGTTAAAGGATTTGGTTTATCTTTTAAACCATTGATATTTAATATATTAAAAGCAAAGAGATATTTAAAAACTTCATATGAAAATATGGTTTTAATTGGTGATCAAATATTTACTGATGTATATGCAGCTTATAAAACTGGTATAAAGTCTATACTAGTTGATCCAATTGATGTTTATGAGTCTTTTATTACGATATTTAATAGAGGTAGAGAAAACGATATTATAAATCGAGGTGATTACTATGAGTAAAAAATGTATTGGATGTGGAGCTACTTTACAATATGAAGATACTAATAAATTAGGTTATGTTAGTGAGGATGTATATGAAAAATCTACATATTGCCAAAGATGTTTTAAAATTATTCATTATAATGAAAAGGTATATACTAAGTTAGATAATATTAATAAGAAAATTACTACTAAATTAAGTAAATTTGATGGATTAGTATATTTCATGGTAGATTTTTTAAATATTAATGAGGAAACTATGGAAGTATTTAATTCTATTAAGAATTTTAAATGTTTATTAATTAGTAAGTTAGATATTTTACCTAAGAGTTTTAATGAAAAGAAAATTATTAAATTTATTAAAAATACTTATAAAGTAAAAGATGATATATTCTTTGTTAGTGCTAAAAAGAATATTAATACTAAAATGATTTTACGATATGCTACTAATAATGGTTTTAAGAAGGTATGTTTTACAGGTTATACTAACGCTGGTAAAAGTACATTGATTAATAAAATACTTGAGTATTATGGTGTTAAATCTAATATTACAACTAGTTTAAATCCTAATACTACAGTTGATTTTATTGATATTAAATTAGATGATTTTACTTTGGTGGATTCTCCAGGTTTTGTATTAAAGAAAGATATTTATGAGAAAGATGACTTTGTCTTAATTAGAAAAATAAATAGTAAGAAAATGATTAAACCAATTACTTATCAAGCTAAGGATTCTAGTTCTATATTTATTGAATATTTATATAGAATAATGCCAAGTGTAAAAAATAGTTTAACTTTCTATATGTCTAATGATTTAAATATCTTTAGATTGTTTGAAAGTGATAAGATGTTAGATTTAGATTATAAAGATATTAGTATTGATGATAATACTGATTTAGTTATAAAGGGATTAGGTTTTGTTAATATTAAGAAGAAATGTAATATTAGAGTTTATAGTAAGTATTTAGATTTAATTGAAGTTAGAAAAGCTATGTTTTAGGTGATTATTATGAGTAAAATAAAAGTAATGAGTGATAACTTAGCTAATAAGATTGCAGCAGGTGAAGTAGTTGAAAAATGTGCTTCTGTTGTTAAAGAATTAGTTGAAAATGCTATTGATGCTAAAGCTACTAATATTATTATTGATTTATTAAATGGTGGTTTAAAAGAAATTAAGATTACTGATGATGGTATTGGTATGGAACATGATGATGCATTATTATGTTTTGAAAGACATGCTACTAGTAAATTAATTAGAGAAGATGATTTATTCTTTATAAATACATTAGGTTTTAGAGGTGAAGCTTTACCATCTATAGCATCTGTATCAGAAGTAGATTTAGTAACATGTGCTAGTGATGTTGGAACTCATATTCATATAAAAGGTGGAAAATTAGAAGTAGATGAAGCTAGTAATGGTAGAAAAGGTACTATTATTACAGTTAGTAATTTGTTTTTTAATACACCTGCAAGACTTAAATATTTAAAAAGTGAACAATATGAACTTGCTAATTCTGTTTCGTTTATAGAGAAATTATCTTTATCATATCCGGAGATTAAATTTACTTTAACTAATAATGGTAAGACTTTAGTTAAAACTAGTGGTTCTAATAATTTACTTAAAACTATTCATGAAATATACGGTTTAAGTGTATCTAGTAATATGTTAGAAGTTAAAGCTAGTAATGATGATTATGATATGGAAGGTTATATTTGTAAACCAGAAGTGCTAAAATCTAATCGTAATCACATGATAACTATTGTTAATGGTAGAGTAGTTAAAAATAATGATTTAAATCGAGCTATTAATGATGCATATTTTAGATATAAACCAGATATTAAGTTTCCTATTGTAGTACTTAAATTTTATACTGATCCTACTTTAATTGATGTTAATATTCATCCTACTAAACAAGATATTAAGTTAAGTAAAACTAATGAATTATATGAATTAATCGTTAAAACAATTAGTGATAAATTACATGATGAGTTATTAGTACCTAATGCATTAAAGGAAGAGAAAAATATAGAAGTTGAACTTCCTAAAAACTTAGTAGAAGATAAAAAAGTAGAAGATATTAAAGAAGATGAAGGAGAACAAGTTGAATTAAATTTGTTTACTGAATCTAAACCAGTTGTTAGAGAAGAAACAACTTCTTATAAAAGTATTGCTAATAGAGTATTAAATCCTGAATTTAAATTACTTAATTTATATGTTGTTGGTCAAGTATTAGGTACATATATAGTGTGTCAAAATGATGATGGAATGTACTTAATAGATCAACATGCTGCTAAAGAAAGAGTTAATTATGAAATTGTAGAAGATAGTTTTAGAAATAAAGAAATAGATATAATGGACACTTTAATTCCTATTACTATTGAATTAAATGGTAGTGATTTCTTACTAATTAAAGAACATATGGATGTATTAGAAGATATGGGATTTAATATTGAAGAGTTTGGTATTAATACTTATAAAGTTAAGAGTCATCCTACTTGGTTAAAAGAAGGATATGAAGAAGAAGTAATTAGAAATATATTTGATGAGATTATTTCTTTGGGAAAAGATTTTGATAGAATTAGATTTAATAATAGAGTTATTGCTACGATTGCATGTAAAATGAGTGTTAGAGCTAATACAAGATTAAGTAGAGAAGCTATGGAAGAAATTGTTTCGGAATTAGTTAAATGTCGTAATCCTTATAATTGTGCTCATGGTAGACCATCTATTGTTAAATTTAGTACTTATGATTTAGAAAAAATGTTTAAAAGAGTAATGAATTAAAAAAAGAATCTTAGGATTCTTTTTTTAGTTCTAAATTATATAATTTTTGATATTCTTTTGATTTTTTTAATAATTCTTCATGAGTTCCTGTATTAGTTATTTTACCATTTTCTAAGACAAATATTTTATTTGCATTCATTACAGTAGATAATCTATGAGCTACTATTAAAATAGTATACTTATTTTTCATATTATTTATAGCATCTTGAATACTTTTTTGAGTTTCATTATCTAAGGCACTTGTTGCTTCATCAAATAGTATTATCTTAGTATTTTGAACTAATGCTCTAGCTATAGCTAATCTTTGTTTTTGACCTCCTGATAAGGTTAATCCACCTTCACCGATTAATGTGTCATATCCATCTGGTAATGTCATTACATAGTCGTGTAAACAAGCTAATTTGCATGCTTGGATCATTTCTTCTTCAGTTAAATCTTTTTTTACAGATGTTAAGTTTTGTTTAATAGTCATATTAAATATATAGGGGTTTTGAGTAATTATACTTATATTACCTCTAATTGATTCTTCATCTAATTCATTAATACTTAATCCATCTATTAGTATGTCTCCTTTATCAATGGTATATAGTTTAGCAAGTAGGGAGAAGATAGTTGTTTTACCAGCTCCACTTTTACCTACAATAGCAATAGTTTCGTTTTTATTGATACTAAAACTTGTTCCTTTAAGTACCATTTTATTTTTATTATATCCAAAGTAGACATCTTTAAATTCTATATTTCCTTTAATATTATCAATATGTTTAGTACCAAATACTTCTTTATGATATTCATCAGAATCTATTATTTCAAATACTCTTGTTGCTGATAAATTAAAGTCTTTAAAGAATTCTAACATATAACTAAAGAATGATAATAGATTTATTATTCTACCTCTATACATATATATTATTAAAAGACTAGGTGCTGTTAAGTTATCTATTTTTATTAGGTATATTGCAAATAATATAAGTAATAAGTCACATAAATCTTTAATAGATCCAATTACTAAGTCATATTTTCTTGTTGTAGAAGACATTTTGTATCTTTCTTGATTTACTTTATTTATTTTATCTTCAATATTTTCTAAAAACGATTTAGAAGCATTTAAGACTTTTATATCTCTAACACCACGAATTAATTCACCAGCAATACCTGTTGTTTCTTCAGCTGATTTACGATAATGTTTATCTAATTCATTTCTTTTTTTAGCTCTTATTTTTTCTAATATAAATATTAGTGTTATAGAAATAATATAATATAAGAATATCCATTTATTTATAACATATATAGCTAGTAATATACCTATATTAGTTATTACATCTGTAATAGACATATTTAAATCGAGGAAAATATCTGATATTCTTGTTGAATCTTTTACTAATCTGTCTATAAATATTCCACTAGATTTTTTATCTAAATCTTTGGTTTCCATTCTTAATATTTCTTTAGTCATATCTATTTGAATTCGTTTTAATACTTCACGAGCGAATCTTTGTGAAAACATTCTGGAAAAATAATGACATATATTTCTAGTTAATTCTATTATTAAAACAAGTACTGATAAAGATATTAATTCTTCTAGTAGATTATTAGTTAATCTTAATAATTGTTGAGCAGATATTAGAGGAGCTATTGCTCCGATAATGGCTAATACTATGTTAAAAAAGAAATATAAGAAGAATTCTTTTTTATTATATTTAGCATATTGATATGCTTTTTTTAAATTCTTAATCATTTGTTTTCTATCTTCTTTTTTCTTATTTATTTTTTCTTTCATATATATACCCCTTTCAAGTAAATTTATTATATCAAATATTTATTTGGTAATTTAAACAAAAATGATATAATGATTGTGAAATGAAGTGATATATATGATTTTAGCTATTGTTGGACCTACTGGAGTAGGTAAAACTAAATTATCAGTTGAACTTGCTAAGAAGATGAATGCTATTATTATTAATTGTGATGCTATGCAAGTTTATAAAGATTTAAATATTGGTACAGCTAAAGTAACTGAAGATGAAAAAGAAGGTATACCTCATTATCTTTTTGATATAAAAAATGTTAATGAAGAATATACAGTTTATGATTATCAAAAAGATGCTAGAAGATTAATTGAACATTTTAAAGATAGAAATATAATCTTTGTAGGAGGAACAGGATTATATTTAAAATCGGCATTATATGATTATAGATTTTATGATGAAGTAGATAATAAGAGAGATTATAGTAAGTTTAGTAATGAAGAATTATATAAAATGGTATTAGAAAAAGATCCTGATAGTAAGATTCATCCTAATAATAGAGTTAGAATGGAAAGATTTTTAAATAAAACAGACATTACTAAGATTGAACCTAAACCTTTATATGAACATGTAATAATAGGTTTAACTACTGATAGAGATTTACTATATGAACGTATTAATAAAAGAGTAGATATAATGATGGAGAATGGTCTACTTGATGAGGTTAAATCATTTTATGATAAGAAAATTTATTCTAAACCATTAATGGGTGGAATTGGTTATAAAGAGTTATATGAATATTTTGATGGTAAGGTATCTTTAGATGAAGCTTTAGATAAGGTAAAACAAAATTCTAGAAGATATGCTAAAAGACAATATACTTTCTTTAATAATCAATTAGATGTTAAATGGTTTGATGTAGATTTTGATAACTTTAATAATACAATTAATGATGTAATTAAGTATTTGGAGGAAAAAGATGATAGAAGTTAAAAATGTTTCTAAAAAATTTACTAAAGAAATATCTAAAGGTAAAAATGAAACTTTCTATGCCGATAAAGATATCTCATTTGAAACTAAAGAAGGTGAAATACTTGGTATTTTAGGTCCTAATGGAGCTGGTAAAACTACATTACTTAGGATGTTAGCAGGTTTACTTACTCCGGATGAAGGTAGTATTAATATAGATGGTAAAAATTATAAAAAGAATGGTACTGATATAAAAAGAAGTATTTCTTATTTATCAGGTAATACTCATTTATATAAAGATTTATCTCCATATGAATTGTTAAAGATGTGTGCTGAGTACTATGGCCTTGAAAAAGAAGAAGTTGAAAATAAAATAGTTGAAGTTAAAAATAAATTTGATTTAGAAAAGATATTGCATCAAAGAATTGGTAGTTTATCTACTGGTCAATTACAAAAGGTAAATATTGCTAGAACATGTTTACATGATCCCAAGATTTATATATTTGATGAAGCTACTAGTGGACTTGATATATTAGCTAGTAAAGTAATACTTGATTTTATTAAGGAAGAGAAGAGGAAGAATAAAACTATAATATATTCTACTCATTATATGGAAGAAGCAGAAAATATCTGTGATAAAGTAATCTTAATTCATAAAGGTGAAATTGTTGAATCTGGTACTCCTTCAGAGATTATAAAGAAAACAAATACTACAAATTTAAGAGATGCTTTCTTTAAGATAATTAAGGAGGTTTAGTATGAGAAATATATTAATTACGATAAAAAAAGAATTAAGAAGTATATTTAGAGATAAAAAGACTGTAATTACAATGTTTATTTATCCTATATTAATACCTTGTATGGTTATGTTATATGGTAATATTGGTGATTCTGTTGAAGATGAAGGTATTGATACTAAAATAGGTGTTAATTATGAATTAAGTGTTGAAGAAAAGGCTATATTGAATGAAATGAAGTTAGATTATATAACTTATTCTTCTAAAGATGAAATGAATAAAGCTTATAAGAATAATGAAATAAATTGTTATATTTCTTATGAAAATAATAAGTATGTTATATATGTAAATGAATCTAATACTGATGGGATGGTTGCTGGGGAGATGGCAACATCATATTTAGAAGCATATAATTCAGTATTAATTTCTAAATACTTAGTTGAGAAAGGCATTGATGTTGAAGAAGCTTATAATCAAATAAGTTATGATACTGAGTCTTTAGAAAATCATAATTATATGACTTCAGTATTACTTTCTGTATCTTTAACTTATACTATCTTAGCTATTGCTTTATCAGCTAGTAATATGGCTATTAGTACCACGGCTACGGAAAAAGAAAATGGTACTTTAGAGACTATTTTGACATTCCCTATAAAGAAAGGTGAACTTATTACTGGTAAATATTTATCATCTGTAATAGTTGGATTTATAGCTGCTTTAATTAGTTTTATTTTAATGAGTTTAAGTTTCTATTGGGGAGCTAGTACTTATGAGATATTTAAAGATGTAAGTTTAAATATTAATCCAGTAACTGTATGTTGCTCTTTAATTATTTGTTTCTTAGCTTCTGTATTTATATCAGGTGTTGCTATGTATTTAACAGCCTTTGCTAAATCTTATAAAGAAGCTCAAAGTAAGATTTCTTTAATCAATATGCTTGGTCTTATTCCTATGTTTGTATCAATATTAAATGTTAATATAAGTACTTATTATTATTTAATTCCAATGTGTAATTATGTCCAAGTATTACAAGAATTATTAATTGGTAAAACAACATTATATAATTTTGGTTTAACAGTTGTTTCTACTATTGTTTTATCTTATTTAATGATTAAGTTAATAATTAAATTATATAATAGTGAAAAGATTTTATTTAATAATTAAAATAAGAAGCATTATGCTTCTTTTTTAAATTCTAAATATATATTTGGATTGAATTTATGTTGATCTTTTTTGTCTTTTTCTAGTAGTGTATTAGTATTTACTAAGAAGAAAGTATATTCTAATGTTTGTTTACCACTAGTTAGAACTGGATCATCCCATGTTACATCTAAATGTTTCCATGTTCCATCAATATATACTGCATTCCAAACGTGATTATCAGTTGTTATTTTATAATTAGGTATATTTAATTTATCTAATACTATAGCCATTAAATCTGAATAACCACTACATGTTCCGTAGTGCTCATATAATACACCAGTTATTCTAGCTGAATCATATTGTGATTCTTTTTTTTCAGCTCTTACAACGTCATATATTGTATTATCGATTATATAATCATGAATAGCTTTTATTTTTTGTTTATCTGTCATATTATTATTTATATTTTTTTCTATCATTTCATCAATAGTATTATTAGTTTTCTTTATTTCTTCTTGATTATATAAATGATTAACTTCAAATGTAATAACTCCAGTATCATCATATATTGTTTTAATTGTAGAATAACTGTTATATGGATTTACAAAGTTATTGATAGTAGATAGTTGTTCATTATCATTACTTAATTTTTTTATATCGTCTAAACAATCTTCGTAGTCAGAAGGGCAGTAGAAAGTAAATTCTGTCCAACCATTATTTAAAACACTATATACTATATTTACTAAGTCATTATATGAATGAGGTATAAAGTCTTCATTATTTTGAACATATAGATATTTATAGTTTCTTTTATATTCATTATCTGGTTGGATAATTATATTTCTATCATTTTTTATTGTATATAAGTAGTCTTGTATTCTTGTTGTTATTTTATCAAAGTTAAGTACAATAACTGCTATTACTACGATACTAACTATTAATGATAAATATTTTTTTATTTTAGCCATAGTATCACCTTAATCATTATATCATAAAAAAATGAAGTATATTACTTCATATCTTTTACTTTTTTATTTAATCTTGATTTTTCTCTATCAGCAGTGTTCTTTTTCATAACACCTTTGCTAACAGCTTTATCAATGTTCTTTTGTACTTTTTTAACAGCTTCTGTAGCTGCGTCTACGTCTTTAGCAGCGATAGCTTTTTCACAAGCTTTAATTGTGTTTTTAACTCTAGCTTTGTAATCATGGTTAGCTTCAGTTTTCTTAGCTATTACTTTGATTGCTTTTTTAGAACTCTTAATATTAGCCATATTCTCGCTCCTTCCTTAAATACAAATAAGATTATACTAGAGTTTGCTTTTATTTGCAAGTATTTATTGAAATTTATGTTTTATACAATAATCGACATTTATATTTATATTTTGGATATATTTTTAATATGGTGATTATATGAAAAGAAGATTTAAATCTAAAAGAAAAAGGAGAAAGCTCAAAAAAATTGTTATTATTGTATTTATTTTATTAATAATGTACTGTTTGTATAAATTATATAATTCTTTTATCTATAAGAATGATTATATGGTAGCTAGAATGATAACTAGTGATAATGGATATAATAAATATAATGATCCTTTTTATTTACTTGATAATTTAATTGTAAAAAAGAAGAAGGAAAATACTGTTACTAGTGATACTTATGATGTATATATTTATAGTACTCATGAAAAAGAAAGTTATAGTGATAGTTATTTAAATAATTATAATATAAGACCTAATGTAAAAATGATGAGTTATATTTTAAGGGATTATTTAAGTAATTATGGAATTAATTGTTATGTGGAAGAGAATTCTGTTACTGATGTATTAAATAGTAATAATTGGGCTTATAAATATAGTTATGAAGCATCTAGGATACTTATTAAGGATAATATAGTAAATAATAATTACAAATTAATTATTGATTTACACAGAGATTCATCTTCTTTAGAAAAAACACTTCTAGAAATTGATAATACTAATTATGCCAGAATATTATTTGTTGTTGGAGGAGAATATGATACTTACCAAGATAATTATGATTTAAGTATTAAACTAAATAATTATTTGAAAGAAGAAGTAGATGGTATTAATAGAGGTGTTATATTAAAAAAAGGATTAGGTGTTAATGGTATATATAATCAAGATTTAAGTAAAAATATGGTTCTAATAGAATTAGGAGGTCAATATAATAGTATTGAAGAATTAAATAATAGTTTAAAAATACTATCTAAAGTTATATCTAAATACTTAGAGGAGGTTTAATGAAGAATAATCTTAAATCTTGGAATGTATTTAAAAGAGTATTATTTATATTATTTGTTATGTTTTTAATTAATTATTTTTCAGTCCAAAGTGGTTATTATGAAAAGAGTTTATATGATAAAACTATTACAACAGAAGAAAAAAGATTAGACTTTGAAGAAGATGTTAAAAATGGAGAAGTGATTGATATGAAAGATTATATTAGTGATGATTATGTAGATACTTCTAATGGTATGGATTTATTAGGTCAAAAAATTGGAAATGGGTTAGATGACTTTATAAATAATAAGGTTATTAAGGTAATGGAATTCTTTGGTAGTTTCTTTAAATAAATATTTGACTATGTGTTAAGTGTTGTGCTATAATCTTCCCCTTAAGGAGGATTTTTATGGAAAATAGTACAAGAAAATATCTATTAGTTATTAAAAGAGATGATAATGATTATCTTCCTTTAGAATGGTTTAATACTGAATATTATAATGGAGAAAATTTAAATTCATTAGATGGTATAGATAGTTTTACTTCTCATATTAGTCATGTTGATTTGTTACAAAGTTGTTTAGACTTAGGATATATAGATTTAGATGATAAGTTTTTAGAATTTGCTATTATTTTCTATGAAAATGGTAAATGGAGAGAATTAAAAGAAGGATGTTTATTTTTAAATAAGCAAAGTGTTTCAGAAACAGAACTAGTTGATTTAATTATAAAGTTTGCTGATGATAAAGTTGTTATAAATAATATTACAAATATTTTTAATAAAGGATTTAATAGTGAAGAAGCTAAACAATTATTTATGATTCTTAAAAACATTAATGCTTTTGCAGTTAATGGTGAAGAATATTTAAGAATGGCATTAGATGTTTATTATAAAATGCCTTATGAAGAAAAAAGAAGATTAAGAATTCAAGTATCTGATATGTTAATGAATCGTATTAAAAAAGGTCAGATGATTTATACAAAGAATAGTGATATAATGTAATAGGTGATCTTATGAATAGAGAACTTATTATATGTGATATAAAAGCTATTACTAATTATTCAGATAAAGATTTTGATAAGAAGTCTACTGAGCAATTATTTGCTATGAGAAGCAGAATATTATCAGCAATGAGTATGTATTATAAAGAGATAGTTACTTTTTTTAAGGAACATCCTGATAAAAGAACTATGTCTGATCAAGATTTAAAGTTATTAAATTATAATGCTTTATCTGATTTAAGAAATAAATTAGGTTTAAGTAAAAGAAAAGTTAAAAAGGTTGAAGAAGGCACTGAAGTTGCTAAGAAAGCTAAAAAGGCTGTTAAAGGTAAAACTACTAAACAATTATCTTTAGATGTTATGATTAGCAATGATGTTAGTGATACTCATGAATGTATGCTTTATATGGATGAAATAATTCAAATGGGTTATGGAGATTATACTAGAGATGAACTTATGAAAATGGGTATTATACCTTTAGATATGGAAGAAAGTCATTTGAAAAAATGATTTTTTTTATTTGATTTGGTATAATTTAAATAGTAGGTGATATTATGTTTGAAAGTAATATTAATTCATTTATGAAGTATCTATCAAATGAAAAAAGATATCCTGATACTACTTTAGTAAGTTATCAAAGAGATTTGGACTTATATTATGGTTTTATCAAATTAAAAAAGATTAATTATTTAAATATAAATAAAGATGAAATAAGAGAGTTTCTAAAGTATTTAGATTCACTAAACTATTCTAATAGTACTATATCTAGAATATTAAGTGCTTTAAGACATTTTTATTCTTATTTAGTATTAGATGGTAAGTTAGATAGTAATATATTTAAAACGATTAGAAATCCTAAAAAAGAAAGAAAATTACCTAATTTTTTACAACCAGATGAGTTAGAAACTATATTCGATTCTATTGATTTAGATACAGATTTAGGTATTAGAAATAGGTTTATAGTAGAGTTATTATATGCTACTGGTATTCGTGTATCAGAATTAACTTCATTACAAGTAAATGATTTTGATAAAGGTAATAAAGAAATTAAGGTATATGGTAAAGGTGGTAAAGAAAGAATTGTTTATTTTGGAGACTATGCTTTAAAATATTTAAATAAATATATTAATGAAGCTAGACCTAATTTATTAAATGGTAAAAAAAGTAAGACATTACTTATAAATAATAATGGTGGAGATTTAACTAGTAGAGGAGTTGAATTAATAATTAATAAAGTGGTTAATGAAGCTGCTTTAAAGCATCATATATCTCCTCACGTACTTAGACATACTTTTGCAACTGATATGTTAAATGAAGGTGCAGATTTAAAAAGTGTACAAGAATTACTTGGACATTCTTCTTTAAGTACTACACAAATATATACTCATGTAACTAATGATAGGTTAAGGAGCGTTTATTTAAAAAGTTTTCCAAGACAAGGAAAAAAAGTTGACAAATAGTTTTTTAAGTGTTATTTTTTAGTTAGTGAGAGCACATAAGTTTATAAAACGAGCTGTGCTGGGCAGAAAACCTACACGATTATCGGAGTCACGAATATTTTGTTCGTGGCTTTTTTATATCTTTTAAAACCTACGAGCAATGGAGAAAGAGAGGTGATATTTATGAAAATAGGAATGTTTTTACAAACATATCTTGTCGCATGGGGCGATGTTAAAAATTTAATACGATCTACATTAGAAGAGGTCTATTTTGGTATTCGTAAATATCTCTGTCTGGTGTCTGATCGTACTCTTGGTGAGTATGTATAATAGCTACATAGGGAATATATAATCCTACACGAAGTAATTCGGAGTCACATGTTATATGTGACTCCTTTTTGTTTTAAAAGATAAATTTTAAGAAAGGAAGAAATATATGAAAATAGAAATGGAAACCGAAAGAATGTATTTCGTCAAAATGAGTGAAGAATATGTTGATTTTTATATTGAAAATATGAATAATCCAGAAATATATCAATATATAACAACAAATCCAATTATCTATACTCGTGAAGCTGAAATAGAATGGTTAAAGAATAATAAAGATTTATATCAATTTACAATGATTGATAAAGAAACTAATAAACCAATTGCTAATGCCGGTTATCATGAAATTAAAAAAAATATTGGTGAATTAGGTATATGGATTACTCCAACTGCTCAAGATAAGCATTATGGATATGAAATATTAAATAAGTTAATTGAGTATGGTTATAATGAATTACATTTAAATAAGATTACGTTAAAAGTTCATGAAAATAATAAAAGAGCTATGCATTTGTATGAAAAGATAGGTTTTTATAAAAATGGTAGACCTAAAAATATTGTTGATGGTATAGGTAATCCTACTAGAAGTATTCATATGACTTTAAAAAAATAGAAAGGAACGGTAATTATGATTCGTAAAATGAAAAGGAAGGATTTTAATGATGTGAATCGTATATTTAATCAAGTCCAACTACTACATGTAGAAGGTAGAAAAGATATATTCATATCTAAAGATCCATGTCCCTATCAATAAATTTAATGAAAGAATGCATTCTCATAAATTCATAAAATTAGTATCTTGTGATGAAGATAATAAAGTTAATGGATTTATGTTTGCAGAAGTAGGTTTTGTTGGTGGAGATATAACTAGAAGAAGAAAATTAATGGCAATACATGAATTAGGAGTTGATTCTTCAAACCGTGGTACAGGTTTTGGTACAGAGTTAATTAATGAAGCTAAAAGAATTGCTAAGAATAAAAATTGTGAAGAAATAATCCTATCAGTATGGTCCTTTAATGAAAAAGCTATTAATTTTTACTTTAAAAAGGAATTTAAATGTCAATGTATGAGAATGGAATTTAAAATATGAGAAAGGGGTGATATTATGGAAAGACTAAGACTAGTTAGACCAGATATGTCATATCGTGAAGATGCTGTTAATTATATTAGAGAACATTTAGAGTGTGGTTCTAATATAAATGGTTCTGGTGGTTTAAGTAGATATGTTACTTTAAATGAAGAACATTATGAAGAATGGCTTAATTATGTTTATGATGCTATATATAATGTGAATGAAGAACGAGTCCCAAATTTAACTTATTTTCTAGTTAGAGAAAGTGATAATAGAATAATTGGGATGTGTAATATTAGATTGCGTTTAAATAATAGGTTGGCTAGATGTGGTGGACATATAGGCTATGGTATTAGACCAAGTGAAAGAGGCAATGGTTATAATCACTATAATTTGTATATGGCATTAGAAGTATGTAGATGGCATGGATTAGATTCAGTTGTCTTAGACTGTAATGTTTCTAATCCAGCTTCTGAAAGAACAATGATTGCTTTAGGTGGACGTTTAATTAATGAGTTTATTGACCCAAGTGATAATGAATTATGTCATAGATATGAAATTAGAGTATCTGAATCACTTGAAAATTATAGAGATTTATATGGTCAATGTGATAATATGAATATGAGAAGATAAGAGGTGAAGTTATGAAAGCAATAGAAGTTAAAAATCTATCGAAAACTTTTAAAGTAAAAGTTAAAGAAAAAGGTTTAAAAGGTAGTATTAAAGCTATATTTAAACCTAAGTATAATAGTAAAAAAGCAGTTAATAATATTAGTTTCTCCGTTGAAAGAGGAGAAGTACTTGCTTTTATAGGACCTAATGGTGCTGGTAAAAGTACTACTATAAAAATGCTTACTGGTATTTTATATCCTACTAAAGGAGATATATCTATTATGGGTATTAATCCTCAAAAGGAAAGAAAAAAACTTGCTTATGAAATAGGTACAGTTTTTGGACAAAAAGAACAATTATGGATTCATTTAACACCATATGATAATTTTAAATTTTTTGGAGCAATATATGATATACCTGATAAAGTAATTGAAAAAAGAATTGAAGAATATAAAAATATTTTTGAATTAGATGAATTTATTAATACTCCAGTTAGAAGTTTATCTTTAGGTCAAAGAATGATATGTGAAATAGTTGCATCTTTAATTCATGAACCAGATATATTATTCTTAGATGAACCTACTATTGGATTAGATCCTGTTATTAAAGAAAAAATAAGAGTATTTATTAAAAGACTTAATAAAGAAAAGAAAACTACTATTTTTTTAACTAGTCATGATGTAGGTGATATAGAAAAATTATGTAAGAGAGTCATTATTGTTAATGATGGTAAGATAGTTCTTGATGATACTATGGAAAATTTAAAATATCATTATTTAGATAAAAAGATTGTTGAAGCTAAGATGAATACTAGAGTTAATTTAGATGAAATAGATGGTATTACTATTTTAAAAGATAAAGACTATAATTTAAAACTTGAAGTTGACTTAAGTAAGAAAAGTATTACTGATGCTATTAAGTTATTAGATCCAGATCATATTATAGATATTAATATATCTAATGTACCATTGGAGACTATTATTAGTAATATTTATAAAGGTAGTAAGAAATGAAAAAGTATTTATATGTAATGAAGACTACTTTCAACGATTCTATTCAATATGCATCAAATATATTGTTTCGTATTAGTGGTTTCGTTGTTACTTTGTTAGTTTTAATTAGTTTATGGTCATTTATTTATAAAGATAGTGATGCTTTAATAAATGGATATTCATTTAATCAAATGATTTGGTATTTATTACTTGCTGAAATGATTACATATGGGGCAGGTTCTAAAGTAGCTACTGATGAAATTAGAAATAATATTAAATCTGGTAATATTGCATACCAAGTTAACAAACCATATCATTATGTTATTTATATAATTTGTAAGTATTTAGCTGATACTTTTATTAGGTTTGTTTTATTTACAATTATTGCTACTATTTTAGGATTAATATTTGCTGGTAGAATAGAAGGATTTACTATTTATACATTACTAAGTATGATTGTTGTATTCTTCTTTGGACTATTAATTACTGGTTTAATGAGAATACTAATTAGTTTGTTAGCATTCTGGGTAGAAGATTCTAAACCGTTTCAAAATATTTATAGTAAGATTGTTTTAATATTTGGTGTATTCTTTCCAATTAGAATGTTTCCTAGTTTTATTCAAAAAATTATTAGATATAGTCCTGTATATGGAGTATCATCTGGTCCGGCTGGTTTAGTAATTAATTATAGTTTTAATAGTTTTATAGAAATTGTAATTACTCAAGTTATTACTATTACAATTGTTTTATTATTTATTTTATTTATATATGGAAAGGGAGTGAAGAAGCTTAATGTTAACGGAGGTTAAGAATAATTTAAGGATAATGTTTTTATCATTTAAATATAATTTAATGAGATGTATGGAAAATAATGTTGCATTTATTACATCGGTTATATCTATGATACTTAATAATGCTTCATTTATTATTCAATGGTTAACTATATTTAGTATATGTTCTAATTTAGGCGGTTATAGTTTAAATGATGTAATGTTATTCTGGGCATTATCTAGTGGTGCTTATGGAATTGGTCACTTGTTCTTTAATGGTATTATGAGAATGCCTGAATATATAGAAGAAGGTAAATTAGATGCATACTTAGTAATGCCTAAAAATACTTTATGTTATTTATCTACTTCTAGTTTAGAACCATCTGCTTTTGGAGATTTATTATATGGTTATATTTCCTTAATTGTATTTAATTTTAGTATTAGAAATATTTTACTTTATACAGTCTTAATTATATTTGGTGGATTAATATATACTAGTTTTGTATGTATATTAAATACATTAACATTGTATTTTTATAGATCTAGTATCTTAGCTGATGCATTTAGAGACGCTATGTTAAGTTCTTCATTGTATCCAGATATAATATTTAATAGATTTGTTAAGATAATATTCTTTGTCTTAATTCCATCAGCTTTTGCTGTATGGATTCCAGTACATATAATTATGGATTTTAATATCATTTCATTACTAGTAGTTATTGGTTTTACAATATTTATTGTTTTACTTGCTTTTTATGCATTTAATAGAGGTTTAAAGAGTTATTCATCTAGTAATTTAATGGGTGGAAGAAGCTAGAAAATTAATTTATTATTATATTAAAAAAATTTATGAGTAAAAGTTATGTAAATTCAAGAGATTTCATCTCTTGTTTTTATTTTTTATGGTATAATTTTGTGTGTGTCATAAAAGGAGGAATCATTGTGCACAAATATGTTTACCTTTTTAAAGAAGGAAATGCTGATATGCGTGAATTACTTGGTGGTAAAGGTGCTAACTTAGCAGAAATGACTAATATTGGATTACCTGTTCCTCAAGGATTTACAATTACAACTGAAGCATGTACTCAATACTATGAAGATGGAAGAGAAATCAATGATGAAATTCAATCTCAAATTAATGAGTATATTGTAAAAATGGAAGAGATTACTGGAAAGAAATTTGGAGATAAAGAAAATCCATTATTAGTTTCAGTAAGATCAGGTGCAAGAGCTTCAATGCCAGGTATGATGGATACTATTCTTAACCTTGGTTTAAATGAAGATGTTGTAGAAGTTATTGCTGAAAAAAGTAATAATCCAAGATGGGCTTGGGACTGCTATAGAAGATTTATTCAAATGTATTCTGACGTAGTAATGGAAGTAGGTAAGAAATACTTCGAAGAATTAATCGATAAGATGAAAGAAGAAAGAGGAGTTACTCAAGATGTTGAGTTAACTGCTGAAGACTTAAAAGAATTAGCTAACCAATTTAAAGCTGAATATAAAGAAAAAATTGGTTCAGATTTCCCAGATGATCCTAAAGAACAATTAATGGGAGCTATTAAAGCTGTATTCCGTTCATGGGATAATCCAAGAGCTAATGTTTATAGAAGAGATAACGATATTCCTTATTCTTGGGGAACTGCTGTTAACGTTCAATCTATGGCATTTGGTAACATGGGTGATGACTGTGGTACTGGTGTTGCATTTACTCGTGACCCTGCTACTGGTGAAAAAGGTTTATTTGGTGAATTCTTAACAAATGCACAAGGTGAAGACGTTGTTGCAGGTGTTCGTACACCAATGAAGATTGCTGAAATGGAAGATAAATTCCCTGAAGCATTTAAACAATTCCAAGATGTTTGTAAAACTCTAGAAGAACATTATAGAGACATGCAAGATATGGAATTTACTGTTGAACATGGACAACTATATATGTTACAAACTAGAAATGGTAAGAGAACAGCTCAAGCTGCATTAAGAATTGCTTGTGATTTAGTTGATGAAGGTATGCGTACTGAAGAAGAAGCTGTTTCTATGATTGATCCTAGAAACTTAGATACTTTATTACACCCTCAATTTGATGCTAAAGCATTAAAAGAAGCTAAACCTATTGGTAAAGGTTTAGGAGCATCTCCTGGTGCTGCTTGTGGTCAAATCGTATTCTCTGCTGAAGATGCTGAAAAATGGCATGATAAAGGTAAAAAAGTTGTATTAGTTAGACTTGAAACTTCTCCAGAAGATATTACTGGTATGAAGGTATCTCAAGGTATCTTAACTGTTCGTGGTGGTATGACTTCACACGCAGCAGTAGTTGCTCGTGGTATGGGTTCATGCTGTGTATCTGGATGTGGAGACATCAAGATGAACGAAGCTAAAAAAGAATTTGAATTAGCTGGTAAAGTATTCCATGAAGGAGATGTAATCTCTATTGATGGTACTACAGGTAATATTTATGATGGTGCTATTCCTACAGTTGATGCTACTATCGCTGGTGAATTCGGAAGAGTTATGGAATGGGCAGATAAATATAGAAAATTAGGTGTTAGAACTAATGCTGATACTCCTAAAGATACTGCTAAAGCTATTGAATTAGGTGCAGAAGGTATTGGACTATGCCGTACAGAACACATGTTCTTTGATGAAGAAAGAATCTTCAATTTAAGAAGAATGATCCTATCTGAAACAGTTGAAGATAGAGAAAAATACTTAGATTTATTAATCCCTTATCAAAAAGGTGATTTCAAAGCTATGTATAAAGAACTTCAAGGAAGACCAATGACAGTTCGTTATATAGATCCTCCTCTACATGAATTTATTCCAAAAACAGATGCTGAAATGGAAGAATTAGCTAAAGCTATGAACATTACAGTTGAACATATTAAAGAAGTTTGTGATGAATTACATGAATTTAACCCAATGATGGGACATAGAGGTTGCCGTCTAGCTGTTACTTATCCAGAAATTGCTAGAATGCAAACTAGAGCTTTAATGGAAGCTGCTATTGAAGTTAAAGAAGAAGATGGATACGATATCGTTCCTGAAATAATGATTCCTTTAGTAGGAGAAGTTAAAGAATTAAAATTCGTTAAAGATATAGTAGTAGAAACTGCTGAAAAGGTTAAAGAAGAAAAAGGTTCTGATATGAGTTATCATATTGGTACTATGATCGAAATTCCTAGAGCAGCTATTACAGCTGATGAGATTGCTAAAGAAGCAGAATTCTTCTCATTTGGAACAAATGACTTAACTCAAATGACATTTGGTTTCTCAAGAGATGATGCTGGTAAGTTCTTAGGTTCTTATTATGAAAATAAGATTTACGAACAAGATCCATTTGCTAAATTAGACCAAAAAGGTGTTGGAAAATTAGTTAAAATGGCTGTTGATTTAGGAAAATCTACAAGACCTGATATTAAACTTGGTATCTGTGGTGAACATGGTGGAGACCCATCAAGTGTTGAATTCTGTCATAATGCAGGATTAACATATGTTTCTTGCTCACCATTTAGAGTTCCTATTGCAAGACTTGCTGCTGCTCAAGCCGCAATCAAGGAAGGCAGTCAAAAGAAGTAAAAAGTATTGATATCTTCTTAACCCGCATTATTATTACAAAAGATGATATTTCAAGGTATTTAAATCAAATACCAGAAATTGATTATTGTGGTAAGAAAGATCCAATATTTGTCGATATTTACATATAAATTAAGACTAAGATGACTAAAAAAGTCGCAAATCTTAGTCTTTTTTTGTTATTTGCGACAAGGAATTGGAGGAATAAAAAATGCGAATATTATATACGAAACCAGTATTAAGAGATTTATCTCAAGGATCTAGAATTGCTTTTGCAAGACAATTCAGAAGAGTATCACAAGATTATGTATCAGATAATTTAGGAATAACTGGTGAATGTAAAAGAAGAACTATGACAAGATATGAAAAAGGTGAAAGAAACCCTAAAGATGATAGAACCTTAGAGATATCAAAAATATTAAATATTAGTTTTAATGCTATAAAAAAATATGATTTTAATAATCCAATAGATTTAATTTATATCTTTTTATGGTTAGAAGAACTTATACCAAACTATCAAATAGATTTATCTATAATTCAAAATGTAAAAAATAAAGATGTATTAACTTATAAAAATTTCATTGATGAATGGAATGTTATGAGAAAGAAAAGAAAATACAGAGAAATATCCTATGAAGAATATATTGAATGGAAACTTAATTTTGAATTGGAGGTAGGTAGAAATGAGTGAGTATAAGAAAATAAAATTAAGTGAAATTGATTCATTTAAGAATCATCCTTATAAAGTTGAAAGAGATGAATCTTTTAATGAATTAATGGCTAGCATTAAATCTACTGGCTTATTAAATCCATTAATAGTAAGAAACAAAGAAAATGGAAGATATGAAATGATATCAGGGCATCGAAGAAAATTAGCTTTAGAACTATTAGGAGAAAAAGAAGTATCAGTTAATATAAAAGATTTATCAGATGAAGAGGCAACTATATTAATGGTTGATTCTAATATATCCAGAGAAAGAATATTACCTAGTGAAAAAGCATTTGCTTATAAAATGAAATATGATGCAATTAAACATCAAGGTAAAAAAACATCTGGACCCGAGGTCCGAAAGTTAGAAGATGAATCAGAGAGAAATATAAGAAGATATATAAGATTAACTCACCTAATACCTGAATTATTAGAGCTAGTAGATAATTCAGTTATTCATGATAAAAGAACTTATCTAACTATGGGGATTAAGCCTGCTGTTGAATTATCATATCTTAATAAAGATGAACAAGAACTTGTATATGCTGGAATAACATATAATGATTTAACTCCAAGTCATGGACAAGCAATTAAAATCAGAGAATTAAGTAAAAATAAACAACTGGACTATGACTCCTTAGAGGAAATATTAACTCAGAATAAAGGCAATCAAAATGAACAGATTTCCTTCAATAAAGAAAAGATTGAATCTGTATTACCAATTGGATTAGCTAATAGAGATAAAAGATATATTGAAAAATATATTATTAATGCAATTGTTAAATATAAAGAATTCAATCAAAAAGAGGAAGAAATGATTGACTTTAAAGGGGGTGATTCAAATGATTTAGATTTGTAGCACCTTAATAGCATTGTTTTATTTATTTTATAATCTGTACAAAGGAGGAGTATATGAAAAAGATTATAATATTCTTATTTATATGTTCTTTTATGACAAGTGGTTTTTTATACTATTTTAAATTAGATACAAAAGAACAAATAAAAGATAGCACAGTAATTGAATCAACAGATTTAATTAATAAGGAGGAAGAGGATAATGAACCTATTACAGAAGATATTGAAGATGTTACTAAAGATATTGAAAATGAGTCTAATAATGTTCATAACATTGATAAAAATGATATGGAGAGCAATAATACTAGTAACTCTAATGTCATAAAAAATAAAACTGTAAAACAAGAACAAACAAATACTCAAACTAAAACTCAAGAACCAAAAAAGGAAGCTCCAAAAGAACAACCTAAACCAGAAACAGAATGGGAAAAACTAGGAATTAGTGAATATGATTATTATCATAAACCAATGTGGTCTTGGGCAAGAGTAGATTATAGTATTGAAGATTATAAAACCTTTGAGCAAACACATCAAGCTTGTATTGATGCGGGAAATAATATGGAAGATATTATAAGTTTTTCTTGTACAAATATTAATAGTTATTCTGGTGCTTATTTAGGAGATATGCTCAAAGTAAAATACTAAAAGAAAGGAAGAAATTATGAAAAAGAAATTATTTAAGTGTGCTATGTTAAGCATGCTTTTTTTATTGTCAATTTTCGGAATAACCGAAGTTCATGCTGAAAAATATACTGGTCAAGCTATTTGGCCAAGTGAATATATTAGTAATATCTATATCAAAAAAGTAAAACCAAATGGATATAGCAAATATCAACAAGCAAGATTTATTAGAAGAAGTGAGGATAATAAATTTGTATATTGTTTGCAACCATATACCGATATAGATAATAATTTACCTTATTATGATGTAATAAGAGATGATTATGCTAGAGTTTTAGGATTTAGTGAAGCTCAATGGGAAAGAATATCACTTTTAGCATATTATGGATACCAATATAATGATAATGGATATGATCATAGTGCTCAAAAATGGTATGTAATAACTCAAGTAATGATTTGGAGAACTACTAATCCAGAGTCAGATATTTATTTTACTGATACATTAAATGGTAGTAAAATTGCTAAATTTGAAAGTGAAATTGCTGAATTGGAAAGACTTGTTTCAAATCATTATAAAACACCACAATTACAAAGTGGATTAACAGTTCCAATTGGAAGTACAACTGAATTAAATGATTCAGCTGGAGTTTTAAAAAATTATAAAATTAGTGGTACAAGCAATGTAACTGCTTCAATTAATGGTAATACTTTATCAGTAACAGCAAATAAAGTAGGTGAAGGAAGTATTACATTTGAAAAGAAAGCTACCAAATATGAAATACCACCAATTGTTTATTTTTCTGATCATTCTCAAAATGTTATGAGAGTAGGAGCTTATGATCCAGTTAGAAGTAAATTTACTTTAAAAATAGTAGGTGGTAAAGTAACTCCAGAAAAGAAAGATATGGAAACTAGAACAAATACTCCACAAGGTGAAGCAACTTTAGGAGGAGCTGTTTATGGAATCTATAAAGAAGACGGAACAAGAATGGGTTCTGTAACTACAAAAGAGGATGGAACAAATACATCAGATTATCTACCAGAACTTGGTAGATTTTATTTACTTGAAGAAACACCATCAAAAGGATATTTATTAGATAGTACAAAATATTATTTTGAAATTACTGAAGATAATTTAAATCCTACAGTTCAAGTGTTCGAACAAGTAATTAAATTAGATTTTGAATTTACAAAAGTATATGCAAGTTCTGATACTAAAATAATGGAACCAGAAGTTGGTATTAAATTTGGAATATATAATAATAAAAATGAGTTAGTAGAAGAAGTAACTACTGATTCACAAGGTATATTTAGATTTACATTACCTTATGGTACATATACTATTAAACAACTTACAACAACAAAAGGTCATGAAAAAATATCTGATTTTAATGTTGAGGTAAAGGATGTAGGAGAAGTTGTACAAAAAGTAATTTCTAATGCACCAATTACAGCTAAATTAAGAGTAGTTAAAATTGATGCTGAAACAAAAGAAGTTATTAAAAGAAGTCATATTAAATTTAAAATATTTGATACTAAAAATAATGAATATGTATGTCAAACAATAACATATCCTACTAAACAAACAATATGTGAATGGGAAACTGATGATGATGGTGAATTTACTACAGCATATCCATTAATGACAGGTACTTATAGACTAGAAGAGGTAGATCAAGTTATTGATGGTTATTTATGGAATAGTCAATCTCATGAGTTCTCAATCGATGAAGATTCAAAATTAAGAACAGATTCAGAGTATGGAATTATATTTGATACTGATTTTGAAAATACTAGAGTTAAAGGAGAAATTAAAATTGAAAAAACTGGTGAAGTTGCCGAATTAACTGAAAATGGATTTGAGTTCAAAAATCAACCATTAGAAGGAGTAAAATTTGGATTGTATGCTTTAGAAGATATTGTATGGAATGGTAAAACAATTTATACAAAAAATTCTTTAGTAGCAGAAAAACTTACAGATAAAGAAGGTAAAATTGTATTTGATGAATTATACCTAGGTAAATATTATGTAAAAGAAATTGAAACATTAGAAAACTATGTATTAGATGAAAATACATATGAAGCCGAACTAGTATATAAAGATCAATATACACCTACAATTTTCTATTCAGAGGCAATTCAAAATGTTTTAAAAACTGGTAAACTAGAATTTACTAAAACTGATATATCAGAATCTAAAACATTACCAAATACACTTATTGAAATTTATACAGAGGATGATAAATTAGTATTCTCTGGAAGAACTGATGAGAATGGTAAAATCACTATTGATAGACTTCCTCAAGGTAAATATTACATTCTAGAAAAAGAAGCTCCAGAAGGATATAAACTTAACGAAGAAAAGATGCCATTTGAAATTAAGGAAAATGGAGAAATTATAAAATCTACAATGAAAGATGATGATATAACAGGAACATTAGAATTTACTAAATTAGATTTTTCAGATGACAATCCACTACCTAATACTTTAATAGAAATCTATAATGCTGAAACTGATGAACTTGTATTCTCTGGAAGAACAGATGAGAATGGAATGATTACAATTGAAAAAATTAAATATGGTAAGTATTACATTCTAGAGAAAGAAGCTCCAGAAGGATATGAATTAAATCCAGAAAAAATGTACTTTGAAATAAAAGAAGATGGTGAAATCATCAAATCAGTTATGAAAGATAAGAAAATAGTTAAAGTTCCTAATACTGAAGCAAATGATTATAAAGAATTTGTGTTTAGTGGAATTACTTTAATGATTGCAGGAGCAGGTGTTGTTATTTATGGAATCTCAAAAAAGAAAAAGAAATAAGAGCTGGTTAATTATAATCGGCTCTTTAATCTTTCTTATTGGATTAGTTTTTGTTTCATATGATTATTTATCCAACAAAAATGCTGATAAGCAAGATGAAGAATTGTTAGAAGAATTTTATAGTAATGAAGAAGAAAATATAGAATCTACAGAGATACCTCAAGAAAAAGAAGAAGTGAAAGAGCAAGTTAAAATAAATTACATTGCTGTACTTAAAATCCCTAAAATTAATTTAGAAAGAGGTTTAGTAGATCCTAATAGTTACTTAAATAATGTTAAATATAATCTGCAATGGATAGATGGTACATCTATGCCTGATGAAGAAAATGGAAATGTAATTATTGCTGGACATTCTGGAAGTGCTAGAATTTCTTATTTTAGAAAATTAGATAAACTAGTTATTGGAGATGATATTTTTTTAGTATATAAAAATACAGAATATAAGTACAAAGTTGTAGATATTTATGATATAGAAAAAACTGGTAAAGCAGAAATTATAAAAAATAAGAATACTACTACAATTACACTTATTACTTGCAGACACGGAACAAGCAAACAAATTGTTGTAATCGCAGAGAAGCAATAGTTAACTTGTGGTGTATAATTATATTTAGGAGTGAATATTATGTCTAAATACGATTATACGAACTCAACCATTGATAAATCAGATAAAAAAAGATTACATTTTTATGAAGAACTTTTTACAATATTGGAATTGTTAGAAAGTGAAAACAATGAAGTAAATGAATTAATAGGTTGGATGGGAGTAGTTTTAGGATATTATACAAGACTACCGAAATCTGTTACCGAATGGGAATCAAAAAATTATTTAAGACCAGATAAGAAGATAGATGATTATACTTATATTAGAAATGTTTCAATACATGATATGAGATTATATAGTATTTTTTCATCTATAAAAGAATGTTCAGGTTATAGTTCTAATGATTCTTTAGCAGATATTTCTGATAAACTATATTTTTTATTAGATAAAGTAGTACATCCATATCATAGAAAAAATCTAGATTTAGAAGATGTAAGATTCTATGTGGAAATAGAATATATAAGTAAAGAGGAACAAAGAAAAAACGAATCTGAACATAATATTAAATATGATGATACCGAAATATAAGAGCTAATAGCTCTTTTTATTTTGGATTGAAGGAGGTGTTTTAAATGCCGATAATGAGGAAACAAAAGGTAAATCGCTATACGACAATAGATAATTATTTAATAGATGATAAAAGATTAGATCCAGAAGGCAAAGGTTACTTAATTTATATGTTGAGAAAACCTGATAATTGGAAATTTAATTATAAGAGTATTCAAAATGATTTAAATGTTGGCGAAAGAAATGTTAGAACTAACATAAATAAATTAAAAGACCTCAAATACCTTAAAATTGACAAGATTAAGAATGAAAAAGGACTTTATGAGTATATTTATACTATTTATGAGATTCCGTTTGATATTGACCTTAAAAATGGATTTTATCCAGATGTACGGTATGAAGGGGTGGACAGTGAATACCTTCAAACCGATACGGATATAATAAATACTAATATAAATAAAGATAAAGAAGATAAACCCTTAAAGGAATACACATCTTCTTTTTTTAATCCTTCTGAACATAATAGATTAACACTCGAATTAATAGATATAGGTTATGTCGATAAGGAAGACTTACAACTATATCAATATGATGATTTTTTTGAAGAATTATTGAAAGACAATTCATATAGAGAACTAATAAGAGTATTTAATTATGTTACATCAAAAGTAATAGAAAGAGATTTTATTGATGAGGAAGGATATGAAATAAAAAACAAATTTGGTTATTTAAAAAGTTCAATGATATCTAACATTAATCGTTTTAAGAATATGCCAGATGAATTATATTCTGATGACGATATAGAAAATTATAATTGGTTAGATGATGATAAGGAGGATGATTTTGAACTATGAAAGATAAATTTGAAAATTTAAAAATAGCAGAAGTTGAAGCACTCGGAGATTTTTGTGATCAGATTGGTGATTTAATGAAAAGTATGGATGATTATAGAGTCTTTTTAGATAAAGAAGATAAAAGAAAATTTGATAAGACATATAAAAACTTAGGATATTTTTGGGATAAGATACAAAATCAATTAATTTATTTATGGGATGCTGATGAAAGAGAGGCAAATAAAAAATGAATTATAACGATTTTAGATTAGGTGGAAGATATAAGCACAAATATAAAGTTAATGATAATCACTTGATTATATTAATGGAATCCTTTGCAAATAAAAATAATAATAAAAATGAATTTATAGAAATTGATATTTATGATAATGATTTGATATCTTTAGTTGAGCAATTAGAGGATAATGAATTAATTGCTATTATTGGTCATATTGAGTCAGAAACATGCACTATAAATGATAATTTTAATTATATGAACAAGATATTAGTTGCCGATAAACTTATGAGAAAAGGTAACTAATTTTTATTTGTATTAAAGGAGGTGGTGCTTATAAATAAAAAAATTCAGTTATAGATAACCTGAATTTAAACAAAACTAAATAATTAATGGAAGGAGGATAACTATGTTAAATCAATTAGTGATTGCAGGTAGATTAGTAGCTGATCCAGAAGTCAAAAAATCTGAAAATGGAAAATCATATACCAATATGACAATTGCAGTTCCAAGAAGCTATAAAAATGCTGATGGGGAATATGAAACAGATTTTATTGACTGTGTTGCCTTTGGCCAAATGTCAGAAACTACATGTGAGTATTGTAAAAAAGGCGATATCATTGGAGTAAAAGGAAGAGTAGAAACTTCAGTTTATGAAGATGAATCTGGTGAAAAGAAAAAATCAACATCTGTTATAGCTGAAAAAATATCATTCTTAAGTTCTAAACAAAAAGAAGATGATAATGTTAAAGAATCAGATGATGATTTAGATATGTAGTAAATATATGAATAAAAGCAAAGTAAAAGAGTTAAATCGCCCGACAGCAAAATAACTCTAGTGATATTATATCACTCTTTGCTTTTTTCATATTTAATTATTAAAAATAATAGGAGGGATATAATGAATAATTTAGTTAGTTTATTAAAAATTGAACACCTTGAAGGTGGAGGATATAATGTAGATTCAATTATTAAAGCTATTCAAACATTTTCTACATGGGCATTAAGAGTAGGAATTGCAGCTGCTGGTGTTTCACTTATAGTTGGATTTATTTTATATGCAGTTGTTGATGTTGATCAAAAGCCAAGAGTTAAGCAAAGAATTATTCAAACTATGTTTGGTATAGTAGGTATAATTTTAGCTATTTCAATTGTTAATCTAATCATAGACTTATTCTAGGAGGTGGTTAAATGTTATTAAAAGCATTAGATTTATTAAGAACTTTAGGATGGAAACTTGTTTATTTTATATATAATCTAATTGACAGTTTATTTGATATTTTAAAAGGATTAAATGCTTTTGATATTATTAATTCTGTGTCTGGTGATAATAACTTTGTTAAATTTCAAAAAGGTGTAATAGCAATTGCAGTTACATTACTCGGACTATTTGCAATAACCAGGTTTGCAAAGAAGATAATTGATCCAGATGAAAGTCAAAGTTCAGAAGGTATAGTAAAAGAGATAATTAAATGTGGTGTACTTATAATAATGAGTACATTTTTATTTGTTCAAGCAAGTACATTTTCAATAAAACTTGCAGGATTTACATCTAATATTTTTTCAAATAATAATGTAACTATTTCAGATTCTATGCTTACCATGTTTATTGACTATTCTGATGGGTATAAAGATTCAGATGAATTTAAAGGAGAAAATATTTCTAAAAATATATCAAATGGCAATTTTAATGGTAAAAAGATGTACAACGATAAATATGTAACATCTTCTCATTGGATATTACCAGATGAAAAAGACTATAAATACAATATTGATTGGATTCTTTCAGTTATTGTAGGTGGTTTCTTCTTATATTCATTATTCTTCTGTGGAATGATGTTAGCAAGAAGACAAATAGAATTCTTGTTTTTATTTGTAATTAGTCCAATAGTATTTGCAACTTCTATAGGTAATAAAGAAAGAAGACAAGCAGTTGTTCAGCAATTAGTATCTTTAATGCTTCAAGGAGCAGTAATAATGCTAATTATTTCTTTAACAGCAATTGTAATGGGGCAAATAAATGAAACAACATTCTTTAATAATACATTTAAAGACATAGTAATGAAATCTATTATGTACATTGGATGTGGCTCATTCTTACTTACTGGATCACAAGTTGTTAATCGTTTTATTGGTGGAAATGTATCAGCAAACTCTGGAAGAGAACAGTTAATGGCAATGATGGGATTTGGTCATGCTATGGGAGGAATTGCAGCTACTGGAGGACTTGCAACAGCAGGTGCTGGATTATTAGGTGCAGGAGCAATCGTAAAAGGAACTTCAAAAGTTGGAGGAGTTGGTAATTCGGCTTTAGGAAAAGTAGGACAAGCAGTATCTAATTTTGGAACTAAGATGGGTGGAAGTTATTCTTCTGATGGAATTGGAAGTAATTTAAAAATGGTTGGAGATTATCTTCAAGCATCTTCTAATCTTAGAAAAAATAATGTGGATTCTAAAGGTCAAGCTCATTCTCAAAGTAAGTTATCAAGATTCGGATCTAATATGATGAATGCAGGAGCAAATTCAATGGCCTCTGCAATGCAAAGTATAGCACCAACTAGAACAATGTACAGAAGAAGATATAGAGGAAGGGATGAGTAACATGTATATAACTGTACCAAGTATAAAAAAGACATTAGGAAAATATATAGAAATGCAAGATTTATACATTGGATTACCAATGTTAATGATATTTTTATTCTTGTTTTCATTTACTAGTCATAAGTTGTTTTCAATTATATTTTTGACTATATGTGTTTTCTTATTATTACCAGTTAAAGTATCAAAGAAAAACAGAATGTATAAAGTAGCAATTTTACTTATAAAGTATATATTTAAATGTAAAAATTATTATTACATTAGAAATGGAGATGATGTAGATTGGAAAGAAAAACTAAAGATGAAAAGAATCTAAATAAAATAAAAAAATTAGATAATAAAAATAATAGAAAATATTCATCTCGCTCAAGTATGAAAAAAAGAATTAAAAATTCTAAAGTAATATCAAATGTTAAAGAAATAGGAGAAGATGGATTAATTTATTTAAAGACAGGCGAAGTAGCAACTTTAATTGAAGTAAAAGCTATTGATTTATCATTGACAAGCAATCAAGAGAAGAATTTATTTTTTACAATGCTTAAAGCACTTTATCAAATACCAAATTTAAATATGAAATGTTATAAGTTAGATGAAAAATTAAATTTGAATGCAAATAAAGTTAATTTAGATAAAAAGATAGAACATTTTATAGAAGATGAAGATAAGAAAGTATTATTGGAAGAATCAAGGAAATTAATTGATGAACTTGAAGAAAAAAACTTTACTGTATCTAGTAAATATTTCTGGGTACTTATAGCAAAAGATACAGCAGTTTTAAATAAACAAATAGATGAGATAGAAGATATTACTTTAAATATAGTTCCAAGAATATATATTGAAAGTATTACTAATAAGCTAGAAATATATAAATTCTTATCTAATCTTTATTTAACAAGTAATTCACTTGATGAACTTGTATGGAGTGATTTACCTAGCTTAGTAAGTCCTATGAATGTATCTGAGAGATCTGATAGATTAAAATTTGATGATAAAGAGTTTCAAATGGTAACAATTAAAAATGTTCCACCATTTGTATCAGAATTATTTTTTGAAGATATTTTTAATTATCCAGATGTAAGAGCAAGTATAGGAATTAAAGAATGTATAACTCAAGAAGAATTAATTAGATGGGTAAATTCACAATATCAATTCTTATTAACTGATAGGAATACTACTAAGAAATTAAGTGATGCAACAGAACTTGATACTCAAAAAGAAAATTTTCAAGCACTAATGCAAGATATAAAGAATGGTGATGAGAAAATAAAAGAAGTATCATTAATTTTAGTAATTGAAGGCAATAAAAAACATAGAGAAGAAGTTTTAAGAGATTTAAAAAGAATAGCTGATTCATATCAAATAAAATTAGATATTCCAAGATTAAGACAAATGGAAGCATGGCAATCTTATGATTTATCTACTAAATCATTTGAAGATTATTGCTTTTATTTACCGACACTAACTCTTAGTTGTGGCTTTCCTTTTACTAAAACATATTTTAATGATTCAAATGGATACATGTTTGGAGTTGATATTCATACATCACTTCCAATATTTTATGATCCATTTGTATTAAATAATTCTAGAACTAGTCATAATATGGCAATTATTTCTTCAACTGGAGGAGGTAAATCTTTCACTATGAAAAAGATGATTGTTAATGAGTATGCTAGAGGTACAAAAATTTTTATTTTTGATTGTGAGCATGAATATGACAAAATAGTTAAGGCAAACCATGGAGAGTATATAGACTTATATTCTAAAACTGGAGGAATTATCAATCCATTACAAATTAGATATATTCCATCAGATGATGAAGAGCATGATACTAAAGAAACAGATTGTCCTCTTGCAAAACATTTAGGTTTTCTAGAGGCGTTCTTTAAAACAGCTTTTGAAAGTATAAATGAAAAAGAATTAGTAATGTTACTTGCTATAGTTGAAAAACTATACAATAAGAAAGGTATATTTAAAAATACTTCCATTAATACATTACAAAATATGAATCCAGAAGATTATCCAGTATTTTCAGAATTATATAATTTTCTTCCTGAATATAAGAAAGAAATTAAAAGTAATGAGAAGATAAAAATAATAGAACAATTAGATATTTTATTATCTAGATTCTTAACTGGAACAGATTCATATTTATTTGATGGTCATACTAATATTGATTTATCAAATGATTTAATTGCATTTAATTTACAAGAACTTTTATATAGTGGAAATCAAAGACTTATTAATACTCAAACACTAAATCTTTTAACTTATCTAAATAATAGCATTGTTGCTAATAAAATATTAAATGATAAAGTTAAATTAGAAAATAGAAAACATGTAATGATTATTGCAGATGAATTTCATTTATTCATAGATGAAGATAATTTTGAAGTATTAAGAAATTTTGGTCAACTTGCTAGAAGAATTAGAAAGTATTCTGGTTCACTTGTAGTTGCGACTCAATCAGTAAAAGACTTTGTAGGTAGTAATGCAATTCTAAGACATTCAACAGCAATCTTTAATAACTGTCAGTATCAAATGATAGGAATGCTTAAAGAAGATGATCTACTAGCTTATCTTGAATTATTTAAACAAAATCCTCTTACAGATACACAGAAGAATTTCTTAATGTCTGCAAGAAGAGGAGAGTTCTTACTTAATATTGATTCTAAAAATAGATTAAGAATATGGATTAGGGCTACAGAACTTGAAAGAGAAATGATGGGTGAAGGTGAATCAAAATGACAGATGAAAAGTTTGAAGAATTAGTAGATAATATAACATCATTTCTTTATGATTGGGATCCGTATGAATTTAAAGATATTTATCAAGATTATGAGATGGGATTGGATGATACAAGAGAAGTATTATCTTCAAAAAAACTAACAAATGACTTAATATCTAATATTAAAAATATTTGTAAAGATATTGAAGATGATATGGATGAAAGTATTAGAGATATTTATACTAAGGGTATTAAAATAGTTGATTCATTAAATGAATATGTTTCTACTTTAGAAGATGATATAGAGTTATGAAAGATAAGAAAAAAGGAAATGGATTAATTAAAAAAATTGTATTTGGAAGTAGTATAGGGATGATAACTGCAGCACTAGTAATTATCATTCCTTGCTTAATGATTTTAGACTTCTTTGGTGCAAATATAACAGATGACTATGTAGAAAATAATATGGATTATGCAGATCAATATAAAGAAACAATTAATAAAGCACTAAAGAATGGATATGGATATGTACCATTAAATAGAATATTATATTTTTATTTAGAGAATGATAAATTATCATTTTATGATATTTATGTAGATAATATAGATAGAGATACTAATAAAATGATGACAATAAGTGAAGTATGTGAACTTCCTAAATATAAAACATATAGTGGATGTAAGGAATTAGATTCAAGTGATCAAGTTGATGAAGAACAAAATAAACCATTTGTTCCACCAATTGATTTTTCTAAAGCAACTGTTACATCTTTTTTTATGGAAGAAAGAATTGTCTTTGGTAAATCAGATGTACATAGTGCATGGGATTTAGCAGCTGGAAATAAAACTCCAGTATATGCTACATGTGATGGAGAAGTAATCCAAGTAAGTTTTACTCAAAAAGAAAATGTAACAAATACATCTGCAGGTGGAGGAAATCAGATAAAAATTAAATGTGAAATAGATGATGAAGTAACTTATACAGTTTGGTATGCTCATCTTTATCCTGGTACTGCTAAAGTAAGTGTTAATCAAAAAGTAACTGCAGGAGATGAAATTGCTGGAGTCGGCACTACAGGATATTCAACAGGTCCACATTTGCATTATCAAGTTCAATTTGATGGAAGTAATGTAGATGGTATGAGTTTGATTGATTTTTCAGATAAAACTCCTACTTTTAAGCCAATACTAGATTTTGACAATAACCCATATCAACCACTTGATCCAAAATTTAATCATTAGAATATCACATACATAATCCCACAAAGATTCACTTAAAATATAAGAAAAATAGAATACATAATCCCACAACGGTGGGACAATTTTGCAAGTGCAAAATAAGTTTGATATCACACAATTGCTTATGAAATAAGCAAGAATTAAGTGTGTAGATATCATTCTCTTATGCTCTTGAATTATTTTATTAATAATTCTAAAAATCGTGGGATTATGTATCACACTAAATCACATAGAATAGGAGGTATATTTATGCATCAATATCCTTTAAGAATTCCAATAGCATTATGGAATAGAGTTGTTGTAGAAGCAGAATCTAGAGGTGTAAAAGTAAGTGTAATGTTAAGAGAAATTTTAGAAAAAGGATTACTTAAAATTTACGAAGAGGAGGCAAAGTATGGAGAAATTAAGTATAAGCAAACTAATAGCGAATGATATAGTAAATTATGGAATGGATCAAACTACTAGTTTCAATTATATAGTCAGTTTAAATGATTTTTTATATGACTATGATGAAGAAACATGTAAGTATATAAAATCACATATCAATGAAATAATAAGTGATGTAGAAAGCAATGAGAATGTTGCACAGTTAAATTATGATGAATTACGACAAGAATTTGATATGGTTTTTTATTTTGATAATTTAATATCACCACTTGAAAAAACTATATATAAAAATTCTGAAGAATTAGGATATAGTTTTGAAATTGATGAGCTAAGAGAAATTTCTTATGATATAGAAAATTCTGAAGAATATAAAAAGTTAATTCATGATACTATTCTTAGAAATACTATGAATATGGGAAGAGAGATATAAGCAATGTCTAATATCAGAAAACATATTATTATTTCAGAAGAATTAAATGATAGGATTCTTGAATTAAATGGACCAAATATAAAAAATTATTCTAAGACAGTTTCTTATTTAATTGAAAAAGGATTAGATAATCTTGTATTAAATGAGAATATATCTTTTAACAATTCCATGCTTGAAAAGATATATGCAAGAGATGGTTACTCCATAGATCTTATAGAGCAACTTTTTAAAGAATTAGATATGAAAGATAAGCTAGATAATTTTAAGAAGAATAGGTATAAGGATAGTAAGTATGTCAAATAGTCCAAAAGTTGTAGTAGTTAATATGTTTACTCCAAGTTTTAAAAATTTAAACTATAAATACCCAACTAAAGATAAAGTTCATTCATCAACAATGAATATGTTTGATTATTATGCTGATAACAAAAAGAAAGCATTCTTTATGTTAGATTATTTTCAAGGTAAATTTGGTAAAGATAAAGAAATGAATATTATGTTTGAAAATGGAGAATATGCTACTCAAGATGAAATAGAGAAAAGAAAAAAGCAATATGAAAAATATATTGAAAATTCTAATATTGAAAAATTAGTTATTTCATTTCCAGAAGGTTATCTTGAAGAAAATGTAGATATTAAGAAATTTGAAAAAGATATGGCAAAACATATCATTCCAATGTTTCTAAAAAAGTGTGGATATGTAGATATAAAAACTATGAGTTATCAATTTGCACTTCATACAGATCAAGATAATCTTCATTTTCATCTTTCTTTTTGTGAGAAGAAACCAAATTATAGAGTTAATAATAAAAAAATTGATTATAGACATGCTGGTAAGTTAACTCAAAAAGAATTGGGATTTCTAAAAAATGAAATAGAACATTATATTGAAAAAGAAAAATATTTTACACCACTTTTAAAAGAAACTAATCAAGAATTGGATATATTGAAAAGTTATTTTAATCCTAAAGATAAAAATTTCCTTCTTAAAGATAAGGAGGATTTATTATTAGAGGATAAGATTATTAAACTAGGAGAATTATTATCTAAAACTAGAGATAATGATAATCGTATTAAATTTGGTTCAATTAAAGATAAAGAGATAATTAATCTAACTAAAGATATTAAAAAACATATCTTTAATAAAAAAGATACCGATTTTTATATTAGTCATCAAGAATTTAAAGATTCGCTTAATAAAATAAATGAATATTTTAAAGATGTAGCTAAATCTAATCATTCTGATATTGTAGATGATTCTTTAATTAAATCTAAAGAAAAATATCTTGATAATTATATTTTAAATGCAATAGTAAATCATGCTAATTATATTAATAAACATCCAAAGATATCAGAAGATGAATTATTACAAAATATTGTATATAAGAATTATAAAAAAAATAGACAAACAAGATTTAATATTTTATCTAATTATTTATCAACTTCATCAAGATCTTCAAAGTTCAAGAATCAATATAAGATTAAACAAGCAGTTAAAAATATTAACGATGAACTTGAAGATGCACAAAAAGAATTTGATAAGTTATTTAAAGTTGATAAAGAGTACGAATAGGAGGTGTTAAGATGGGATATAGATCTGATGTAAGAATTATGACAACAAAAAAAGGTTTTGAAGAACTACGAAAATTTACAGATAACTATTTAAAAGATAAAAAGTTTACATTTGGAAATATATTAGATGATTTAGATTTTGAAAGTGAAACTAAATATGCTAAATATTTTGGGTGGAATAGAATTAAATGGTATGACGGATGTGAAGGATTTGAAGATGTTGATGCTATTATAGATGGATTAAAACATCTAGCAGATAATGACTATTCATATAGATATGCTAGAATTGGTGAATCATATGATGATTATGAAGAAGATTCATATGAAAGTAATCGTGAAGAAGAGCAAGACTTAGAATATCCAAGCATGAATAGAGAGTTTGATGATGATTGGGTTGTAGATCAAATGAAACTTGATGCTGGAGAAACAGAAATGGAGGTTAAATAATGAGTTCTATCTTTGTAAATTGTGGAGGAGATTTAAGTAAATTTGATAATAAAAGGGAAGTTATGGATTTTTATGAAAAATGCATTATGATGTCAGAAGGTTCTGAAAGAGAAAGATATACTAATATTTATTTTGAAGTTAAAACACATTTAAATGATAATCAAATATGTTTTACTGATGGAACAGATAGAGTATATATGTCAAAAATTGATCCAGATGAAGTTTCTACTTATGAAGAACAACAATTAAGAAAGTATTTTGATATTGATAAAATTGATTTATTAAAATTTAAAATAAAAAATGAATTAAGTGAGCATTCCTTTGTTCATCCAAGTACATTAAAAAGATATCAAGATAATGATAGTTTATATGATGATTATTTATCAAAGAGTAGTGAAGACTCTTTTTATTTTTTTGATAATGACAAAATTGTCTGTATAGATACATTAGGTATTACATCTGATGATAAATATTTTATAGAAGAATTTCCTTTAGAAGATTATGAATATGCAGATAAATGGCTAAAAAAAGAAATTGAATATGATGATTATTTAGAATATAAAAAACAAGATATGGAGATTTAGTATGTATGATGATGCTTTAAATGAATTAAAAACTAATTTAAGTTTTACATATGGTGATCAGATAACTTCATATAATTCAGGTTATATCTGCGATGTATTTTCTGAAATAGCTGATAGTAATGTAGATATTTATACTTCTGATTTATTTGAATGGGGTAAGAGTAATTTATATTACATAGATGAAGCTACTAAAGAATTTGGTGATCCACATGATATTCTTAGACAATTACAACAAGGACAGTATTATGCATATGAACAAGATTTATATGAAAATCAAGATTCAGTATTAAAATTCTTTGCTTATAATTATTTAAAAGATAATGATATTGTTTTAGATGAAGATGATTTGGATGAGTTAGATAATTATGTAGAGCATTTAAAATCAGATGATAGATTAGAAGATATAATTGATTATTGTAAATATCTAAACAATGATTTAGAGGTAGCTTAATGTATATAGTAATTGCTGTCTTTATGGTTATATTCTTAATTGGTTTTATTTATATTGAACCAATGATAATGAAACATAAAGTAAAAAATGATAATGAGTACGGATCTGCAAGATTTTCTACAGATAATGAAATTAAAAAGAATTTTAAAAGAGAATCTACTTCAAATATTAAAAAATCTGGTTTTCCAGTTTCTTATAGTAAAGATTTAAGATATATATATTTTGATAGAGATACTCCTCATTATGTTTATTTAGGATCTACTGGATCTGGTAAAACAGTTACAGTAGTTTTAAATGAATGTACTTTTATATCCGCAGCTGATGAAAAAAGAAGCGTTTTTATCACAGATCCAAAAGGAGAGATTTATCAAAATACATCTAAAATGTTTCAAGATAGAGGATATAATATTTTAACTATAGATTTTAGAAATCCAGAATTATCAAATAAAATAAATATACTTGATCCAATAATTAATGAATATGAAGAGTATATTACAAATGATAAATTTAATATTAAATTTAATAATTTCATTATTGCATATCAAAATGATAATAAGAGAATAGAAACATTATTAAAGAATGCAAAGATTAAAGGTAATAATAGAGAATATTTAAATAGTATTATCTTTAAAAATAATAACTTAATAGAAAAATATATTACTATTAGGAATAAGTTTAATAATGAGGCTATGAGTCATTATGCAGAAACTAATAGATTAATATCTTCACTTGCAACTATGGTTATGCAAGAAAAACAAGAACAGAAAGATCCATTTTGGAATGAATCAGCAAAGAATCTACTTGAAGGAATTATTGGATTCTTTTTAGAAGAATATAAACTAGGTAATATTACAAGAGATAAAATTACAATGACTTCTATTAGAAAGTTTCAAAATAGTTCAATGGAACAAAATAACTTTAAGAAATTTAAGGATTATATAAATTTAAAACCCTATGGAAGTAAATCAAAAGATGCATTGGTAAGCATATTAAGTGCTAGCGAAAACACATATAAATCAATTACTGCTGTTTTCGGTCAAAAAATGAATCTATTTGATGATATTAATGTAGCTAATGTAACATCATCTTCTGATTTTAAATTTAGTGATTTAGGAAAAGAACCAACAGCATTATATGTAATTGTTCCAGATGAAGATAAAACATATTTTACTTTAGTTACAATTATAGTTGGTTTACTTTATAGAGATTTAGTAAAACTTGCTAATAGTAATGAAAAAAAGAAATTACCGTATGAAATAGATTTTATTTTAGATGAATTTGCAAACTGTCCACCACTTGCAGATATAGAAGCAATAGTTTCTGTAGCAAGAAGTAGAGGTATGCATTTTCATTTTTTTATTCAATCATTTTCTCAGCTTGATAATGTATATGGAAAAGAAGTTGCACAGATAATTTTAGATAACTGTGGACTTACTTATCTTAAAACAAACACTCAAGAAACAGCAGAAGCGATTTCAAAAAGATTAGGTAAGAAAACAATTGAATCCAATAGTGTAAGACAATCTATGTCGTTAATGAATTACAATGGAGATAGATCTACTAATTTAATTGGTAGAGATTTAATGACACCAGAAGAAGTAAAACAGCTTCATTATAAAACTATAATATTTCCAATAATAGGTTTTCCTATTTTTAGAGATACAATTCTTTATAATAAATTTTCTTGTTATAAACCAGGTATGATTGAAAGAAAAGTGAATCCATTAAAAGATTTATCAAATACATATTTTGTAGTTGAAGATATAAAACATGAAGTTAAAGAAAAAAGAAGAACTTCAAGTAAAGAAAATAATGAATTGTTTGAATCTATAGAACTTGCTGATAAAGAAAAATTATCTCCATTAGAAGAAATAATAGAAAAAATATTTAAAGAAGATTATGATCTTAAATATAATAGAACAGCAAATCATAGATGTTATATGTCTATTACAATTAAAGGAAATCTTAATCCAAGAGATAAACTTTTAATTAAATCTAAAATAAAAGAGGATTTATATCATGTAGAAATAATTGAGAAAAAAGAAAGAACAATAATTAATATTCATAATAAAGGATTGTCTTTAAGTATGAATCAAAGATAATAGGATAGTCAGAAATGGCTATCCTTCTTTTTTTATGCATTTAATCATTTTAGATTAAGAATAATACTGATATCATTTAGTCAGAAAGGGGAAAATAGAATGATTTCCAGAGAAATGAAAAATTTATATTCAAGCAGATTTGAAACTATGAAAATAAAAATTAAGCAGTTAGAAATTACTTCTGAAATAAAGAAAGGACTATTTGATGTTAATGAGCAATTATTTAATTATTCTTTAAAACTTAATACTAATATAATAAAATCAAAAGTTAGCTTTTATTATATATTGAATGAATTGAGGTTTGGTGAAAGAGATAAAATATGTAATATAATTAAGGAAATGTTTAAAAACTACGATTTATGTTATGGAAACAAAAAAGATATTATAGTTACAGAAGAAAATCCATTTAGAATCATGACAGAAGATTTTAATCAATATGATTTTTGGGAAATAGATTTTTGTGGTTATAAAAATGAAGATTTTTATGATGATTTTCTTGCCCTGCTAAAAGAAATATGTAGAGATACTATAAAATGTGTTTTCCTTTTTACAGATGATAAACTTTTTAATAATTCCAACAATAAAATTAAGAATGAAAAAAACACCTATAAAGAATGTAAATACCAATATGATTACTTGTTTCAAATTACAGATAAGAATGTAGTTTATAATGAATTGAAAAACAATTTTATTAAATGTGGCTATAACTGTGATTTTAATGTTGAAGATATTGCAAATGTTAAAGATTATCGTGATAATGAAATATTTATTGAAAATGCATTAATAAAAAATAATATTTTAAAAGAGAATAATACTTTATCTTTTAAAGATTTAAAGATAAATAACAATAGTGTAAATCATCTTCAATTAAAAGATATGATAGGATTAAAGAATGTCAAAGATGAAATTAAAAATCTTGAATATTTACTTAAGTTTTATAAAGAAATTAATAAAACTAATCAAGCATATTTAAATGTTATATTCAAGGGAAACCCAGGAACAGGTAAGACAACTGTAGCAAGAAATTATGCAGATTTATTATTCAATTTAGGCTATATAAAAAATAATAACCTTGTAGAAATTGTTCCTACTGATCTTATGGGTGAATATGTTGGTCAAACAAGAGATACGACAAGGGAAATCTTAAACAAAGCTAAAGGCGGTGTGTTATTTATTGATGAAGCATATAACTTAAACACAGCTAAAGAATATAGTGGAGGAACATATATGAGAGAAGCAGTAGTAGAATTATTGAAGTATATGGAAGATAAGGAAAATGTAGTTATATATGCTGGATATAAAAATGAAATGGAAGAATTACTTAATATTAATCCAGGATTTAAATCACGAATTGGAACTGTTATTAATTTTGATGATTATACTACAAAAGAATTGGTGCAAATATTTAAATATAATGCAGATAAATACAATTTGAAGTGTTCAAAGAAGTTCTTAATTGAATTAGAAAAAAGATTTGAAAAGGAAAAAAACAAAAAAAATTTTGGAAATGCTAGATATGTCGAAAATTTATTAAATAAAGTATTAAATATTCATGCATCTAATGTTTATAACAAAAATAAAGATTTATATTTATTAACAGAAGAAGATTTAAAAATAAAAGAAGATAATGATAGCAAATTTGGATTCACAAATTCAAATGAATAATGAAGGAGGTTTTATTATGATATTTTTTGAAGAAAAGAATGGAAGTACAATTCCAATGGATATTGAATCAAAGTTATTAAAAGAAAGGACTATTGTACTAAGTGGCGAGATAAATAATGAAATGGCTACCAAAATTGTATCCGAATTATTATGCTTAGACTCAACAAGTCACGATGATATAAATTTATACATAAATAGTATAGGTGGTAATGTAACTGATGGTTTTGCTATATATGATACTATGAATTTTATTAAATCTGATGTATGTACTATTTGTGTTGGTGAAGCATCGAGTATGGGAGCAATTCTCTTATTAAATGGAGCAAAAGGTAAAAGAAGTGCACTAGAGAATAGTGAAATTATGATTCATCAACCTCTTGGTGGAGTAAATGGTCAAGCTACTGATATTGAGATTACATCTAAAAGAATAAATGAAATAAAAGAAAGAATTAATAAAATTATATCAAGTAAAAGTGGAGCATCATTAAAAAAAGTAAAGGCAGATGTAGAAAGAGATTACTATATGAATGCAAAAGAAGCTCAATGTTATGGCTTAATCGATAATATTTTGTAATTTAATGATATAATGGTATAGGAGGGAAAATATGGAACTAAAAGAATGTATTAGTGAAATATATTTAGGATTAAATAAAAAAGAAGTAAGACATACTTCCAATGATAAAGTTTTCGCATATAAACTATTAACAATAAAAGCAGTTAACAATAGATTTGTTAATAAAGATGTATTAGAAAAATATGAATCTTTAACAAAAATAGATGACAAATTTTTAACAAAAAAAAATGATATAATTATTTGTTCTAAACCACCTTATAATGTCGTCTTAATTGATGATGAAGATGAAGATATTCTAATTCCAAGTAATTTTATTGTTTTAAGAAATTCTAGAATAAATGCAACTTATATATATAATTATCTAAACCTAATTGGTTCTAAAATGAAGTTTGACAAAGATGATGAGAATACGAATATAACTAAAACAGATGTTGAACAAATTAAAATTGATGTAGATGAAAAGAAGATAAAGAAAATATCAAGTTTATCAACTAGAATTAATAAAAGACAAAAAGCTTATGGGAAACTACTAGATAATGACCAAGAATTAATTAAAATGATTTATACAAAAGGGGGTGTTTTAGATAATGAATAAGGTTTTTAATTTTATAAGAAAATTACATTTGTTTCCTGAAGTGGAAGAATGGGAAGATCCTGATGATTTAATTGAAGATGACTTTATGTATGCGGAATTTTATTTGTTAAAAAAATTGTCATCTGAAAAATTAATAGATTTGGAAAGAATCAAAAATTCAACAACCATTGAAGAATATAAAAATAATATAAATGAACAATTTGATAATTTAAAAGATTTAAATTCTGATTGTAAAGAATTCTTTTGGGAAAGATTATATGATGAAAGGGAAGCAGTAATAAACTTTATTAATAGTTTGGACTTAAATGAATTTAATACTAATTTAGGCGGAGATTTATGGATGAGTGATGATTATTTAAGCCAATTTATAAACTACAAAAACACTCATCGTATATTATCGATATTTAATACATTCTATGATGATAAACTAGATAAATCTTCTACAATTGATGTTATTTATGATGAATTTCAATATGGAAATATTATAGGCTATAAAGCTAGATTAGATATTCTTAATTGCCATAATTATAATTTTAAGAAGGACAAATATCCTCAAAAATTTAAAGATAAATATGATTTAATACTTTTAAACATCAATTATGGTTTAATCGATTCTTTTGATAAAACAGGTTTAATTAAAATGAATGATGAAATTGGTGGAGTGTTTGATGGAGATAGTGTTGTTCACAATATAGAATTTATTAATAATAATCTAACACCAAATGGTATAGCAATAATTAAAACACCATTTACATTCATTTCTAAATTAGGTGATGATTTAATTGATAAAAATATCATAGATAAGATAATCTATCTTCCTGAACATAGAGAACCATTTGCATATGAAGATACATATGTAAAAAATGTTTATATAATTATTAATAATAATAAAGAGAATAACGAAATAGAATTTATCGATAAGGAAACTAATGAAAGATGTATTGTGAAAAATGAATTGATAAAAAAACATAAAGGTTGTACCAATATGCATATTTATAATAAAAATAATCCAATGTTAGAAAAATTGTATAGAATAAAAGAAGACAATGAAAAGCAATTTGAAATAATATCTAAAGAATCAGAAGTTATAAATAAACAGATAGATGAATTGGATTTTGAATAAGAGGTGAAAATGATGAAATATGATGTTGAATTACATAAACCATTTATAAATGATATCATAATTGACTATGGAATAATAAAAGGAGATAATACTATTCTTTTTATAAAAGCAGGACAAGATGGTTCTTTATATGGCTATGAAAACAAATACTTAAAAATTGCAAGAAAGATTAATAAAAAGTATGGTTCAACAGTTATATGTTCATCAAATCCATTTGATGGTAATAATCCTTTAGATAATGCAATGGAAGCTATTGAATCATATTGCAAAGATAATATGTTTGAAGATTATGATATTTATTATATGGGGCACTCAAATGGAGGGTTAATAGGTGCATGGTATGGAACAAAATATCCAAAAATTAAAAGACTTTTATTAGTTAATGCACCATTAATGTTTAATTATCATAAAACAAAAGAAGCTTTGATAAATTTTGATAAAGAACAGTTGGTTTTAGTTTATGGAAGTTTAGATCAATCTTATCCATATGTAGAATTATTAAGTGCAATTAATAATAAAAAAGTTAAGTATTTAATATTATTAAATTGGTTTAATGATTTATGTTTGATTTTGATTGAATATGTATAAAAAAAATAAAATGATTATTCAGATAATGTCATTAAGGAAATATAATTTATAATTCATTAAATAATTCAATTATAGTTTGAAATATTTACATAATTTCATTAAATTCAATAATTATATTCAATATTAAATAATCAATTTTTATAGAGAGAATAATGTATATAAGGGAACAAAATAATGATAAAATATTAAAAAATATATCAATTTATTATGGAAATAGATTTGTTATCGTTTTGGTGTGTTTTGTCTTTTTATTTTATTTTAGAAAGGCTCAACTTAATAATAATAATGAAGGAAATAACTATTTTAGTATAAAACACCATAAGAATAAATTAATCGAAGAAAATTTTTTTATTATAGATTCTTATAATTTAGAAGATGTGATATCTCATATGTATGGCTTTTATGTGTCTAAAGAGGGAATTATTACTGATAATTATTATAAAAAAATTGGATATTATGATGAGCCAGAATACACTGGAGCATTCGTTATGATCAGAGTAATGAAAAATGAAATATGGGTAAATCAAGATTTTCATGGAAGTTTTGGCTTATACATCTATGAAAATAAGAGAAATAATTATTTTGCATTGAGTAATTCATTTTTATTACTTGAAGAGTATTTAATAGGAAAACAAAATATATCTTTAAATAAGGACTTTGCTGATAATTTAATTTTATCATATCTTTGTACTACTTCAATATTTGAAACATTAATAAAAGAAATAATAAGCCTACCTCCAAATTCTTTTATAATTATCAATAAAAAAAATAAAACTTTTAAAATAAATTATTTGGACTTTAAAGAAAATACAATTCCACTTGAATCAGAAGAAGGATTAAAAATAATAGATAATTGGGTTGATAAATGGACATTCATTCTTCGTTCAATAAAGATGAAAACTAATAATATTGTTACTGATATATCAGGAGGATTTGATACCCGCTCACTCTTAACGATTATATTAAATTCCGATATTGAAATGAATAATTTACAATTTAACTCAGCAAAGGGAAAACTTCATGGTCATGACGAAGATTTTAAAATAGCAAGTAATAATTATATTTATAATCAGGAATTTTACATGATGTTAAATTAGGAATAAATTGTTGTCCAAAAGAATTACATATTTTTAATTTTTTATCTAATACATGACAACTATGAATATGGATGCCTTTTAAATTACCCCTTATTATACTTTTTCCTATACAAAAATTTTTATTTTTAATTGATATTGGAAATCTTTGTGACAAAGTTCTATTATCATAAAAAATTAAATTATTATCAGTATGAATCAACCAATTTAAATAAATAGAATCACATTTAAGAAATGATGATTTTGACAAATAATCATGTATATTTGAATATTTTTTTAAAAATATAAATTCATCAACATCAAAAAATAATAACCATTTATATTTATTATAATTCTTTTTATAACAATTTCTATATATTTGAATTTGAGGATGTTTCTTTCCTCTATAATTTATTATTTCAATATAATTTATCCTTTTATATTCTGATAAAAAATCAAAATTTTCTCCATTAATATCATTATTATCATATATAAATATTTTATCAATTCCATATTTTTTATAATGTTCAATAAATTCAATAATATATTTATTTTCTAATTTGGCTACTGTACATAAACATACTTTGAATTTTCTATTCAGAATTAGAATGTATATAATTTTTATTATTAAAAATAATGATAAACATTTTTTTATGATTCTTTTCATGAATTAATTTTTTATTAAATGAACATTCTATTTCATATAAAAAAATTTAAAGCAATTTTTCATTTTGTTTTTTTATGGCTTACACTTTTATTTATAATTCGTCAAAAAATGTTCATTTATATTTAAAATAATTACAAATATTATATAATAAAAATAGACTTTTAATTTAGTAAATTGTTTTTTACAATCTTATATTATGATAAATAAAAATATAAAGTAAAAATTTATTTTATTAATAAAAAATATTTTTTTTTGATTTTGTTGTTCGAATTATTATTGTAATATATTTATCAAAT